>Ga0207645_10000898_pt1 | contig 24683 bp, 21 predicted proteins | sample KBSM53metaG_FD_184331 | JGI IMG/M metagenome (GOLD analysis project Ga0207645, IMG submission 184331) | Miscanthus rhizosphere microbial communities from Kellogg Biological Station, Michigan, USA - KBS M5-3 metaG (SPAdes) (version 2) | ecosystem: Host-associated > Plants > Roots > Rhizosphere >...
TATACAAACTGATGCTGCCGTAAACCAGGGTAATAGTGGCGGTGCGTTGATCAACACCAATGGCGAACTGATCGGTATTAACTCCGCTATCCTTGCCCCAAGCGGCACTTACGCCGGTTATTCTTTTGCTATACCCATTAATCTGGTAAAGAAAATTGTAAATGACCTGGTGAAATTCGGCGATGTAAAAAGACCATATCTCGGCATATACGGCGCAGAAGATAAAGCCGACGGAAGCGATGCAGGTGAAGGCGCCCGTTTAGGCACTGTGGTAAAAGATGGCGCTGCGGCGGAAGCTGGTCTGAAAGCAGGGGACGTTATTACAAAAATCAACGACATTCCTGTAGGCTCATGGCCGGAACTACAAGGCGCGGTTGCGTCGTATAATGTAGGTGATAAATTAAAAATTGCTTACAGGCGCGATGGCAAAGACCTCGTGACAACGGCAACATTGAAAACAAAGCCGACGGCTTTTGATGAAACGGCGAGAGGCAATAGTGACGGAACATCGGTGGAAAGATTAGGTGCAACGTTTCAAACGGTAGATGAAAAAATTGCGAAGAAAAACAACATCGGAGGTGGTGTTATAGTTACCAATATCAAAAACGGCGGCGCTATGCAAAAGGCCAGAGTCCAGGAAGGATTTATAATTACGAGCGTAGACGGTGTAGATATAAATTCTGTGGAAGAATTGAAGAAAGCACTTTCAAATGCTGAAGGTACTGTTCGCCTTGAAGGTATATTTGATGGGTATGACGGCGTATACACATATCCGCTGAACCTGGACGAAAACAGGTAATTAACTCTACTGATCTTAAAATAAAAAACGCCCTGAATTTGATTCGGGGCGTTTGCTTTTTAAATAAATCAGTACAGGAATTTAAAGAAGCATATTATGCTTCCTGGGTCTAAAAACCGGCTCCGTGAAATCGGGAACAGTTTTCTTCAGTTCTTTTTTTAATGAAGAACCGGGCTTTGCATTTTTTGTTTCTTCCTTTACTGATTTAATTGGAATTACCGGGGCAAGAGAAGGTTCATCAGCCGGCGGTATTTCATCATAAAGTTTCCATTGTGCAGCGTTATTCATAGAAGAAAGATTTAGGAAGAGTAACGGAAAAGGCCGAAAATTTTATGCCAGACTTCCTCAAAAAATTAATAGCGGTTGGCCTTATTGAAAATTTATTAATGAAATAATGATTACTTAATTTTTCCTGCTGTACAATGTTTGCATACGATGAAGTAAGATAAATCTGAGGAAAAAATTTTATCTTTTCAGAAATATGATTTTGTATGAAAAAGCCGGTTTTACTTAGCCTTCTTACATTTCTTCCCCTATTGGTTCTATATAGTTTCACTTATTCTCCCGAGGAACACAAGACGTTAGCCATTGGAGAAAAGGCGCCGGATTTCAAACTCCCCGCTACTGACGGAAAGACATATACGCTGGCTTCATTTAAGAATGCCGATATTTTAGTGATTGTATTTACGTGTAATCATTGCCCTACTGCGCAGGCTTACGAAGACAGGATTATTAAACTGGTGAATGACTATAAATCAAAAAAAGTTTCCGTTTTGGCCATTATGCCAAACGATCCTAAATCTGTACAATTAAGTGAGCTTGGTTATACTGATCTCAGCGATTCATTTGAAGAAATGAAAATAAGGGCTAAGGAAAAGAACTATAATTTCCCATACCTCTATGACGGCGACAATGAAAAAGTGTCCAAAGCCTATGGTCCAATCGCTACACCGCACGCTTTTATTTTTGATAAAGAAAGAAAACTGCGTTACCAGGGACGTATTGATGATGTAGAAAAACCAACAAAAACGCCAAATAATTTTGATACAAAAAATGCAATTGATGCACTCCTGGCGAATAAACCGGTACCCGTTGAAACGACCAAAGTGTTTGGCTGCTCGATAAAGTGGGCAGAGAAAGAAGACCTCAACAAAAAGGCAGATGAAGACTGGGCCAAAGAACCTGTAACACTGGAAACATTGGACGAGGCTGGTCTTAAAGACCTGATAAAAAACAGCAGCGACAAACTTCGCCTGATAAATGTCTGGGCCACATGGTGCGGACCCTGTATTGTTGAGTATCCGCATTTCATCGTCATGAATCGAATGTATCGCGGGCGGGATTTTGAGTTTATCAGCGTCAGCGCCGATGAACCCGAAAAAAAGGATAAGGCGTTGAAATTTTTAAAGCAAAAGAATTCTGCTGTTAAGAATTATATTTTCAGCTCCGACGATAAATACAAGCTCATTGATGCTATTGATCCCAAATGGCAGGGCGCTTTGCCCTACACGATACTGGTAGAGCCGGGAGGGAAAATCGTTTATTCAAAACAAGGCGCTATCAATGCGGCAGAGTTAAAAAGACTGATCGTGGAGAATAAATATATCGGCAGGTATTATTGATAAAAATCCAAAAGCCAGTCCAGTTTTCATCGTTGCATTGTACAACATCCGGATGCCGTCCATTGGTTCCTGGTTTTTGATTTTTGCTTCTTCCGGTTATTTAATCTCACTAAAGGGCACATTCGTAATTCTATAAGAAGGCCAGTCATTATAGTCGAAATGCCACCATTCATATTCATACACCTTAAAACCGTTCGCCTCCATTTTTGTGCGCAGCAGATCTCTCATTTTGCGTTGCTGTTCTGTGCCACCTGCATAGTGTGGATAGGATCGTTCACTCATCTCATCATACACGCCTGTCATTTCTACTTCCTTACCTGATGCCAGGTCAAACAAGCTAAGATCCACGGCGCAACCGCGGTTATGTTTAGATCCTTTTTTAGGATCGGCAACAAACTTTTTGTTCTCGTCAGAAGTTATGTCCCAGAAAAGTTTTGTTACACTCCAGGGACGATATCCATCAAAGATGAGTAAGCCATATCCCAACGTTCTCAGTTCCTGGTTCGCTTTTACCAAAGCGATAGCGGCAGGCCTTTGCAGAAAGGCTCTTGCTTCACTATATACCGGCCGCCCGGCAAGATTATTATTTGTGGCATAACGGATATCGAGTTTAATCGTACTATCGAGTTTGATCAATTCCACAAGATCCGTTTGCCGGAAATTGCCGGTTTCATGAGGAGGCTTTGTTGCGCAGGAAGAAAAAATATAAACGACGAAAAAAAATAAGATCCTTTCAAACTGTTGTTTGCGATACAATTTTCTCATCCTGTGAAATTAAGACAAAGCCACAATTACTTTATTTCCTCTTCCTGTTTGTGACATAACCCGCAAATGAAATCGATTGGCGGTTATTACTCAACACCTGCAGGTTGGCAAATCCGCTGGAACTCACATCCAGTATCAGCTGCCGGGCATCTGTATTTTCCTTTGGCTTGATTAAGATTGTCCAGCCACCTTTTTTCTTTGGTGTTGTTACATACTCAAATTGTGTGGACGTAAATTGTATACCGCCCTGCGAGGGATCTATCGGCGCGGTATAGGCGCGGCCAAAATACGGAAGGTCTGATACGACTGTATCTTTATTTACGTCCAATTGGTAAGTGGACGTTAACTGGCGTATTCTTCCCGCCGTGGGCTGAGCTGTTTGTGCTACAAAAGTATATGTCTTCGTTTCGATGATGTTTCTGATAACACTATCCCTGATTTTCTTATCCTGGGACTGTGCGTGCAGACCAGCTACTGATATAAATAACGTGGAAGAAAACAGTATAATTTGTTTCCAACTCAATCTCAAATGTTTCATATTTTAGGTTTTGCAAAAAATAGATCACATTTCGTGCAGATTTTTGTCAGCACCTGTCGTCTATTTATAAGATTAGCTTAAAATGCGAACGATCCTTGTCCTGCCATTTGATGCTACCTTTAGAAAGTTAAAACTGTTTTTATGAGAAATCTTTCCCTGTTTTATTCCTGTTGCTTCCTGTTGTTCAGTACAATAACAATTGCCCAGCAAACACAAAAGCCGCCATTGCATGGCAAAAACTGGATGGCCGTTACGGGCAAACCGATGGCTGCAGAAGCAGGTGCGACTATTTTTCAGCAGGGAGGCAATGCGGTGGATGCCGCCTGCGCCATGCTTGCTGCAACCTGCACCATGTGGGACGTGCTGAGCTGGGGCGGGGAAACGCAGGCATTAATTTACAATCCAAAAACCGGGAAGGTGATTGGCATTAATGCCCTCGGAATGGCGCCGACCGGTGCTACACCCGATTTTTTCAGAAACAAAGGGATGAACTTTCCTCCAGAATATGGACCGCTGGCCGCTGTCACGCCGGGAACACCTGGAGGCCTTTGCACGATGCTTGCGGAATATGGAACGATGAGTTTAAAGCAGGTTTTAACGCCTGCCATGCAAATGGCGGAAGGATATCCTATGGAAGCGCAAACTGCAAACAGCATAGAAAGACAGAAAAAAAGAATAAAAGAATGGCCGTATTCAAAAGCCGTGTTCCTTCCTCATTTAGGAAATGATCGCGAAGCGCCCGAGGCCGGCGAAATTTTCGTACAAAAAGACCTGCTGGAAACGTTGAGTAAGATGGTGGAAGCAGAACAGCAGGCGTTGAAAAAAGGGAAAAGCCGTAAAGAAGCGATTTATGCAGCGTATGACCGGTTTTACAAAGGGGATATTGCAAAGGAATTTGTACGGGGATGCCAGGAACAGGGCGGTTTGATTACAACAGATGATCTTGCAAAATGGAAAGTGATCCAGGAAGAGCCAATGAAAGTAAGCTACAAGGGAATTGATGTATATAAACTTTCACAATGGACGCAGGGACCTGCGATGTTGCAGGCATTGAACATACTCGAAAACTTTGATTTAAAAAGCATGGGTTTCAATTCTACCCGGTACATACATACAGTTTACCAGGCTATGAGTCTTTCCTTTGCTGACCGTGATTTTTATTACGGTGATCCTTATTTTCCGCCTGAAGAACCGATTAAAGGTTTATTATCGAAAGAATATGCAAAGCAAAGGGCTGCATTGATAAAATATGATCACAACAACCCCAACATCGGCCCGGGCGATCCTTATCCTTTTGAAAATAAAACCAACCCATACATGAATTTATTGAACAGAAGAGGCTTTGGCTTTGACGATAAAGACAGGAAGAATAGCTCTACACCGGCACATGATGCGACGTCGATGGTGGATGTGCCATTTGCTTCTGCAGAAGAGGAAGAATTATACAAAGACCGGCTGTGGCGCGGTACAACTTCTGTTGAAGCCGCCGATAAAGAAGGATGGGTTGTTTCTATAACACCGAGCGGCGGTTGGGTGCCTGCCTGCATCGCCGGGCATACCGGTGTTGGAATGAGCCAGCGGATGCAAAGTTTCGTTCTTGATTCGACCTTAAATCCATTTAATGTTGTAGAACCAGGCAAGAAACCAAGAGTCACACTCACACCTACGCTTGCAATGAAAGATGGCAAACCGTTTCTTGCGTTTGCTGTGCAGGGAGGCGATACGCAGGATCAAAACTTATTGCAGTTCTTTTTAGACATCGTCGAATTCGGCATGACCGTACAGGAAGCAACAGAAGCGCCAAACATTAATACAGATCAATTATATCTTTCACTTGGCGGTACAAAAATGGACGACCGCAAGCCCAAACCCGGTTATATTTTATTAAATGAAAATACCCCTGACTATATACGCAAAGATCTAAAGCGCATGGGCTATACATTAAGTTTTGAAGAACGTACGTCTGGTCCCATCAATGCAATTTATTTCGACTGGAAACACGGCACACTCTGGGGCGGTTCGTCGAATCATGGTGAGGATTACGGCATCGGCTGGTGAGGTGAATGATGAATTGGTAATGGTGAATAAGGGTTCTACGTCATTTAAATCATTTATCTTCAACTGATCCATGTTCTATTCACTATTCACCATTCACTTTTTCACTTCAACCTGCTCTACTTCCCAATCATCCGTACGGAACGGGCAAACCGGTAAGCCTTCTTTGCTGAACAGGTTTCCAACTGCGGCATTGCTGAACGAAAACCTTACAGCAACGGGTTGTTTTACAGCCTTATTCCAAACAATCAATTTATCATTATCAATTTTGCCTTCAGCAGGATAAAAGATCTTATCATCGCCGGCGATCTCAAGCGCTCTAATTTTTTTATCCTTCGCCATTAATCCGTTCGGCACATTATCAAAACTGATAACGGCTTTATCTTTTTTAATTTCGATGTTTTTATAAAATGGGCTTTTGTATGCAGTCACGGTTTTGTGATATGTTTGAGCCAGTGCCCAATTCGCAAGACGGTATCCCACATCATGCTTATTTTTCGGATGAATATCCGCGGTATCATCAACAAGATCTGTAACAACCGCCATTCCTACATTATCATGCTGTAATGACTTTGTTTGTTGTTCACGGATAAGATTACCCTGGTTGGTCGTACCATACGTAAACGGCGCAATCTGCACATAATAAAACGGAAGATTTTTGTTCCAGGCCTTTCGCCACGCGTCGATCAACGTATTAAGCAGGTGACTGTAAGTTGACGGCGCTGCGGTATTTCCTTCACCCTGGTACCAGATGGCACCGGCGATCGAATAATTAGTTACGGGTGCGATCATCCCGTTAAAAGTAGCGCCCGGTCTATGCGGCCACCAGGGATGATTTTCCAATTTTTCACTGGATGCCTTCAATTCAGCATCGTTATTTACCTGGTCGGCGGGTGTCCACACTTCTGCCGGTGTGCCGCCCCAGCTTGCGTTAATCAACCCTATCGGCACGTTTAATTCCTTGTTTAATTTTTTTCCAAAAAAATAACCCACCGCGCTGAAAGGCTTTAATGTGTTTGAATCACAACTTACCCATTGCGCGTTACAATCTCCCTGTGGGTAATACGAAGTGGCTTTAGGAATCGTAAAGAAGCGGATATTTCTATTTTCGCAGGTGGCCAAATCGGATCTCACATCAGGAAGTCCCCATTGTTCATTCATTTCCATATTCGATTGACCTGAACAGATCCAAACTTCGCCGATCAACACATCTTTAAGTTCTATTGAATTGTTTCCCTTAAACAAAATGCTGTAAGGCCCGCCCGCTGCAGGCGTTTTTATTTTTGTTTTCCAATTTGCTCCGTTATCGGCAATTACCGAGTCGGTATGATTGTTCCAGCCTGTGGTAATAAAAATTTTTTCCGCCGGTTGCGACCATCCCCACAGAGTGACCGAATCATTTTGCTGCAATACCATGCCTGAAGACAATACCGCTGGCAAACGCACCTGTGACAGGCCTTGAATCGCAATAAACAAACTTAAAGCACCGAAAATGAAGACACGATTTATCATAATGATCAGTTAATAATTAAAAAATGAATTTTATAAAATAATATTTAAGTTTTTAAGTTATTATACCGGTGTGCTAAGACATTTCCGTAAATAAATTTTGTGAAGAACTTTTAGTCAATATCTTGCAGCTTAGCATAAGAATTGCTGAAAGTTATATCTAATCTTTAACCGAATGAATATCCAGTTTAAAAAAAATATCCAGTTTACCAAAATTGTGAAAGCTGAAGGAAGACTGCGCGAATTTAATTTCAGAAAATTGGGCGGTTCCAATGAAGGTTTTTTTACAGTTGACGTTGTGGATGATCGCGGTAACCGCATCATGTTTAAAATGCAGAAGGAAGATAATCATTGGAAGATTGTTCCTCAGGCATTACCTTCCTGGATAACCTCGAGCGAAAAACAGTTTAACGACCTGATTGAAGAATCACTGGCATAAATAATTCTTTCACCAGGCTTACTTCTCAAATACTCTATAACCCCATGCTTCAAGGCTGAGGGTTATATTTTTTTCTATCACACTGAAATCTCCTGAAAAAACATCTTTATAAGTTCCCCCTGTGAATTCTTCGCCGGTTATCGTGAACAATGCAGTATCGCCAGCCAGGTTAAGCATCACAAGAATTTCTTTGGAACCGTTTTTTCTCAGAAAGCTGAAAATACCCTCTTTTGTTGTTTTTAAAAGATATGTTGATGCGCTGCTATCGCCGGCCCGTAATGCCGGGTGTGTTGAATGAAGATGTAAAAGCGTTTTATAAAAATCATGCAACCCGCAATGATCTTTCCATTCAATTGCATCTTTATCAAAAAACTTCAGCCGGTTTTTATTCGGCAATTCCTGCCCGCTGTATACAAGGGGAATTCCATTCCATAAACAACAGCATACCGCAAACGCTTTTGCAGCATTACCCATGCGTTCGTATTCGGAACCACTATGTGAATTTTCGTCGTGGTTGCTGGTAAAATAAGCACGCAATGCATCCTGCGGAAAGTTGTGATTGTATTTATTCAAAACGCTTTCAAGTCCTTCCTTATTTGTTTCATTTCGCCAATACTGCTCCATTTTATGCAAAAACTCCCAGGTATAGGTTGCATCAAACACATCGTGGTAAGAAGCATCTTCAGTCTCGGCGAGCCAGAATAAAGGCTTAATGGCATCCAGTTCCTTTCTTGCTCTATGCCAAAACGGAAGCGGCACCAGGTGAGCCATATCGCACCGGTAACCGTCGATATCACATTCGAGCAACCAGTATTTCATGGCGTCAATCATAGCATCCTGCTGCGGTACGCTTTCATGATTTATCTGTATTACATCACGCCAGTCATAGGGTGACCGAAAATTGCCTGTTCCATCCAGTTGATAATAATCTTTATGCGTCGACGTCCACACATGATCCCACGAAGTATGATTGGCCACCCAATCAATAACTACTTTCAGCCCGAGTTCATGAGCCGCGAGAACTAATTCTTTGAAGTCATCGAGACTGCCAAATTCAGGGTTTATCGCTTTATAATCCTGTATGGAATAATAACTGCCCAGGCTTCCCAGTCGGTTCAATTTACCAATCGGGTGAACCGGCATGAACCATAGAATTTGCACACCCATATCTTTCAGGCGCGGCAGATGTTTTGCAAATGCATTGAATGTTCCTTCTGCCGTATACTGGCGCACATTTATTTCATAAATATTCGAAGACCTTGCCCAATCCAGCGTTTTAAATTCCGGGTTCATTATTTCCAATTTAGATCAACCAAACTACCAATGAAACCTGGTCAGACCGTAACGGTGCTGACACATCATTGGTCCCTGAAAATTTTGTGAAAATAATCTTTCCGAACGCCGTTGCCAACTTTATAGCACACCGCTTTACAAATCCATACCCCTTTCAAAAATCGTTAACTTGCAACCGCTTTCCCATTACTCATTTTAATCCGGGAAATCATGGTCCAGGCATGAAGAATTTCGAAGTCCCCATTATATATCGCAGTCCGCTTATCTCCGCCATCAAAAGAAAGCGGAAGGAAATAGACCGTATGAAAAAAGATTTTACTCCTACCCTGCTGGATTTTGGGCCATTACAAATTTATCTTGCCCGGCATTTTGGTTTTTGTTACGGCGTAGAAAATGCCATTGAAATAGCTTTCAGAACCGTTGAAGAAAATCCTGGAAAAAAGATTTATCTATTGAGTGAGATGATTCACAACCCGCAGGTAAATGCCGATCTGCAGGCGCATGGCGTTGATTTTTTACAGGATACTTATGGTAAACAATTGATTCCTTTTGACGATGTAACCGCCGATGATATCGTTCTTATTCCCGCGTTTGGTACCACGATCGCCATTGAAAAAATGCTGAACGAAAAAGGTATTCCCACTGAAAAGTATAACACAACCTGCCCCTTCGTAGAAAAAGTATGGAACCGCAGCGAAGTAATCGCAAAAAATAATTACACAATAGTTATTCATGGCAAACCTAATCATGAAGAAACAAGAGCAACGTTTTCTCACGCTGCCGCCAATGCGCCTGCGGTTGTAGTAAAAGATATGAAGCAGGCAAAAGAGCTGGCAAAATATATAACCGGCGAAAAGAAAGCGGTTGATTTCTTTGCAGAATTCAACGGTCAATATTCAAACAATTTTGACCCGGCTAAGGATTTGAAACGAATCGGCGTCGTGAACCAAACAACTATGCTTGCCAGTGATACGCAGGCAATCGCCGATTTTCTCAAACAAACAATGATTGAGAAATACAAGCTGACAGGTAATGATATTGAAAAACATTTTGCCGATACAAGAGACACATTATGCTATGCTACTAACGATAACCAGGCGGCTGTAACAGGTATGCTCGAAACAGATGCTGATTTGGCTATTGTTGTCGGTGGATACAATTCGTCCAACACATCGCATCTTGTAGAATTGTGCGAAGTAAAACTGCCCACCTATTTCATCAGTAATGAAGAAAAGATTTTATCAGGAGAAAATATTCTGCATTATAATTTTCATACAAAACAAGAGATACTCACTTCCGGTTTTTTACCGGCAAAAGAAACAGTAAAGATTTTAATTACCAGCGGCGCTTCGTGTCCCGATGCTTTGGTAGAAGGGATAATCAATAAACTAAGTTGCTATTTTAATGTGAAAAATACGATCCCCGAAATGATTGCTTTTTTTCAATAAAATGGGAAAACCATTGTGCTTACTTTCAGTGTTTTATCTTATTGAAATCGATACCTTTTTTCTGCTTCGGAAAATAGTTAACGAAGCGTAAAAAAACAACCTCAAATGTCTTTCAAAGAATAAAAAAAATATATATTTGCACGTAACGCTGCCGGTGAGTATGAAGAATCCCACCGGCTTTTTTATTTAGGCGCTGACCATAAGACGAACAGTTCACCTGCAGAAAAATCTTTAGTTGAGATAGATTAGTGATAACACTTTAACAAAGTTGTAAATGAAGAAAAAACTAAGAGGTTTCTATCTGATCCTTTCCTCCTTATTAATTTGCTTTTTACATCTGCCTTTTGCGTTCGGCAAAAGGATTGACTATTCCCCGGAAGCGTACCGGTATTCAGTGAAAATTACCAAAACGCCCGAGGATTCCGTTGCAATGATCTCTTCTTTCAGGTCAATGTATGACAGTCTTCACCTTGGAATTGCCGGGCTCAGCAAGCCGGCATTTGAGCTGGCCCAGAAAGGGTTTAAAAAGATCTGGCAAAAAGGTCTTCTTCAAAACGATTCTGTTATTTCAATTATTGATTTCAGTCAGTCAAGCGACAAAAAAAGATTGTATGTACTTGACCTGAAAAATTATAAAGTGCTCTATAATACCCTTGTGGCCCATGGACGTAATACGGGCAAATTGTGGGCACAGGCATTTTCAAACAGGCCCTCTTCTTTAAAAAGCAGCATTGGCTTTTACGTTACCGGTCATCCCTATGACGGAAGTAATGGTTATTCCCTAAAACTCGAAGGTCTTGAAAGGGGATTCAACAATAATGCTGAACGTCGCGGCATTGTGCTGCATGGCGCCGGCTATGTTTGCGATTCTTATATAAATGACCAGGGATTTATAGGCCGCAGCGAAGGTTGCCCGGCTGTTCCCCGGGAACTAGCTAACGATATTATAAATTCAATCAAGGACGGCAGTTGCCTTTTTATTTATCATCCCAGTAAACTCTATCGCCAACGTTCCGTGCTGGCAAAGGGATAATAACATCCTGTTTACAATTTCTGTCAAACCCGTACTAAACGCAATCTTTATCTTTGGCGATTAATAAAAACTTATGTTAAAGGTTGGCGTTTTCGGTACCGGGCATCTTGGAAAGTTTCACCTCAATAATTGGAAAGAAATAGCCGGCGTTGAACTGGTTGGTTTTTATGACCCGGATGACGATACAGCGCAAGAAGTTTCCGAAAAATATCAACTACCCCGTTTTCTTGATGTTGACACCTTGCTGAATGCGATAGATGCTGCAGATATTGTTGCCCCGACAACGCTTCATTTCGACTTATGTGAAAAAGCAATTAAAAAAGGCAAACACATTTTTGTGGAAAAGCCTTTAGCCAATACCATGGCAGAAGCGCATGAGCTGGTGAAACTGGTAAAGGAGTCCGGAATTAAGCTGCAGGTTGGTCATGTAGAGCGTTTTAACCCTGCATTTCTTGCTGTAAAAAACATCTCCTTAAACCCTATGTTTATCGAAGTGCACCGGCTGGCACAGTTCAATCCCCGTGGCACCGAGGTCAGCGTTATCCTCGACCTGATGATCCATGACATTGATATAATTTTAAGTGTGGTGAGAAGTGATGTAAAATCAATATCTGCCAGCGGCGTAGGCGTGATGACAGAAACACCGGATATTGCGAATGTGCGTATAGAATTCAATAATGGCTGCGTGGCCAACCTGACAAGCAGTCGCATCTCTATGAAAAAAATGAGGAAAATGCGCCTCTTTCAGAAAGATGCGTATATCGGTATTGATTTTCTTAATAAAAAAACGGAGATAATTAAACTTAAAGAACCACAGGATTCTAATGTATTTGCATTTGACATCGAAACCCCCTCGGGGAAAAAGACGATCGCAATGGCCAATCCTGTAATTCCGGAAGTAAATGCCATTAAACAGGAACTGGAAGAATTTAAGAATGCAATTCTTAACAACACCAGGACAACTGTTTCGGAAATTGATGGTATGATGGCGATGGATGTGGCACACCAGATACTTAAAAAAATTGGTAACAATAGCCTGGTCCGCGGATGAGCAATAATGAAGATCAAATACCTGCAAGGCGCTACGCTGTAATTGACTTTTTTACTGCGGCAATTGCATGGGCTTGTTTTTATTTTACAAGAAAACTGCTGCTGAAAGTTCCGGTTGGTCTTCCTGAAAATGAACATTTGCATTTCTGGTCCAGTATTTTTTTAATACCGTTTGGTTGGCTCATTTTATACTCGCTCACCGGTGCTTATCATTCTTTATATAAAAAATCACGGCTTTCTGAATTTACCAACACATTTATCTGCAGCCTGGCAGGCAGCGCGATACTTTTCTTTCTATACATTCGGAATGATGCGGTAAAAAATTACATATACTACTACAATGCATTTTTAACACTCCTGTTTATCCATTTCATTATCACATTTACAGGAAGGGCTTATTTGCTGAATAAAATAAAGAACCAGATATTAAGCAAAACGGTTCAATTTAATACCTTGATGATCGGCAGCAGGGATAATGCATTTAATGTATTCAGAGAAACAGAAAAAAGACTTTTTGATGGCGGATACCGGTATGTTGGTTTTATTTCACCCGATATAAGCAGCAAGAACGGTATAGATAAATTTATTCCCGCATTGGGAAGTCTTGATAATCTGGAGACGATAATTGATGAAAACGACATTCATCTTGTTGTATTAGCAATGGAACGGCCGGAACAACCTCTGATTGAACGTATCATCGCCCGGCTCAGTGAAAAAGACGTTGAAATAAAAATTCAGCCAAGTATCGTTGATATTATTTCCGGTTCTGTAAAAACAAATAACATTCTTGGCGCTGCGCTTATTGATCTGCGTAATGATCTTATGCCGGAGTGGGAATTGAACGTCAAACGACTGCTGGATGTGATTGTGGCATTAGCGGGCAGCGTCCTGCTCTCGCCATTAATCTTGTACGTAATCATACGGGTGCTGCTCTCTTCCCGTGGACCCATAATTTACTCCCAGGAAAGGATCGGGTATAAAGGGACGCCTTTTCATATTTATAAGTTCCGCTCCATGGTGGTAAATGCAGAAAGCAATGGCCCACTGTTATCCTCCAATAACGACCCGCGAATAACCAAATGGGGAAGAGTGATGCGCAAATGGCGACTGGATGAGTTGCCACAACTCTGGAACATCCTGAAAGGTGATATGAGCCTCGTAGGACCGCGGCCGGAAAGGAAATATTATATTGACCAGATCATACCACAGTTTCCCTATTACAAATACCTGCTGAAAATAAAACCTGGTCTTACCAGCTGGGGCATGGTACAGTTTGGCTACGCAGAAAATGTAGATGAAATGATTGAACGTAGCAAATTTGACCTGCTTTACATTGAAAACATTTCATTATTGCTCGACTTTAAAATCATGATTCATACGTTACGGATCATTCTACTGGGTAAGGGAAAATAGCGTCAAATTCTTGCGTTTCGAGGTTTTTCAATTCTGTAGTAAAAGACGGGCTGAAGGCACTTTAAACTTTAAACTTTCAACCCAACAGTTGCGATTGCGAATTTTAGATTCTATTTTTGAAGAAACGAATCCTGGTGAAAAAACTGGTAGCCGCCCTTTTTCTTTTCTTTTACCAATCATACACGGCCAATTGCCAAACAGCTTACTGGCAGCAACAGGTCAACTACCTCATAGACGTTACATTAAACGACAAGGATCGCACGATCGATGGTTTTGAAAAATTAGAATACAGCAATCATTCACCCGATACGTTACATTATATCTGGTTTCACCTATGGCCAAATGCCTATAAAAATGATAAGACGGCATTCAGTGACCAGCTTTTGGAAAACGGGAATACCAATTTTTATTTTTCAGATAAGGAACAACGGGGGTATGTAAATCGATTGGATTTTAAAGTAAACAATACCACTGCACAGACGGAGGATCATCCCGAGCATATCGACATCATCAAAGTTATTTTGCCGGAACCATTGGCGCCGGGACAAACCGTTATAATTACTACTCCTTTTCATGTAAAACTGCCATACAATTTTTCACGGGGTGGATATGATGGCGACAGTTACCAGGTAACGCAGTGGTATCCAAAACCCGCCGTATACGATGCGCATGGCTGGCACCCTATGCCCTATCTAGACCAGGGAGAGTTTTATAGTGAGTTTGGAAACTTTGATGTTCGCATTACACTGCCGAAAAACTATGTGGTTGCTGCTACGGGTGATTTACAAAATGCAGAAGAAAAAGATTGGTTGGATACGAGGAAAGAATTCTCGTGGAATTCAGTTTCCAAAAAAATAAAAGCGAAAAACGGTATTACAAAAACTATCAGGCAGGCATATCCGCCGTCGTCAGCAGAGACAAAAACATTACGATATCTTCAAAACAATGTTCATGACTTTGCCTGGTTTGCCGATAAGCGTTTTATGGTGAAGCATGATACCTGTTCGTTGGCTTCCGGAAAAACCATTGATGTATATTCTTATTTTACAAAATCAGAATCTTCATCATGGAATAAAAGTGTCAGTTATGGAAAAAAGGCAATTCGGTTTTATTCTGACCAGGTTGGTGAATATCCTTACAACGTGGCGAGCATTGTACAAGGTCCGCAGAGTTTCGGCGGCGGTATGGAATATCCAACCATTACTGTGTTATCACCCGGAATAAAAAACGGATCTCTTGATGCACTTATCGCTCATGAGCTGGGTCATAACTGGTTTTATAGTGTACTGGCTTCTGACGAGCGAACACATCCCTGGATGGATGAAGGGATTAATAGCTTTTATGAAAATAAATATTCCTCAATAAACAAAAGTGATTTATCACCGGGAGAAAGTGTGTTGTTTGAAACGAAGGCAGTTACCAAAACAGATCAGCCTGTAGAAACGCCATCGCAAAAATTCAGTTATGCAAATTATGGGCTTGTTGCTTATTACAAAACAGCCGCATGGATGCGCTGGCTGGAATCAGCAATTGGCCAGGAAAAATTAAAAGCTGCCATGCACGATTATTTTGCAGACTGGCAGTTCAAACATCCGCAACCGGAAGATTTTAAAAGATCGCTGGAAAAAAGTACAGGGCAAAATCTTGATTCGCTTTTTTCTTATTTATATACACCGGGATTGCTCCCAAATGATAACAGGAAAGGAACAACGATCGTTACTGTTTTTCAACCCACCCGTTTTGCCAGTGAATTTGAAAATAAATTAAGCGCAAAGAAAAATGTTATTCGCATAGGCCCGTCTGCGGGATTTAACAGCTACGATAAGTTTATGATCGGCGGCTTGATAACGAATTACCAATTACCGCCTACTAAATTCAAATTCTTCCTGGCACCGATGTATGCAACCGGTTCAAAACAATTTACCGGCATCGGTACCGTTCATTATACTTTTTATCCCAACAATAACCTGTTTCGCAGCATTGATCTTTTTGCAAACGGTGCAAAATTCAGCAGCGATCTTTTTACAGATTCAGCGGGCAACAAGACATACCTCGGCTTTATCAAATTTGTTCACGGATTTCGTTTAACGCTGAAAGAAAAAGATCCCAGGAGCACCATACACAGGTACATTCAATGGAAAACATTTTGGTTCAATGAAGACGGCTTGCAGTTTAAAAACGATACAATCGTTAATGGATCGGATACTACTATCGGAAATACGTATAAAAAAATAACGGATAGCAGAACGTTACGGCAATTGCGGATTGTTATTGAAAATAACAGGGCCTTATATCCGTATAACGGAGAATTGAAGTTAGAATACGCCGGTGATTTTATACGAACTGCTTTCACCGGTAATTACTTTTTTAATTATGCAAAAGGCGGAGGTCTGAATGTACGGTTGTTTGCAGGCAAATTTTTTTACCGGGGTGAAAAAACAAATTCAAAAGAGTTTAATACAGACAGGTATCACCTGAATATGACAGGTGCCAGCGGGTATGAAGACTACACCTACAGCGATTATTTTATTGGCCGGAATAAATTTGATGGCATGGCCAGTCAGCAGATCATGCAGCGCGACGGAGGATTTAAAGTACGCACCGACCTGCTGGCAAATAAAATCGGCAAAACGGACGACTGGCTTATAGCTGCAAATTTTACATCCTCACTTCCCACCAGGATTAATTTGCCTTTCCGGTTGTTCGCAGATGTTGGTTCCTACTCTGAAGCGTGGAAGAAAAATTCCGATCTTGATCATTTTCTTTTTGAAGGCGGCATACAACTATCATTATTAAAAGAAACCATAAACATTTACCTGCCGCTTGTCTACAGCAGCGAACTTAAATATTATCTCCAATCTTATTTACCGGACAAGAACCGCTTGCTAAAAAGAATTTCTTTCACAATTGATATTGCTAACTTCAATCTGCGCAAAATAGACCGCAACCTGGTTTTTTAAGATGCCTGCCGACAGCACAATACAGTACATCAGGAACAGCAATATTGATAAAAAAAAATGGGATGCCTGTATTGATAACGCATCTAACGGACTCGTTTATGCTTATTCATTTTACCTTGACTGCATGTCCAAAAACTGGGACGCTTTGGTCCTCAACGATTACGAAGCAGTAATGCCCCTAACCTGGAACAAAAAATACGGGATATCTTATTTGTATCAACCGCCATTTATAGCAATGGCTGGAATTTTCGGCAAAAACCTTACGACAGATATCACAGAAAGCTTTATCAATTCAATTCCTGCACAATTCCGCCTGATTGAAATTTCATTAAACCATGGAAATGTTGTTACAGGTAAAGAAACATTGACGCTTAATAATTATGTTCTCAATCTTCGCAAACCTTATAACGCCATTTATGATAATTACCGGGAAAATATAAAAAGAAATATAAAAAAATCAATACAGGCTGGCTGTTACTGTAAAACAGGTGTTCCGGTTGACGACGTAATAAGGCTAAATAAAGAACAACTGCAACACGTTTTAAACATCACAGACGAAGACTATAGCCACTTTAAAAAGCTTTACGATTTTCTTTTGATAAGGCAACAGGCAATTAGTTATGGAATATTCAACAGCAAAAATGAATTGCTCGCATCCTGTGTTTATTTCTTTTCACACAACAGGGCCTATTATATTTTAGTGGGCAATCATCCCGACGGAAAAACGCTTGGTGCGGGTCATTATTTAATCGATCGCTTTATTGCCGACTACAGTGAGAGGGAATTATTGCTGGACTTTGAAGGATCAGACATCCGCAATCTTGCATTTTTCTACAGCAGTTTTGGCGCATCTTTGGAAACTTATCCTGCGCTGCGCATAAATCGTTTGCCCTGGTGGATGAAGTGGCTAAGGAAATAACTGCTATCTCCGCTCGTCCAAAATTTTTTCAGCAATTAACAAGTCAACAGGTCTTGTGATTTTGATGTTGCCGGCATCTCCATCTATAAGATTAATTTTTACCCCCTTTCTTTCTATCACACTCGCTTCATCGGTAAAATAAGGATCATCCTCCTGTGTGAATGCTGCTTTGATATCTTTACAATAGAATGTTTGTGGAGTTTGAATAATGCGAACACTATTCCGGTCAATCTGTTTGTTTCCTCCCGTTGTTTCTATACGAATAGTATCCGTTGCGGCAACTGCCGGTATTGCATTTCCTTTCTCTATAGCGGATTCGTAGCATTGATAAATCAACTTCGGGGTTACAAGGCACCGCACGGCATCATGGATAAACACGATTCCTTTATCACCAATACAATTCAACCCATTCTTTACTGAATCAAAACGTGTATCGCCACCGGTTGTCGTTTTGATGTTCCGTTTAGGAAATTCGTTGATAATCGCTTCGCTCCTTGCCTGGTAAATTGCCGGTATAACAATTATGATCTGAATATCGGGAAACGCCTCTGTAAACGCTTTTACACTATACCACAATACCGGCTTGCCTTTCAGCAATTGAAATTGCTTAGGAATACTTCCACCCATCCTTACACCAGCACCACCGGCAACTATAATCGCAAATTTTTCCATTTCGAAATAAATTCTATTTACTCAACGCATTATTTGGTGTCTTAAGGTTTCATTCACCTCTCACTTATAAATCGCCACCTTGTCAAGTCCTTCACTATCTCTCACACCCCGATACATTCCCGTGCTGTTAAACAACAAAGCAGCGTTGCCTTTTGCATCTACACCAATCATTCCACCTTCGCCTGCTAACTTAATAAGCTTTTCATTGACCACAATATTCATTGCCTCATACAAACTAAGACCATTATATTCCATTAAACAACTGACGTCATACGCAGCAACAGCACGGATAAACGGTTCGCCATGACCGGTACAACTGATCGCACAGGTATTATTATTTGCGTAAGTACCGCATCCGATCAAAGGACTGTCGCCTATCCTTCCATATTGTTTATTGGTCATACCGCCGGTGCTTGTGGCTGCAGCGATATTTCCGTTTCTATCGCAGGCAACTGCGCCGATTGTACCAAACTTTTTACTATGCTTTGATTCGTCTGTTTTTGAATGATCCAATGCATATTTATCCGAACCGCTTATCGCTTTCCATTGATTATACCGGAATTGACTAAAAAAATATTCATCAGGTTCAACTTTGACACCTTGCTTTTTTGCAAATTCATTGGCACCCTCGCCACTCAAAAAGACGTGATCACTATTCTGCATGACTTCTGCTGCCAGCTCAATGGGGTTACGTATATTTTTTACTCCTGCTACTGCACCTGCATTTAACGTTGCTCCATCCATCAGAGCCGCATCCATTTCATGTTCGCCCGTTTTTGTAAAAACAGATCCTCTGCCGGCATTAAACAAGATATTATCCTCCAAAAACATTGCAGCGATTTTAACAACGGTTACAGCATCCTCACCTTTTTCAAGCAAGCTGTAACCCGCATCCAGTGCGGCTTTCAAACCATCCAGATAAGCAGCTTCCATCTCCGCCGTCAGGTCCTCCTTATCTATTGTACCTGCTCCGCCATGTATAGCTATTGAGATCTTTGACATTGTTTAATTCCTATTCACTATGACTTTTACAGTTTTTTCAGTTATCAATGAAGGCGATAAATTTTCCATGCATGCATGATCGCCGCGGTAACATGGCTTTTGACCAAACAAAGAACACGGTCGGCAATATAAATCCAGTTGCGCCGCATTTTCAACAGTTTGCCCCCAACCCATAAAACCAAAATAGATATGCGTTGGTCCCCAAACAGAAACAACAGGAACATTTACCAGCGATGCAAAATGCATATTTGCCGAATCCATACTGATCATAACATCCAGGTGAGCCATCAATTTTAATTCGTCATCTAAATTCAACTTTCCTGCCGCAATAATAATACCCGGATATTTTTCCGCCCATGTTGTAATGGCTGATGCATCTTCAGGCCCACCAAAGACAATAAGTCTATTACCCACATCTTTCAAAAGACTTTGTATCACCTCTTCCATTTTTTGTAACGGATACATTTTATTAAAGTATGAAGCAAATGGTGCTATCCCAATCCACTTTTCTTTTTTTGGTCCTGTCATGGACAAAATGTTCTGCGCAAGGACAGGTTGATTTGGAAAGATCCCGGTAAAATCTAGTTTAAAATCAAAGCCCAGGTCATGAAACACATTCCTGTATCTTTCAAACGTTGAAGTGAGCGGATGAAGATTTTTATTTTCTTTTTTTGTAAACGCCTTCTTTTCGGATCGGTCTTTATTGATTTTGGCAGTTTTAATTCCGGTTAAAGAAAACAACGTTCGGACAACCTGTGAACGCAATACATTATGAAGGTCTGCAACAGCATCTATTTTCTTTTCACCCTTTTTGCTATGCAATTGCCTGAATAATTTTACCAGGCCGGGCATTCCTTTGTGCTGTCCTTTTGTTTCTGCGAAAAAAAAAGATGCATTCAAGTCTCCAAATAAAGGTTTAAGCCTTTTGTTTGTAAGTATTGTAAGCTGAACAGATGGAAATGCTTTTTGAAATGAGTGCAATACCGGAACAGTCATTGCAACATCACCCGGCGCAGACAAGCGGATAACAAGAATATGCTCAGGAAGTTTCAATGAAATTATTTTTTGTATAAAACAGGATTAAGCTCGGGATCGTTGTACATCTTCATCTGTTTATACAATTTCATTTTCTTTTTGCCGGCAGCGAGATCATCGAGCAGCTGATCAATGGATGTAAACATATCTGCTTTCTGCTCAAGTAATATATTGAGTTTTCGCTTGCAATTGCGGATATGATCTTCTCCTGCATCACTTCGATTCGTTTCAATCCGCATGTGATAAATTTTCAACGCCAGTATAGATAAGCGATCGATAGCCCAACCCGGTGTCTCAGTATTTATCGTTGCGTCAGGCAAAACTTTGACGTCTTTTAATTCAGTAGCAATAACATCTTCAATATGTTCAACCAGGTCCACACGTTCCTGGTTATCTCTGTCGATGTTTCGTTTTATTTGCAAGGCAAGCGCCAGGTCTATGTCGGGCTTACGTATAATATCTTCACGATGCCATTGAATTGTATCAATCCAGTTTTTCCGGAAAAGCGTGTTCTCAATTGTTCCTTTTCCGTAAGGATTATGAAAAGGCTGTTCAACATCATCGAGGATATGATACGTGTCAATGCTTCTTTCGAAAATTTCAAAACATTCTTTGCATTTCAGCATAGGTAAAATTTTCGCAAAGATAACTCAGGCAGCGCCAACTTTCTTACGACTTGCCGCGAAGAAGTATATAGGGATGCCCGCTAAAACGATGATAAGTCCCGTGACCGCAAACTTTGGTTTCATCGTGATAAGAAAAACACAAAAGGTAATAGCCAATAATATATAAATAGCGGGAAGAACAGGGTAACCAAATGCTTTATAAGGCCTTTCTACATCCGGGCGTTTTTTGCGAAGTACAAAAATGCCGATTATCGTTAACGCGTAAAATACAACTACGACAAAGGCGATCATATCCAGCAGATCGCCATAGCTACCGCTCAGGCATAGAACAGAAGCCACTACTGCCTGCGACCACAGGGCCCATTGCGGAACTCCGTTTTTATTTAATGCTCCAGCCTTTTTGAAGAATAGACCGTCATTCGCCATCGTATAATACACTCTTGCACCGGCAAGTATCAATCCGTTATTACAACCAAAAGTAGAAACCATAATCATTACGGCGATTACAATGGAACCGGCAGAACCAAATATGGAATTGGACGCAGCAATTGCAACGCGGTCCTTATCTGCAAATGCAATGTCGTGTAACGGCAATACGTATATGTACATCAGGTTTGCAGAAATATAGATGATGGTAACGATCAACGTCCCCATAAAGAGACTAAGGCCAATATTCTTCTTTGGGTTTTTTATTTCGCCGGCTATAAAGGTTACATTATTCCACGAATCACTGCTGAAAATAGAACCGACCATCGCCGCGGCAATAGCGCCGATTAATGTTGCTCCGCCGATGGAGTGCCAGGCGCCGCCTTTTACAAACGAGCCAGTTGTATCTTTTTCCAATTGCACCGCCTCCATACCTGTTTGCCAGTTGGAATGCCAGAAGTTTTGTTTCACTAATAAGAAGCCGAGTATAATCAATCCAAACAGTGACAGAAGCTTTGCGGTTGTGAACGTGGTTTGAATTATTTTGCCGCCTTTTACACCTTTTGAATTTGTATAAGTAAGAAAGCAGATCAATGTAATTGCGAGAGCCTGTGCAGCAGAAATCTTTACAAATCCAAGGTCAATTAAAATATTGGTTTCACTAACTCCCGGTATAAGATAAGCGGTGTACCGGCTGAATGCAACACCAACCGCGGCAATCGTTGCAGTTTGAATAACAGCAAAAAGACTCCATCCATATAAAAAGCTGGCTAATGGGTTAAATGCTTCCTTAAGATACACATACTGACCACCCGCTTTTGGATACATTCCGCTCAACTCTCCGTAACTAACCGCGGCGGCAATCGTCATAAAACCTGTTATAACCCAAACAGCAATCAACCAGCCGGCACTACCCACATTTCGAACAATATCAGAGCTAACGATAAAAATACCGGAGCCAATCATAGAACCTGCCACTACCATCGTAGCATCAACAAGTCCCAACGATTGTTTGAATGAACCCTGCGTTTCAGTCATGTTATTGCTTTAAGGATTCAAGATAAGTATTTCAATCCACGTTTTAAACTCCGGAAATAAAAACGTCCTCCCGGTTGCGGAAGGACGAAGTAAGCTGATTAGTAAATATTATTTCTTCTTTTGCTTCCTGTACATTTCGTTTAACCCGTTCACAACATCGTGCGTTATATTAAATGCACTATCCCGGTAAAAAAAGAGACCGCTTTCATACGCAAAAATGTAAGTGTATGTATTATTCTTGTTGTATTCTGCCAGGTAGGCTTCGATCTTTTTTTTCATTTCTGTATTCAACCGCATATAAAGGCTCTGGTATTCCTGGTCAAGTTCCTGCTTCCGGCTCTGTAACCGTTGTTGTCGCTGCATCAGATCCTGTTGTGCCGTTTCTCCCTGCGCTTGTGTCATCGTTGCTGCCTGGCTCTGATACTCGTTCATTTTTTCCCGTATTTCCTGGTCTTTACGCGCAAGCTCGGTCATACTTGCTTCCTCTTTCTTACCCAATTCACTTTTTACATCTTTCACCATTTCGCAATTATTATCCACCGAATCCATTTCAAAATACGCGATGCGGCAATTACCGTTTGCCGGAGCCTGCGCCTCCTTGGTTACAGTTATTTTATTGGACGAATCAGCACCTTTCGATAAAGTGAAATATTTATAAAACAAGAAGCCGACAGCCGCAAGCAAGACAACATTGAGTGCTACCAGCACATTTTTCATTTCAAACGGTTTTTTGCAAAATAAACAGGAATAGCCCGGCAAATATAGGATTTGGGCTTATTTATGAATCCCTTAACTTAAACGCTAATCGACGCAATGAAACTGATTTTAGATAATAGTGCCTGACATTTGAGAGGTCATTGTTCTTCAATGACACAAAAAAGGAGTGAAATTTTTCTCACTCCTTTATAAAATATTTACTGTGCATTCAAGCCCTATTAGCCTACGAAGCTAACATTATTGCTAATTCGAATTATTCTTCTTCATCAAACGCCATCACCTCTCTCGTCGTCTGCAACAATTCGTATTCTTCCTTGCTGCCCACGATCATATTTTCAAACTCACGCAAACCTGTACCTGCCGGTATCGGGTGACCTGTGATTACGTTTTCTTTCAATCCAAGCATTTCATCCGTTTTACCTTGTATAGCTGCAGATGAAAGCACTTTCGTGGTTTCCTGGAAAGAAGCTGCAGAAATCCAGCTCGATACGCCAAGAGACGCTTTGGTAATCCCAAGCAGCGTCGGCGCCGACGTAGCGGGTTCAGCATCGCGAAACTCGATCAGCTTCTTGTCATTTCTGCGAAGCACTGAATTTTCTTCACGCACTTCACGCAATGTCATAATCTGACCTGCACGGACCTTTGTTGAATCACCCGGCTCTGATACTACCTTCTTATCGAAGATGAAATCGTTCTCTTCAAGAAACTCAAATTTATCGACCAGGTCTTCTTCAAGGAATTTCGTATCACCCGGATCAACAATAGAAACCTTACGCATCATCTGGCGCACAATTACTTCAATGTGCTTATCATTGATCTTCACACCCTGTAAGCGATATACTTCCTGGATCTCATTCACCACATACTGCTGTACTGCAAAAGGTCCTTGTATAGAAAGAATATCCTGCGGTGATGTTTGACCATCCGATAAAGGTGACCCCGCTTTTACAAAGTCTCCGTCCTGTGCGAGAATTTGTCTTGTCAACGGAACAAGATATTTTTTCTGAACCCCATCTTTTGCCTCAATGATGATCTCACGGTTACCACGTTTTACAGCACCCATTGTTACCACACCATCAATTTCAGAAACGATAGCAGGATTACCCGGGTTTCTTGCTTCAAACAATTCGGTAACACGTGGCAGACCCCCGGTGATATCTCTCAGCTTACCAAGTACACGCGGTATTTTCACAATTACTTTACCGGCTTTCACTTCATCCGCTTCTTCAAGAATGATATGGCTACCCGTAGGAAGATTGTACGATTTATGTTCTTTGCCTTCTACGATGATGGAAGGAATCTTTGTTTTATCTCTTGTTTCAAT
>Ga0207645_10000902_pt1 | contig 24618 bp, 18 predicted proteins | sample KBSM53metaG_FD_184331 | JGI IMG/M metagenome (GOLD analysis project Ga0207645, IMG submission 184331) | Miscanthus rhizosphere microbial communities from Kellogg Biological Station, Michigan, USA - KBS M5-3 metaG (SPAdes) (version 2) | ecosystem: Host-associated > Plants > Roots > Rhizosphere >...
GCCGGCGACGCGAGCGGGCGCCAGGCGGTCCTGCTGGGCAAGCACGTTCAGGTTCGTGGAAAACTGTTTCAGGTACGCGGGAAGTTCGAAGCGCTTCTTCAGGCGTTCGTCACGCATCTCGATTTCGCGCGTCCGCTCCTGCAGGTGAAACACGACGTCAGACAGGTTGGCGCCGTGGCGCGAGAGAATCGAGGCCGCCGCGCCCGGCGGCGTCTCCTCGAGCACGGCCGTGACGATGTCCACGGCTTCGAGGGCCTGTTTTCCGGCCCGCATGGCGCGATTCAGGGCAAGCTTGAGGATGAGCTTCGTGGACGGGGACACACGGAACCGCGGCATGTAGAGCGGCGGCACGCGCCGAAGTTGTTCTTCGGTCGCCTCGAGAATCACGTGCGGATTGAGCCCGACGTCGTGCATGACGTCGGCGAACAGGTCCCACTCGACCTGCAGAAAGGCCAGAAACAGATGTTCGTTCGAGAGCTGGCCGTGATCGAGGCGGCGCGCCTCCTCCACCGCGCGATCGATCTGCCGGACGGCCGTCTCGCCGACCTTGCTGGACGAGATGTCGAAGTCGTCAACCTGCACGTCGCCCTCCGCTGAGCACGGATGGAGCAAAACGTACGCCAGCGCCCGGCCAGGCCGCCGGGATCGAACTCCTGCCACTTCAAGGGGCTCTGTGCCAACGAGTTGTGGGGGGGCGGTGGAACCGTCCGGCTCGACGTGTCCGGCGCGACTGGAGCGGAAGAGTACGGCGGTGTAGCGCTGGGCTTCAGGCCGTCATTGTCCCGAGGATTCCGAATGTGCCGAACGTGCCGAATTTAACAGGGCCTGGATTCGCTCGCTGGTCGGCGGATGCGTGCTGAACAGGCCCATGAGGCCGGCGCCTGAAAACGGCTTGATGATGAACATGTGGGCCGTCGCGGGGTTGGCGTCCATCGGCACCGCGCGCGAGACCGCGTCGATCTTCTGGAGCGCGTTGACCAGGCCGTTGGGCGATCCCGCGATCGACGCGCCGCCGGCGTCGGCGTCGAACTCGCGCGACCGCGAAATCGCCGCCTGGATCAGCATCGCCGCAATCGGCGCGAGGATGATGGTGGCGATGAGCGCGATGGGGCTGCCCTCCCGGCGATCGTCGCGCCCGCCGCCGAAAAACATCGCGAAGCGCGAGACCATCATGATCGCGGCAGCGAGCGTCGCCGCCACCGAGCTCGTGAGGATGTCGCGGTGCTTCACGTGGGCGAGCTCGTGCGCCAGCACGCCGTCGAGCTCGTCGTCGTCCAGGATCTGCAGGATGCCTTCAGTGGCCGCCACGGCTGCGTGCTCCGGGTTCCGGCCCGTGGCAAACGCGTTCGGCGACCGATCCGGGATCACGTAGCAGCGGGGCTGCGGCAGGCCGGCGCGCGTCGCGAGGCGCTGCACGCTGCGGTACAGCCGGTGGTCCGGTCCCACCTCGGCGGCCCGATACATCTTCAGCACGATCGTGTCCGAGAACCAGTAGGACGCGAAGTTGGTGACGACGGCGAAGACGAAACCGAGGACCAGTCCCTGGGCGCCGCCCAGTCCCCCGCAACCCTGACCTCCGCCAATAGCTGGTGGGAGAAGGTCACGGTCACCGTCAGCGACGACGGAACGACCCATAGCTGCCGTTACGAGACGAGCCTGCAGCCGACCACAACGTCGTCCTCGTAGAGCACGGCGGTCTGGCCGCGGGCGACCCCGTAGGCAGGCTCGTCGAGCTGCAGCCGGAAGCCCCGCGCGGTCGGCTCGACGTCGGCCGCGATCGCCGGCGAGCCGTAGCGAACCTTGACCTCGGCGCGCCCGACCGGAACGTGCAGACGTCCCGACGCGTTGACGGTATTGCGCGCGAGCGCCGCGTGCGGGCCGACGACGACCGCGTTCGTCGCCGCCCTCGTCCGGAGCGTGTACAGCGGCTCGCCTCCGCCGACTCCGAGCCCGCGCCGCTGGCCCGGTGTGAATACGGGGCTGCACGCCCACGCCGAGACGGGCTGGCACCGCTCTCCCGATCGCGGCCGGCACTCGCCACCGATCGGCACCGTCCGACGCATCGAGGACGGGACGAGCATCGTCGAGAAGCTGCGCCGCAACGCGATCGGCTTCGTGCTCGAATGCATCGCCGGGAGCGTTCACGGGCACGCGATTGCGCAAACACCGCGGACATCCGCCGCCGCATGCGCATCGTCCAGAAGATCGAGTTGCAACCGGAAGAGGCGGCGCCAGGCTCCGGGTGCGTGACGACTGGGCTGCTCGGCCGACGTGCGGGTTCGCGCGATCAGGCTGTTTGACCTCTCTCATGACTTCTTCTTCGACGGTCTGCTCGAGCGCTTCGGCGGCTCCTTCTTCGGCGGCTCCTGCTTCGGCGGTTCCTGCTTCGGCGGTTCCTGCTTCGAAGGCTCTTGCTTAGGAGGCTCCTGCTTTGGCGGCTCCGTCGATGGCGGTTCTTCTATCGGAGGCGCCGTCCCTGGTGTCTCATTGCGCGATCGAGCTTCCTTTCGAACAATCTCGATGTCGAAGCCTGTGATCTGCACCAGCCGTTCACCTGGTGTCCTCACCAGCGTCTCGAGATCGGGAATACCGGCCCGCCGCAATTGCGACGCCATCACCGGCCCGATCCCTTTCACGTTCTCGAGCGGCGTCGACTGCCCGACGCGATCCGAGAGCGACCGGTTGAAGATCACCGTGCCCCTGGTGAACGCGTCGGAAGGCGCATCGGCACGCGTGACGACAACCGTGGCACGTGACTTGGTGTTGGCCGCAACCGTCACGGGTTCTGTATCGCGGTGCACTACGTTGCCCTTGGAGTCGGTCACGCGAATGAACACCTTCGGCTCCTGCCCAAGCGCCTCGACCTGCGCTGCGTTGAGCGTGAGATCGAAATAGCCGGCCTCGTTGGTCTGCGACGAGACGCCGACCGGCGTACCGTCGGCGCGCACGAGCTCGACCTTCAGCGCTTCCTTGCCCCGTAATGCAGGGTCCGTCACGCGGCCATCGACGGAGGCACCGCTCACGGGTACCGCGGTCTCCTTGATCTGCGACACCTCGGACGCGACCTCGAGCTGCTGCAGCGCGGCGCCGCTTCGCTGCACCTGGACGCGAACGCTTTGCGCGCGCGGATTATCGGCACCGAGCGTCTGCTCGAGCCTCGTCGCCTCGCCCGCGTAAACGGTTCGATACTCATAGGCCGTTGTCGCGATGGAACGCGTCGCATCATTGACCGACAGGCGCGCCATGTTCGTGTACTGCTGCGCGTTGAACGTGGTCCCCTGTTGGCTGAACAACGCCACCATCAACGCCTGCGTCAACACGGCGTTTGCATTGCCCTGCTCACCCAGCAGGGCGCGGCACACGGCGAAGTTCACTTCCATGTTTCCGAGATACACCACTGGCGGACCATGGGGCGCCGGCGCCGGCGGCCGGGGAGCGTTCGATGTCGCATAGATGCAATGATCGCCCTGATTCGTTGCTGTCGTGTTCATTGCCGTGAGCCGCGCGGCCGCGGTCATGCCGAACGAGTAGCTGATCAGTGAGAAGAAACACTGGTCCGTGTCTTCGCGGAAGCGGTTGTCAGTCACTCGCTGCGACAGCGCGACCGATATGGCGTTCGACAGCAAGAGATCGCGGCGGAAGACACTGCTCTGGTTGCCATCGCAGCCGACGTCATCGAGCGTGACCAGCATGATGGCCGTCAGCGATCGGTGGTCGGTTCCAAGCCGCACCTGGTTGTCGTTGAAGAGCACTTCACCACCGGGGAGCAGCAACTCCGCGGCGCGCGCCGCCGACACACCACCCGCGCCACCCAGCGACGACCCACCCGTCACGACACGCTGCTGCCGGTGCAATCCACCAACGTTCAGAATCAGCACTCCACCGACGACGGTATCGAGCACATTGAAGCGCCCGGTGCGTTCGCTATTCAGATGATTGTCCTGACAGGTCACCGGACCGAATGCTTGAACCGTAATCGCACGGCCGGCGGGCTGATCGACGCGATTCCCCACGATGCGCACGGCCGGTTTCTGCATCGCATCGTTTTGACCGCCAACCAGGAGCGCGCTGGCGAAGCGGATGTAGATCCCGCCACGCAGACCTTCGACCTTCGCCGTCTCGTAGTTCTCGGGAACGGCGCCGTTGCCGGTGACATAGTTGCCGGAAAGTTCGATGTTCTCTCCGTAGCCGACAAAGATCCCCGTGATCGATTCCACTGCCGAGATGCCGTTATCGTGAACGTGGTTGCCCGTAAGGCGACCGTTCTCGACCAGCCCGAGCGAGATGCCACCCTGCCCGACCTCCCTGGCGGCAGTGCGCAGCGCCGGTGTGAACACTACGCGGAGGTTGTGATGGATCCGGTTTTCGGCAATCGTCAGATCGCGAACGATATTCGTTGTGCTGAGGAGCGCGCGGGGCGCGAATGCCGTCGCAATCACTGAGGCGATCGCCGCCGGATCGATCACATCTGGCGCCGTGGCACCGGCAGGCGCCGCGGCGAACGGTGCGAACCCGATACCGGAAAGCGCCATACGCAGGATCTCGTTCTCGCGGATGTCGATCTGATAGAGAAACGCGCGCTCTTCCGGAATCGTGACGGCCACAGCTCGAACTACGATGAGGTGCAGTCGGCCGGCAGCGAGATCGACGGCCTGCACCTGGACGATCTGAAAGCCGGGCTCGACCGACAAGTTGTACGTGCCAGCGCCCACTTTGATGCCGACCGCAGCCTGCGGCCCGCTGCTCGTACCCTGGCCCATGACGACCCCGCCCTGGGAGAGCGACACGTCGACGCCTTGCACCGGCTGATTCAACTCGTTGCGCACAATGCCGTCGAACTGCGGGACGCTGAGCGTCACACTCGGGATGTTCACCGGGTCAGGCGAGGTGCCGGTGGCTGTCTCGCCGGGCAGCAAACCACCGAGCGTGATCCCGTGGCCGGCCCCGCCGTCGACGACGTTCTCGAGCACGCGCACGTTGTCGCAGCCGCCCAGCAGATGGATGCCGCCCCAGGCCAGGTACGGCTGCTTTGGAGGCGCGAGGATCGCCGTCGCCCAGACGTAGTAGATGAACTGAATCGTGAAGGTCAGGTTCCCGTAGACATCGGTCGGTGCCGCGCACGGATCCGACGGCGGTGTCGGAGTACTCCCACCGTCGTCATCACCCGGCGGCGTCAACTCGAATGGCCAGACGCCCAGCGTGTTGCGCTCGATCAGTGCCCGATGTGCGCGAACCTGAATCGCCGCCTTGCCAGCGGTCGTGTCAAGCATCCAGATGTGGTTGCGGGCGACGACGACGTCCTCTGCGCGTCGAATGCGAACCGCATAGCTCTGAGCCAGCATGCGGCAGTCAACCACGCTGACATCCTTGAGATCGCTGAAGACTGTTCCAGTGGCGACGACAATGGGCCCGAACGCACTAGCCAGATCGAGTTCGGCGATCTCGATGCCCTGACAGTCGTTGATCGTGAAGATGGGTGCCGACGGCGACGTCACGCGCGGCAGCACGAGCGTGCGCCGCTGGCAGCCATGAATGCGAACGTTGTGTCGACCGGTCAACGTCAGGTTCGCGAAGTGAAGACCTGGCAGCAGGCACAGCTCGCCACCGGCGGCTGGCAGATGTACCGCTGCCTCTTCGAGCGAGTTGAAGTCGCCGAAACTGTGCGTGCCATCACCAATCAGGAAGGTGCAGCACACCTTCTGATTCGTCAGCGGCCTGAAGCGCTTGCGACAGTCCTCGATGCTGCCGCCTTCTGTGGTGTCCTGCGCGGCCGTCCAGTTGATCTCCGCGAGTGGAACGCGATGGAGTTGGACTCCCTGCGGCGGCGCTTCATCGAGGAGTTGCTCCGGATTCGCGATCTCGCCGGCGCGCACCGGGAACGTCCAGAAGTCGCCGGGCCGATAGCTCGCGCTCGCCGGCGGATCGAGCACGAGGTGGATGCCATCGATGAGCGGCTGCGGGCTGCTCGTGTTCGTAAAGCTGGAGACGAGCTCGATGCCATTCCACAACCGGATGAATACCGGCGCGGATGGGAAGGAAAGCGTGCCGAAGACCGGCGGATTCGTGAGCTCCAGATCCTGGAGGTTGTTCAGCGTGGCGATCGCCCCGTAAGTCACCTCCCAGTGACCGAGCGAGCTGTTGAAAGCCATCGCTTCCAGATAGAAGCTCGGGATCCCACTGCTCAGGATCGCGGCGCGATTGCCTTCGATGATCACGCGATTGGGCGTACCGGCCTGGAACCTGCCCGTAGCGACGAGGCCGCCGTTGAATCGCGACCACTTGAAACGCGGCGCCGGCGTGTTGGTCGCCGCGATCTCCACGCGAAACAGGTTGTGCTCGAACCCGGTGTAGCCACCGCCTTCCACCGTGGGGCATTCCCCACCCACTGCGATGGGCGGATCGAGCGAGACGCTCAAACGTCCCTTGCCCGCCGCCGTGTCCTGAATCCGATCGAGGATCGAGTGGCAGTCCTCGTTGGGCCCGAGTCTCAGGAGGCGGAATGCATAGCGTGTCGTGACGCGCTCTGTCGTGTCCGGTCCGCCGAGCGCCGGTTCCAGCAGCCGCAGCGGCACCTGGAAGGCGCTCAACTCCTCGAGCGCGACCTCGAGCACCACGACATCACGGATGCCATTGCCGATCGCCGGCAACGACGAGGCATTCAGCGGCGGCCCGAAATATGTGGCAACGCGATCGATTGTCGCCAACGGATTCGCCGGATCCGCCGGCAGGTACAGCAGGATGCCATCGGCCCACGCGCGTCCCGGTCGCACGTGCACGTGCACGGCACCACCGACAACTTCAGCGGAGTCGACGAAGAAGCCGTTCGGTTCATCGGCGGGCACTGCCAGCACGCGCTTGCCGATCACGTCCTGCGCCGCCTGGGTACGCCAGTGCAGCGCGATCCGCTCGGCATCGGTCAGATCGCGATCGAGCGTGACGCGTCCCTGCTGATAGAGGACACCCTGATCGTTGTCGTGCGGGTCGTAGCGCCAGACGGAGAAGTCGCCTTTCATGAAGACTCCAGCGGTCAGGTGACCGCGATCGGTAGCGGGCGCAGGCCCACCGGCATGAACTCCCTCAGCCGGATGCCGAGGTTGATCCACTTGTGCGCTTCCAGCAGGAATCCGAAAGCGCCCATCGCGTCGTCGCCCGGCCCACGAGACAAGACGCGGAAATCGCAGCTGCGAGACAGCTGGCCGTAGCCGGGATCTCCGAACCAGGTCGACGTGAATGCCAGCACCGCTTGCGTGGCGAACACGCACGCGAAGTGCGGCGGCAGTCGATCGCCGTCGCCTGAGAAGTAGGAGAACTTGATGCAGCCGCGTTGATGGTTCCAGACTTCGAGCCGATGGACGAAGAGTCCACCAGAGCCAATGATTTCCGTCGCGCGAACGCGGCCGAAGAAATGCGCACCGCGCACGTCGAGTGGCGCAGCATACGCGCCAGCCGGATCGGTTGCTGACGTCACAGCAAACGCGTCTGGCGGATCTCCCACGTCTCGACCGGCGTCGATGATCGACGACTCCAGGATCAGCCGATACCGATCGTCGACGAGCAAGGCGCCCGCAATGGTGCGCTGAATGATGATGTCCGGCGTCGGCTCGAATGCATCGAGGTCATCGTCACTCGCGAAGCCGAAGCCGTTGCGCAGGTCGAGGGCCGGCGACAACGGCGCCCGGCTGCCGTTCCTCAAGCGATAGCCGCCGGGGTCGAGCGTGCAGCCATCGAGCTCGAGACGAGCGATCGCCGCACGCGCGATCAGAGGCGCGCTGGCGCCCATCGTCGTCGCCCGCGTCAGGAAGACGCCCTCGAAGCGAACCACGAGATTCGCGACGCTTGGATCCCCCGGGATGACCGGCCGGAACCGCAGCGGCGCGGTCAGCTCGATAATCGGGCGCTGATCGCCTGACGCACGGATCACCAGCGATCGGTTGAGACGCAGCGTGCTGGCGCCCGCTTCGACAATAGAGCCCGGGATCACCGTCGGATCGAGCCGATGCACGAGGCTGTCTTCGATCTCGATGACGATGGGGCTGGTTGCGTTGTGCAGGTTGCTGAAGGCGTCCTGAAGAGTGGACCCTGCGAGCGTGCTGACGTGCCGCTCCGCCACGACTTCGCCGCCGAACTCTGTGGGTGTGTTGGGACGCGAGATGGGATGCGCACCCACCGGACCTACCGCACCGTAGCTGTAACCGACGAAGATCTCCGGGCGGAACACGCCGGGGCTGATCTCGGTGATGAGCTCGTCTCGCTCCGCGGCGACCGCAACACCGATCAGCAGACGGCCGATGTCCGGGTCGATGACGATCTCATGCGCCTGTAGTGGCCGACGCAATCCGGCTTCCCAGGCGCAGAGGTTGTCGCCGCGGAACGTCCACGCGATGTCGTCGAGCTCGACGACGTCGGGGAAATACAACTGCAGGCCATCGTCGCCAAGGTCGAAACCGGTCGGCGTCGAGCCGGAATTGTCGAACGCATCGATGCGCACGTAGGCCGACGGATTACCGGCTTCTGAACCGCTGGTCAGGCGCGCGTCGAGCATGGGGCCAGGCACGGCATCGGGCGCCGTCAGCGTTTCCACTTCTCCAGTCGCGCCTGGCGGAGGGCGGCGATACGTGTTGAACAGTCGTACCGGCCGATCGAGCGGATCCAGATCGAATCGCAAGGCGAATCGGGCGTTGTGGGTGCCCGATGGCGGCGGTCCGAGATTCGTGAATCCCTTCGCGAGCGGCACCGTCAGCCCGAGGCGATACGCCTCGAGCCGCCAGAGAAAGATGGCCAGGTTCGGCAAGTTGACATGCACGGCGGCGTCATCGGCACGTTTCACGTCGGGCATGTACGAGAACGGATCGAACGGCGTGCCGAGGAGCGAGCACATCGCCGGATCGCGGACCGGCACGGTGCCGCCGCGCGGCACCGAGAAGCGCGTCAGCGAAGGCAGCCCGTACGGCGGCAGGCCCCCGGCATCCGGCCGCTGGTGGTTCAGGTGCTGCGACCACTCGAGTCGTTGAAAGAGCTCGACGCATCGGCATGGCCAGCCCGTGAGGTTCGCCGCGAGGCGCTCCATCGCGCTGAGCGTGCCCTTTCGACGACGGAGGGCGATCGTGTCGGCGACGTCGGCGCGCAGCGTGCGCGGATCCCCTTTGAGGTGCGTCGTGCCAAGGAGATCGGCGATGTAGGGAACGACCCAGTCGTCGCACGTGTCGATGAAGAAATCCTGGTAGAGCGCCTCGATGTTCTCGTGAACGGCGCCGAAGGCCTGCTCCACCGCTGCCAGGAATGCGCGCAACTGATCCGGAGGTGTCTGCTCCGCGTCACGGATGCGGTAGATCTCCGGGAGACGAGCGTAGAGAGGAACGCGTGTTGAACTCATGCGCACTCTCCCGCGGGCGGAGGCGGCGCGGTGGTCAGCGTCGCGTGCCGTGGATGCAGTTGCAGGAACTGGTTGGGCGCGGGAGTCAACTGCGTCGAGAGTGTGCGCGGTGACGCGGGCAGCGGAATCGCCTCGGGATCGAGGAGCGAGGCACCGAACATCCCGAGGGCCGATGCCTTGCACCAGAGGATGCCGCGAACGTTCTGCACGGCACTTTCGATGCGTTGCGCGTACTCGCGTTCGCCAAGCCGGCGATGGTGAAGACCGAAGAGGCCAGTTCGCGCAGCGGCACTGTCGCCAACCAGTCCAAGGACGGCCCGGACGGACGCATCGACCTCGGTCGCGACCAGGCTCGAGTCAAAGGCGTAGAGCAGATCCAGGAAGCAGTACCGCAGCTTGGCCTGCTCGATCGCAATCGGGAAGCGATCCGCGCCGCGACAACGGCCGTAGCTCTGAATCGTGTCGCGAATAGTCGAGAACTCGCTTTCACGCCCGGCTTCGAGCAGCACGCGCAAGAGCAGTGTCGCGACGCCGTTCTGCAGGCCCCACGCCGCCGTGGCGCTGGTGACGCCGGGAATCGTCAACACTTCGGTCTCGAAATCACGGAGACTGACCATCCGGCCAAGGCTCTGCAGGCGGCCGGGCGCGGCTTCCGCAGCCTTGTCGCCGCTCTCCGCCTCGGCGCCGCCGCTCACGATGCCTGGCAACTGCACCTTGTCGATACCTTCGATCCGCCGACCCGAGCTCGGCGTCGTGCCCGCCTTGACCGGGCCGAACGCGCCGATACCGGTTCGATAGCGCGCAACGACGTTCTTGATGCCCGATGGCAATCGCGCACCCGTCTCACCGTCGCCGAACTGCACGTAACTGGTCCCCTCGGCGTCCTCGCGAACGATGTAAATCTCCGCGTCGGCCTCGCGTCCGAAGAACGATTCGACGCGCTGCCACTTGCGCCCGTTGACGAAGATCTCGAGCTCGGGCACCTGCGGAGGCGTGGCGCCAGATGACACGTGGTAGGTGAGCGGCGCTTTCTGAATCCGGAACGTCTGGAAACGCGCCCGCGCATCGCCGTTGCCGAGCGGGGTCTCTGCTTCGGCCTTGCCTTGGTCGGCGTCGACCACGTTCCCAAAGACCGTGACCGCAGGCGTGGTCTCGTCGAAGTTCGACCGTACGAGTGGGCTCGGCGCCCGATCGAAAGACAGTTGCCACATGCGCGGCTCGTCGACAACGCCGCCAGGCAGCGTGAAGTCGGTCACCGCGTTCGTGCATCGACGCTCGTGCACAACGCCCTGAGCGTCCTGCAGCAACAGACGCCGATCGGCAAACACCTTGACTTCGCTCAACGTGCCGAAGAAGTTCAGCGCGTTGGTACCGGTGCTGAATCCGCCTCCGAGGAAGTAGGCCTCGGGCTCGAGCGAGATGGCCGGACTGGTGACCTCGTGAATCTGGTAGTCGCGAACATCACTCTGCAGGTCCCACAGCGTGTCGTTGGTCGAGAGCGGCGAATACATGCGAAGGATGGTCGTGGCTCCATTCAAGGAGCCGAAACCCAGGCTCGCGGCGCGCAGATGCGCGATCGTCCGCAGGACCGCCACTTCCTTCGGCGTCCCTGTCCCTGCATTGCGCACGGCCGTCTGCACGATCACCTTCGAAGCCACGACGAGGTCGTTGACCTGCTGATCGAGCGGAATCTGATAGCCGGTCAGATCGATCGTCCAGCTCGGAATGGAACACTCGACCCCCGCGATGTGGCGCAAATACGACGTCGTCACCTCGCGCGCGCCGTCGATCTTTCCGCCTGACGTCGTCGTGTTCTGTGTGAATTTCGGCGGTGCCGTGTGGCCGAAGTGACGGAAGGATCTGCCGAGACGGTAGGCGCTGACTGGCAGCGTCCAGCTCTCGGCGAGCGGCGCCTCGAGCTCGACGATCGTGCGACCCAACTGACGGGTCACGCTCTTGACTTTCACAACCTGCGGCGTCTTCTGCGTGGCCGACATACTCGAACCCGAGCTCAGCCAGCCGGGAGCCGCCGCCAGCAGCATCAGCCGATCGCCCGCCTTGAGCTGCAGCGCGTCGATGGCAGCGCTCGTCGCCGATCCACCGACGTTCTTGATCTCCAGTCGCGGCGAGCTCGTCGTCAGCGTCGAGCCGTAATAGCGGTGGCGATAGAGGTGAAAACGCGACAGGTGTGGGTATGCAACCAGCGACTCGGTCGTCTGGAATTCGGCGGCCTTCTCGAGGTCCTCGAGGTCGGCCTTGAGCGGATGATCGGCGGGAATCTCGATCGGCCTGGTGCCCTTGACCTCGAACGCGAATGTGGCGCGGCCACCGACTCCGGGAGCGAGGCGGTACCCCGTCAGTCGCGTCAGCGCTGCGATGCTCTCGCGCCATGTGGCCGTTCGCAGGAATGCCTCGTTGGCGAAACGCTCCTGGTAGAAGGTGAGGATGTCGCCGACGATCGCGGCACCCTGGAGAAGGGCAATACCTGGATCATCGGGCGCGCGATGGGTCCACGCGCGCAGTTCGACCGAATCGTTGATCCGGCGCATCAGGAATTCGAGGAACTCCGGATAGCTCCCGATGCTGTAGCTGATGCGGTCGAGCGCAGGCCGGTTGCCCGGCCGCCGCGGGAACACGAAGTCATCAGCGATGAAAGGATTGCAATCAGCCATGACGCTCGCGGCTCACTGCCGTCCTCCTTGCAAGATGAAGCGAATGCTCCCGTGCTCGAGGTGATCTGGATCGTTCTGCACGAGGACGATTTCGTCGAAGGCCATGGTCAACTGCTCGACGTTGAGCGCCGCTGGCGCAGGGTTGTTACGCCGCTTCATCGCAATCGACACGAGGTGCTCCACGCCAGTCACCGCATGAACGCGGCCGGCGATTTGACTGCGATGCAGCGCCTGACCGAACGTCCACTCGTCGGGGTGGAAGAAGCCTCGTCGTCCATCGGGCGTCCAGCCGTCAGAGAACTCCTGCTCGAGCACGAAGCGCAGATCCTGGGGCCAGAAGTCGGGCTGGATACAGACGTTGATCTCGATGTCGAGTGGCACAAAGCGTGGGGGGCGCAGCTCGATGTCTTCGCCGATGAGACGAACCGCTTCCAGGTGATCGGCAACCGCCTGGCGCAGCACCGGATCGAGCTCGATCGAATTCTCCGGATCGATCACGACTCGAACCGTGCGCCAACTCCCCGTCCACGCGTAACGGGCAACCGCCCGTGACACCCCGGGCACTTCTTCGGCACGCGCGATGTAATCGGCGAGTGTGATCGCGCGAAGCTGGCGGGCCCGGTAGGCCTCGGGCGCCTTACGCAGCACTTTCTCGATCGGCTCCGGGTCGCGACCGTCAGTGACGTCGAACGGATTCCAGACCCGCACAATCGCGTCGCCAAGCGAGCCGGTGAGCGGCTCGAAGTACACGATCGCATCTGCGCCGACGTTGCCTGCTGCGCCATTCCCCTGCTGATACGAGCAGCGGATTCTCGTGTCTTCCGGTAACAGCCGTCCGTTGATCCCGTTTCCGAAGCGCAACGTGCTGCGCTGATGCTCGTCTGTTTCGACGACGAAGTGATCGCCTTCCTCGGCGCTGTCGTCGCTGTGCACAAGGCTGGAAACTTCGTCCCAGAAGTTGCCGACTCCTTCAATCACGACCTCCACCTGCGCGGTCGAAAGCGGCGCGACCTCGCCGTTTGGCGGCGTCGGCAAGTACGCGAGCGGCGCAAACGTCAGGGCGCAGCGCACACCGCGAGGTTCGCCATACAAACTCCACCGCTCGAAATGGCGATGAACTTCTGTCTCGGTGTCGAGCGCCAGGATCTCGGTTCCCGGCTCGTAGAAATTCGCGACAACGGGCCGGCCCTGGTGCACCGGCAGCAGGTTGGCGTGGAAAAGCGAGACGTTCTCAATCCGGCCAGTCGGACAGGTCGTTGTGAAGCTGTAGGCGGAGCGCAACGCATCACGACTGTCCCAGTTGACGCGCGTGACCCACGTATCCGTCAGCGGATCGCGCAGTGCGACGGCGTCGCGCAAGAGACGCAGCAACTGGCGCTTGCGCGGATCGTGGCCGGCGCTACGTCCCGTCAGCGGGTTGAGCTTTTCCTCGACCAACAGCCAGCGCACAGACCCCTTGTTGACCAGATCACGCAGTCGCTCTGCCTCGGCCTGCGCGGCGCCGCTGACCGCGGACACCAGGTCGGCACGAGTGCTCCCGGCGCGCAGCGCCGGGATGCTGTGGCTCCAGGTATGCAGCCGCAGTTCGTTCAGCAGCGGTTCGAGGAGAAACGGTGTGGAGGCGGGCACGAGCTGGCGCGTGGCGAACACGATCCACTCTCCTGGCGCATCGGGATGCCCGGCCCAGACGTTCAATTCCTGGGACAGGAGGAACGGCGCCGTCGTGTCCGCGAGGATCACGGCGATCCACGTGCTCGACTGGTTCCCCTGGTGAACGTGATAGTCGACGAGGCGGGCATGACGGGCGACCGAGACACGCGATCGCGCCGAACCAAGGTACGCCTCGTTCATCACGCGGTCCTGGTAGTCGGACAGTTCGTCGCCAGCTGCCGCGAACAGGTCGATCAACACCTGATCGAGATCCGCTTCGCTCGTAGGCTGCCACCCGGGCACACGCTGTGCCATCGCCGCGAGCAGCACGTGACGGAACGAGGCGTAATCCTTGGCGAGGTAGTCGATCGCCGGCGACGGCAACGCGGCGCGTCCGGGAGTCCACTCGGGACTGCAATCGTTGGTGAAGCAGCCGGGCCGGAATTTGAATGGCTGGCGCGCGAAGAACGGGTCGATGCGATTGGGGTCGTAATTCAGCTCGATCGTGTAGGTCGAGTAGTCTCCAATCGGGCCCACGGTCAGCAGCAGGCTGATCAGATCGCCATCGGCGTTGGTGGTCGATCCGTTTGCAACGGCCGTGCACTGCACCTGCCCTGTTGCCAGACCGGCCGGCAGCCGCTGCCCACCCGTGATACGAAACACCTGGCCTGCTGTCGTCGGTGCCGCCAGGATGTCGTCGCGGATTTCGGTGAGGTGAAGCGCATTGAAGAACACGACCTCGATAAGCGCTTCGCCGGGTCCGGCCGGTGGTCCGATGGTGACCAGCGCAAGGCGCATCCCGTTCAGGCCGGCGGCAAGCAGATCGTCAGCCCGCTCGGCGACGGCATCCAGATCACGAATCGGTTTGACGATATCGTTCAACACGTCACTGCCCTGTTCGCTGGAACTTGACGATGCGCGATTCGGCGCTGCCGGCAGGCCGATACTTCACCGTGATCTCGACCAGCTCGCCTCTCACCTCGACCTGCAGCATTTCGAGCGTGAGGCGTTGCGCAAGCCACCGTGACAGTGCTTGCGTGATGCGCGCCTTGGCGACACCAGTCAGCACGTCGGTCCGTGCTTCGGGATGGATCGTCGCGCTCGTGTAGGCGGGCTCGAACACCATCCGTCGCACGCCACCGCCGAACTCGACGAGAAACGGCCTCTCTCCAGGGTTCGTCAACAGCAACTGCAACAACTCGTCGCGCACGTGCTCGGCATCCGACGCCGGCGCAGCCGTGCGGCCGTCGGCCGCGATGCGGAACGGGAACGCGAGATGCAGGCCGTGTGACAACGCCATGTCAGATCCCGAGCGCTTTCTGCTGCACGTTGACGACGACCGGCGGACCTTGCGGGATCTGCTCGGCGGAAAAACAGAGGCCAACGCTCGTCTGCAGCAGCACCGGCGTGCTGTTGACCTTCGTCTGAGTGGCGCCCACCTGCCACATGACGGTGACGCATGGTTGCGGCTTGGTCCCGGTGCCGATCGGAACCTGAAACGGGCAGCCGCTCACCGTGTGAATATCGGTGACGAGCAGCATCGGCGCGCCGTCGACGCTCGCAAGCGTGTTGCTGGTCGACAGCTGCACGCTCCCGGCGTGCGGGCACTGCACGATGCTGGCGGTCGTGAGGATTGGCACCATCAGACGCCCACCTTGAACGCATCGTTCACGAGGCTTGCGCCGGCGGTGGTCACCTTGACCATGCCGTTGTTCAAATTGATCTCGGAGGTCGTGATCTTCAGCGAGCAGCTGCCGAGCGTGAGCGTAATCTCGCTCGATCCGAGCTTGACCTCGGCGCCGCCCGGGTGCACCAGCTTGATCTCGTCGGCGTCTTCATCGATGAGGATCTGATGCCCGGCCGATGTCGCCAGCAGCCGCGCCTTCTCGCCATTCGGTGACGGCCGCTGGTTGCTTGCGAACCAGCACCCGCTCCAGATCGGGCGGCTGATGTCGCCGCCTTCGAACTCGATCCACACGCCGTCGCCAACCTCGGGCAGGAGTACCAGCCCGTGTTGATCACCGGCAAATGGAAGAGAGGCCATCGCCCACGGGCTGTCCTGGTCGCCGTAGACTGCCGGCACCTGCGCCTTGATGCGGCACTGATCCTCGGGATCGCTGATGTCGCGCACGAGTCCGCGATACTTGCCGAAGTGACGCGTGCGCATCGTTTCGGCCATCTGGACGAGCAGTGTTTCGGTATCGCTTGGCATGGTCAGAAGATGGAGAGGCTCGCAGAGAAATTGACGGAGAGGCCGGCCGCGCCCCCGAGCGCGCTGGCCGATGCCGACGCCGGCGCCTCACGCGAGTCGGCCTTGGCCTCGAATTGTTGTGTGTACAGGTTCGGCGTGATCGTGTGCGTGACCTTGGTGAGCAGCCACTCGCCCGATAACCCCGTCGTGCCAGCACGCACCATCACGCGCTCGTAGGGCTTGAGGATCCCGGCGTAACACCCCGGCACGACCCGGCCCGTCACTCGAAATGCGTACGATTGACGACGGGCGCGGCCGCGAGCGCTCGATTCGGGATCTTCACGATCGTTGTCCTCGGGTGCCACGACCCGCGTGGCCGTGCTCCCTTCGGCGACCGGCGCCTGGGATCGCATCAGCGTCAAGTCACGCACGCCGACATCCGCTGTCTCCGCCTGCTGATCGGAGATCCGCAAGGTGTGCGTGCGTGAGACCTCGGGGCCTTCGGAGTTTTCAACGACACTCAATTCCGCCAGGTTGCGGTCGCTCCCCAGGAGCACGAGGGCGGGCAGATTGCCCGTCTCCGTCGGATCCGGCAGGAAGCAGCCGACGCTCTGACCGGGCGACGAACCAGGGAGGACATAGGCGTGGTACTCGTGCGGCCGCGCCAGCTCACGCAGAAACTGGATCGCCGTGCCGCGACGCACGACCGATGGCCGCGCTCCGCCTGGACTTTCGATCCGCGTGCTCGCAATCTGCGGGAACTGCCCGAACACTTCACGCGCGATCGCATCGTCGTCGCGCTGCTCGAAGACCTCGGCCTTCTCCTCACGGTTGAGGAGGGTGCTGTCATCGCGCACGATGAGCGTCACGCTGCTGTGTCCGGGCTGTGAATCGAGCTGATGGTCGTACGAAGCCACCGGTCCGTCGATCAACGGCGTGAACGAGCTGGCCGAGCCGATCTCGACACGCACGCGCGAGAACGGCTGGGCGAATTCGTCGGCGCCATGACGCCAATTGCCGTTCTCGTCGGTGCAGAGATAGAGGCGCACATGCGCCTCCCACGCCATGTCCATTTCCTGCTCGACGACGATCTCCTCGATGCGCGACAGCTCCTCGGTCGTCGCGGCGCGGTCGCCGAAGTACACGCGGAATCCGAAACTGGGCATCAGGTCCTCGGCACCGCGATGACGTGCGCGAGCGCGTCGCCGCCTGTGTGCGCCGTCAGCTCCCGCGCGTCGAGCGCCGTATTCGCGTCGGCGATGTGCCAGAAGCGGGTGTCATCGCCATAGCGCTCCTGCGCCAGCAGATCCAGGCGATCGCGCTCGATCACCTGGTATGGCTCGCCGGATGTCGGCGGAAGCGCGCGTAGACGGATCGCGCTGCCGGTGCGGCCGCCACGCGTCGACACGGTGTCCTGAGCGACTGCGGCGTAACGTGAGGTGTCCAGAAACACGCGATCCTCCTAGAGTGGAATGAGCTTGACGATCTGTTCGGCGGTGTTCGCGAGGTTGGCGAGCGCCTGCGCTTCCTTGGCGATCGTCGTGTACTCGAGCGCGCCCTTGGCCAGCACATCGTCGGAACAACTGTCGACGGCGTTCACGGTGAGCTCGATGTCGACCTCGGCGCGGATGGGATTCAGGATGAAGTCGTATTCGAGCTCGGTGATCCGCATCGAGTCGATCGTCACCGGCAACACGCGCGTGAGTCCCCAGATGAACATGATCTTGGGGAAGGCTTCGCGCGGAATGGGTTGCGTCGGCGGCTCGCTGCCACCAGCGCCGCCGAGCGCATCGCCGATGGCGTCGAGCGCGGCGCCGATCAGACCGGCGATCTTGCTGCTCGGGTGCACCATCTTCTCGAGCGCGCTCAGTTGCGGGCCAACCCCGAACATGCGCGCGAGCACCTTGTCCTCGTTCAGCATGTCGGCCGCGCTGAAATGCGCTTTGAGCGAGATCGACTCAAAGGTCTGCTCGCCCGCCTGCGTGCGCTCGCGCGCGGTGGCGCCCTGCGGACGCTCCGGGATGCGCAGGCTGCGTGTGAGCGACTCGGGATTGAACTGGAAGATCACGATGTTCGGGATCGGTCCGATCAACCCGGTGCCGTATTCGATCAGTGCGCCGCGAAGCAGATAGGGCATGCTTACTCCACGTCCTCGCTCGTGCCCGTCATATCGCCAACGCCTACCCTCATCGAGGCTGGCGGTCCTGTCAGGCTGGTTTTCACTAACGGCGCCCCACACGAGCGAGCTGCAGCGTCAGCTCTGACCTTCAGTTGCGGTGCCGACGGCAGCGGCATGTCTGATGGCGTACTCGTGCGTTGCCGAACGACGGCTGCAATCCGCGTGGCCAGCGTGGACGCCAGCGTCTCGGCGTCGATGCGCGCGCTGACACGGACAGTCGCCAGGTCGTATTCACTTGTCGATACAGCAGGGCGTTTCAGCGCGGTCGCCAATAGCGCCGGCAGACGATCGAGCGCCGCGCGCACGACGTCCGCATCGATGCCGCGGACCTGCAAGTCGAGTCGTGGAATGGTCAGCCTCGCCACGTCCTAATCCTCGAGTGCGTCGGCAAATGCCCCGAACTGTTCACGGCTCGTCGCCCGCCCCAGCTTGTCCATCTCGCGCCGCACCGCGCGCAACACCGTTGGCATGTCCAGGCGGCGTTCGCCGCCGGTACCTGCGCTCTGCAAGCAAGCGTGGAAGACGATCGCGCGAATGTGTCCGCCAGCGAGCGGGAAGCGGCTCGCCAGAAATGGCAGGTCGAGCGCGCTGGCATCGACCTCCGGCGGAATGACGCTCTTCCAGATACGCCGCCGTTCCTCTTCACCCGGCAACGGGAAATCGATCACGAATCGCAATCGGCGAAGAAACGCCTCGTCGAGATCCTTCTTGCGGTTCGTGGCCAGGATCGCGAGCCCCTTGAAACGCTCCATCCGCTCGAGCAGGTAACTGACCTCGAGATTGGCGTAGCGATCGTGTGCGTCGCGTACCTCCGTGCGTTTGCCAAAGAGCGCATCGGCTTCATCGAAAAACAGGATGGCGTCGACCGCGTCGGCCGCGTCGAACAGACGCCGCAGGTTCTTCTCCGTCTCGCCGATGTACTTGTTCACCACCTGTGACAGGTCGATGCGATAGAGCGGCATGTCGGCTTCCGCTGCGATCACCTCCGCCGCCATCGTCTTGCCCGTGCCGGCTGCGCCCGCGAACAGCGCCGAGAGTCCGCTCTCGTTCCATGCGCGTGCCGTGCCCCACTCGTAGTGGACAGCTGTCAGGCTGCCCACAGCACGAATCACTTCGTCGATCTGACGCGCCTGCTTGGAGGGCAACATCAGATCTGCCAGCTGAAACCGCGGCTCGAGCCGCTGTGCGAGTTCACCCAGGTCGACGTCGGCGCGGCACGCGGCGTGAAGGTCCCCGGCGCGTGGCGGCCGGCCCAGCTGCGCGAGCGTGCGGCACACACGGACGATGACGGGCGCTTCATGGCGGAATCGGCGGGCCGTGTCTGCCACGGCTTCATCGAGGTCCGGACTCTGTTGGAGCGCGTTGCCCAGATGCGCGCGCCAGAGCGCCAACCGCGTGCGATATGAGAGCGGACGGATGTGAATCGCCGGCAGCGCCTCGGATGGCAGCCGTTTGAGCGCCGTTGGATCGTCGATCCCGACAGTGAGGACGAGCGGAAGTGCACGCAGCGGCAGCGCAATCGGAGCGTCGTGCTCTCGCATGTCCGCTGTGAGCATCGAGACGGGCACATCGAGAATCGCCCCGCGCAGCCAGGCAAGCGTGCACAGTCCGCCCAACTCCGACGGCCGAACGCCTGCGGCCGGTCGAACGGCTTCTACTGACAGTGCGCCGGCGAGCCGGGCCGCAACAGAAGACAGAGACGCGCCGCGCGGCCCCTGGACCGGGACGACGATCGTTCCGGGATCTTCGACACCGCGCAGGCGCGCCAATGTCAGCTCGAGTTCCTGATCGATGACGGGGTCATCAACTAGCGGCAGGTCTTCCCTGGCCTGAGCCATGTCGAAGGCAGACCCGCCGAAACTGCCGGCCTGCAAATGTTCGAGCGAAGCTGGCAGCGGCGACGACGGATAAAGCAACTGCCGGGCAATCGGCGCATGGACACTGAGCGCCGCGTCCCAGTCGTTCGCCTCGATCAGCACACCGTGGCGGCAGAGCGAATGCCCGGGACCTATCAGCCCCAGGACGTCCTCAGGCACATCCCAGAGACGCTGCGCCAGCGCGAGCGTGGGGAACGCACGCACCGGATCGTTCTGCACGGCCGCAAAAACGGTTGCGGTCGCACCATCAACTCCAGGCGACAACGCCAACGCGAGTACGAAGCAGTCGACCGGTGTCAGCGCCAACTCGCGGGCGAGCCACGTGAACCCACCACGCGGCGCCTGGTCCAGCTCTCGACCTTCCGGTCGTGACTGCTCGAGGAGCTGCGTCAGGTATCCCGCCGTCGCATCCTGGACGAAGAACGCCCGCTTCTCCTCGTCGTAGCGGGCGAGGTCGAGTGTTGCAGCCAGACGATCGGTGAATGGCGGCAATGCGCTCACTGGCATCGTCAGTCCGGCGAGCACACCTCGCTCGCGCCACAGCCAGCAGATCTCCCGGCGGAGTCGAAGCGTGACGTCGCGCAGCCAATGCGCGGCAAGCGGATCCTCGATCGCCAATCGCGGCGAGAAGCTCATCGGAACACGGTGGGTCGAGGGCACGGGCGTACTCATCAACTCACCGTGACCGACGGGCTGAGCCGCGCCTGCTGTCCATTCACGCGCACGGCTACCTGATACGTGCCAGCCGCCAGCGTGCTACCGACGCCAGCGATCGTCAGCGAGTGCTGATCGCTCGAAGGGACGACCGTCAAGTTTGCGGGCGGCGGCGGCGGCTGCAGTCCCGTTTCGAAGACACGGACGATCGCACCGTCTTGCAGAGCGGCCACGATGACGTCGTCATTCCATGTGCCGAGCAACGCGCCGTCGATCGTCAGCATGCCGGCGCCGTCAAGGCCGGCGGCATCCACGGTCGGGTGCAGTTTCCCAACGACGATGTTGCTCGAGCGATACCGGCGGTTCGGCATCAGCTGTCGTACGACCAGCGGATGCTCGCCAGCAGAAATCAGGCCGCCTCCGGCGATAGGACCCTCTGGCATGTCCGATGGCTGCGCGCCCTCTACCCTGACCGTCAGTCGATCTGCCTTCTGGCCCACGATCGAAAGTTGTGCTGCCCCGAGCCAGCATTCGAGGTTGGAGAGGTGCAGGTCTTCGCCCGCGATCGTGATGGTGTCGTCGACCTCGAAGCTCGATGGGTCCACGCGATCGAGGCGAGGGCCGAGCGATGCAAGCACTGCCAGTCCTACGCCCTCGCGGCCGATGACTGCGGGAGGTACCGCCGTGTAGTCGACGCCCACGAGCAGCGAGAATTTCGGTGGTTCGTTCGGCACGATCATCACCGGGCGAACCTGGAAGGCTGTCGACAGGCGGAACTTCTCGTCGGTCCCTTGCATGATCTTCGAGATCAGATCCGGCGGTGTTTCATCGAAGGTGATCTTGAGCGGCTCTGGGTTGTTCTCGAGCGCGAGGCGCACGTCGGTGGCCACTGCCGCATCGAGCGCGAGGAAGTTCAGCTCGTGGAGCGCAGAGAGCCCGCGTCCGAGCAGTTCGTGAGCGTCCGCGCTATCACTCGATTCCCCATCATCGAAGGCCGTGAGCAGGTACTTGAGCGCCAGCCACAACGGCGGCTGACTGTACTGCAACGAAACATTGCGCAGGCTGGCATCGAACGTCGTCTCGTACAGAAAGAGATTGAGCTTGGCTGTGGTGTTGGTGTCTGCGGCATCCTCGGGCTTGCCAATGCTGACGGCAAAGCCACGCCGGACCAAGTGCTCGCGCAGCAGCCTGGTCACCGCCCCAATTGCCCGTCCTGAGTCCGCCAAGGCCATCGACAGTCTTCCTCACGGACGCAAGTAATGACGTGGCAGACGGGACCGCTCTCGCCGTTCCGGGCGCGGCGTTCTATCCCGATCTGCCGGCCGCGCCGCAACCACAGGTGCCGTGGCCTGCGCTTCGACCCGCATGTGAATCGCGCCGATCGACACCGTGAGAATTTCTTCGACCCGTTCTTCGATCGCTGACTCCGGGGCAGGCGACGCGATTGCCGGAAGCGCACGGCGCGACTCGTTCGACAGTTCCACCAGGTCTTCGTGATGTCCGTCGATCGGCGACGGCGGCCGCACACGCTCTCGCGCCGACGCTGGAACCGGCGCGGGCGGTGACATCGCAACCGTCTCAATCGATGTGGGGGTCAGCGGCGTTCCGCGCACCGGTTCCCTTCGCGACTCAAACGCGCCGTCACGGGATTCAACTGCCGGCCCCGGCTTGCCCAGCCATTCGAAGACGTGACGGAGCGTGGCATCGCGAGAGAGCGGCGCTGTCTCCAACGGTTCCGCCTGACGTGACGACGTAACACCCGCACCTTCGCTGCGTGGCGCTGACGAGGTCTCCCCGACGGTCGACGCGCGAGACGCGGAGCGTGCGGCCTCACCTGGATTGGGACTGACAGCCGGGAGATCGGCCACCGGCTTGACGTATTGCCGACGCGCGCTTTCTGCCATTCCCGTCGGCACGGACGCCGGTGACAGCGAGACGATATCCATGGCCGGTGCGCCGTCGCTCGCGACCTCACGCGTTTCGTCGACCTCAATCAGTTCGATCGCCGGCGATGCCGCACCGGCCGCGGGCACCGGCACATTCGGTCTTTTCGAGACGGCTTCGTTGACGATCGCAAGCCGGCTCTGTTCGCGCAGTCGCGTGATGTAGCTCACGCGTCACCTCGATCGAGAAAGTCGAGATACTCACGCCGGCGCCACGATGGCAGCGAAGCGATCGCGTCTTCGCTCCATCCGTAGCGGATCGCCAACCGGTGAATGTCGTGCAGGAGGCTACGCTGCGCGCGATACAATCGCGCGATCAACACCGCTTCCAGATCGACGGCGTAATCACTTTCCTCCGCGCACGTCGGGCACACCGTGGTGATGCGAAAGCACGTCAGCGGGTCGCTCTCTTCGAGCGCCGTGTCGATTGCCGTCAGCATCGCTGGGGAAAGTGGCCCGCCATCCACGAGCAGCGATTCGACCATTGCGCGCTCGGCAGTCTCAATCGTCTGGTAGTGCCCTGACTGCCACGCGTGCTGGTCGTCTCCGGTCGGCCGCCGGACGTGAACTGATTCCACGTCCGAGAGCCGTATCGTTATCGAGCGCTCTCGTTCGGCCTGCTGACTCATTTCGACCAGCGATGCCAGCGCGAGCGACACCTGAAGCGCGCTCTGACACTCCTCGCGCGGACATGTCAGCTCGACGATGAGATCGGAGCTCGAGAGCGTGCGAGCGAGAATGACCGCCAGGCCACCGATCCGCCCCGAAAGCGTCAATCGACGCGCCTCGGCAAGGCGAGTACTGATATCGCCCGGTGCGTCGTGGCGGCAACGCGCGAGAAGCTCAGTAACGAGTCGCGTCCGCGCCTCGCTCCGGAAATCCAGATCGAGGTCGTCCCGACGCCCGAAGGCACGCCACGTGAGCGCGACGGCGGTCCCGTCGTCGCGAGTCAGGCGCAGATCGGCCGGAGACCGACTCCCCTCGTCGTGTGGGATATACGGACGCATGCGACCTCGGTTGACAGTTTGCGCAGACGATTACGCGCTCGCCGGTACGGCAGCGGTCTCGTCGGGTTCCTTCGTGTCGACGTCCCGTTCCCAGCCTTCGAGCTCGATCTTGATCGACTCGATCGCGACCGCGTTCGCGTTGGCGTCAAGGTCGGGCACGGTGGTGAACTCGCTCACCCAGCAGCGGTGGAGGAAGTACCGCTTGGCAACCTGACCACGTTCGTTCATGACTTCGAGCGTCAGTTCCTTCTTGTAGTTCTTGAGATCCATTGCGGGGTCGCCGCTGAACTGATGAACCAGGTTCGCCCACTTCTCGAACTCGAGGTCGTGGGTCAATCCGCGCTCCATCGTCACCGCTTCGTAGGTGGTGCGTCCCGGCGACTTGTGATCCGTGCTGTTCTCACCACCCTCGCGATGCTTGACCACCTCCGTGGTGCGCTTGAGCGCGCTGACCTTGCTCACGCCGAGGACGGTCTTGGCATCCCACAACACTCGGAATTTGAAATTCTTGTACGGGTCAATCCGATGCGCATTGATGACGAATCCCTTGGCCATCGCGCTGACTCCTGTCTGCGATACGCGGTTTGGTCACTGGCGTCCGGCGGCGGCTCGATCGAGAGGCCCCGCACCATCACCGGACGCGTGACAATGGTCGTTACGGCTACGCTTGCAGATCGCCAGCGATCTGCTGAATCGTGATTACGACGAACTCTGCCGGCTTCAGCGGCGCAAACCCGACCTCGATATTGACGATGCCAAGGTTGCGGTCCGCCTGCGTCGTCGTCTCGGCATCGCACTTCACGTAGTACGCCTGGTCCGGCGTACTGCCCTGGAACGCTCCCTGCCTGAACAACTGGTGCATGAAGACGCCGACGTTGAGCCGGACGTTGGCCCACAGCGGTTCGTCGTTCGGCTCGAACACGACCCACTGGGTTCCGCGATACAGCGACTCCTCGATGAAGAGCGCAAGACGCCTGATCGGGATGTACTTCCATTCCGAACCGAGATCGTCGGAGCCATCGAGCGTGCGCGCTCCCCAGGAGACGAAGCCCGAGGGGAACGTGCGCAGGCA
>Ga0207645_10000903_pt1 | contig 24610 bp, 26 predicted proteins | sample KBSM53metaG_FD_184331 | JGI IMG/M metagenome (GOLD analysis project Ga0207645, IMG submission 184331) | Miscanthus rhizosphere microbial communities from Kellogg Biological Station, Michigan, USA - KBS M5-3 metaG (SPAdes) (version 2) | ecosystem: Host-associated > Plants > Roots > Rhizosphere >...
GAGGTTCCCGTGGTGGGCAACCAGCTCGAAATGAGCCTGCTGAAGCGGGCGTGGCTGGAAAGCACGGTGCTGGTCAACCATGCCGAGGGCACGGACTACAGCTTCCCGCACGGAACCGTGGAGCACTGCGTCCGGAACGGCATCCGGCTGCAGGCGTACGGGTCGCTGGCCCGCGGCCTCTACACCGGGGCGCCGGCGGCCGCGCGGACGCCGGCCGAGGAGGCTGCCACCTCCCTCGTGGCCGCCCTGGCCGCCGAGAAGGGAACCACGGGGGAAGCGATCGTGCTCGGCTGGCTCATGAGGCACCCTGCCGGGATTGCGCCCGTGATCGGCACCGCGAACCCGGACCGGATCCTCGCCTGCGCCGGCGCCCCCGAGGCCGCCGCGGCGATGACGCGCGCCGAGTGGTACGGGCTCTGGGTCGCGGCCCGGGGAAGCAACATCCCCTAGCCGGTCCGCCCACCCAACTGGCCGGCCGCCTGGTCGTTTTGAGCCTGGAAACGGCTTCTGCTGCCGGCCAGCTGGGCAGGGATGTGATTTTGGTCGTAATGGTCGCCGCTGAAGGCCGGATCGCTTAGCGGCAAGTGCCCCCGGGCGACTAGCGTAGATGCATGACCTCTACCACCACCGCCGAATCACTTCGGCCCCAACGCAACATCCCGGCCGACATCGCCCGCTCCTGGCTGCTGGTTAACGCGATGAAGACCGACCTCTTCGACCAGTCCGCCGTCTCCCGGGCCGATGCGATCATCCTCGACATCGAAGACGCGGTGGACCCCTCGCAGAAGGACGCCGCCCGCGCCAACGTCGTGAACTGGCTGACCGCCGGCGGCAGCGCATGGGTCCGGATCAACGACGCCACCAGCCCGTTCTGGGCCGACGACCTCGCCGGCCTGCGCGGCACCCCCGGCCTGCTGGGCATCATGCTGGCCAAAACCGAATCGGCCGACCAGGTCACGGAGAGCTTCCACCGGATGGACGGCAAGACCCCGGTGATCCCCCTGGTCGAGTCCGCCGTCGGCATCGAGGAAGCCAACAACATCGCCAAGGCCCAGGGCGCCTTCCGCCTGGCCTTCGGCTCGGGCGACTTCCGCCGCGACACCGGCATGGCGGCCACCGCGGAAGCCATGGCCTACCCCCGCGCCAAGCTCGTTGTGGCCAGCCGCGTGGGCAACCTGCCCGGCCCCATCGACGGCCCCACCGTCGGGACGAACCACCCGATTCTGCGCGAACAGACCGGCATCACGGTGATGATGGGGATGACCGGGAAGCTCTGCCTCGCGATCGACCAGACCCCGGTCATCAACGAGGTCATCAGCCCCACCCCGTCCGACGTCGCCTGGGCCACGGACTTCATGGCCGACTTCGAAGCCAGCGGCCGCGTCATCCGGGACGGCTCCGACCTGCCGCGCCTGGGCCGGGCCGAGAAGATCATGAAGCTCGCCGTGGCCTTTGGCGTGCAGCCGGCCCTGTAGCCACATCACCACCGCAGGAGACCCCGTGACCGATACCCGCTATCTGGTGCACGGGGTCTTTTGGGATGGTCCGGCGCCGGGGCCCGCCGCAGCGTCCGGCGGCAGGCCACCGGCGATGCGCCTGCAGGGCCCTGGCGGCGCCTTCACCGCACTGACGCTCGACGCCGGCACCCGCCTCGGTTTCCGGCTCGCCGCCGCGGGCAAGCAGTGCCTCGGGCACCACCAGGTGCACGGACCTGCGGACCGGGACCACGTCCTGTGCCCGGACCGGGCTCCCGCCGCCAGGGGCAGCCAGTGCGAGCGGTGCTTCGTGCTGGACGACTCCCGGCTGATCCATGACTTCCACCGCGGCGGCCGGGTCCCGCCGGGCCTGCGCGCGTACCTGATGCAGCCGCACTGGCTCTACGTCGCCACCTTCGCCAACGGGGCCAGCAAGGTCGGCACCGCGTCCCACCCGCGCAAATGGAACCGGCTCGCCGAGCAGGGCGCCGTCGTCGCCCGGTACATCGCCCGTGCCGAGGACGGCCGCGTGGTCCGCCTCCTTGAGGACATGATCACGCGCGAGGCCGGGCTGCCGCAGCAGGTCCGCGCTGCCGCCAAGGCCGCTGCGCTGCTCGCCCCGGCAGCCGCCGTCGACCTCGACGCCCTGAACGGACGGCTGGCAGGGGAGGCCCGGACCCTGCTCGCCGGTGCCGGCGGGGAGGGCTTCGCGGTGGTGGATGAACGGTGGGCCCGGCCGGAGCTCTCCGCGAAGGCCTGCGCCCCGGCTGCCCGGCACGCCTATCCGCACGACCTCGCGGCCGGAGCGCACGGGTTCCGGATCGACGCGCTGAGCGGCAGCATTGCCCTCGCGGCGCTGGATGGCAGCGGACTGGAATTCGTGGTGAACCTGGGCCAGCTCAAGGCCCGGGTGATCGAACTCGGTGACCACGGCTCGGACGTCCCGGCCGTGCAGGAAGCCTTGTTCTGACGCTGGATTTGCCCCGCGACGCGCAAATTACCGGACGCGCCCGTATTCCCGCGCCGGCAGGCAATGTGAGTGTCGCCAGGAATTTTTGCGGCTCGCGGCGTCGTCCGCCCGCCCCGGTAGACTGGCACGGTGCTGAATGAATTCTGGGCCACCGCGTCAACCACCTACAAGGTGCTCGTCTTCAGCGCCATGGGCCTGATCGCCCTCGGCATCATCCTCAGCGTGGTGGGCAACAGCACCGGCAACCAGCCCCTTGCCCTCGCCTCACTGGCAGTGATCGGACTCGGCCTGATCCTGCACATTGCCGGGCTTGTGGTCCGCGGCCAGGCGATCCGGAAAAACCTCAAGCGCTAGCGGCCGCGTTCCGCACCACATGGCTCCGGGCATGCTCCACCGCGTCCGGGAGGGATGTGAACAGGTGCTTGTGATGCCGCAGTGAGCGGATGACCCCCACATTGGTCACGAGCTCCAGATGCTGCGGCTGGACCCCCTTCAGCAGGACCGTGACCCCGCGCAGCTCCAGCGCGGAGACCACCTCAACGAGCATGTGGGCGCCCGTGGCGTCCAGCATCCGCAGCTGGGAGAGCCGGATGACGGCCACCTGGATGTCCCGGACCTGGCTGATCTCCTGCAGGACCCGCTCCGCTGCACCGAAAAACATGGCCCCGTCGAGCCGGAAGATGGCGATGTGCTCGTCGCCCGGAACCGGCGGCCCCGGGATGTCCTCGCGCCGGACCCCGCTCAGGGAAGCGAATGTCCGCAGCGTGAACACGGCGGCCGCGGCGAGTCCGATCTGGATGGCCACAATGAGGTCGAAGGCGACGGTAATGAGGGCGGTGACCACGAACACCGCGGCGTCGGCCCGGGTGGAGCGCAAAATCGCCGTGACGGTGTGCCGCGAGACCATGCGGACGGCCGTGACCATGAGGATGCCGGCCAGCGCCGCCAGCGGGATCCTGCCGACAAGCCCCGCCGCCAGGTAGATGATGGCCAGCAGCACCAGGGCGTGCACCACCGCGGAGAGCCGGGTCTTGGCCCCGGAACGGACGTTCACGGCGGTCCGGGCGATCGCGCCCGTCGCGGGCATGCCGCCGAAGAATCCGGCAGCGATCGAGGCCAGCCCCTGGCCGGTGAGCTCCCGGTCCGGGCTGTACGCGCCGGACGGACGGCCGTCGGGGCCGACCATGCCGGCGGCCACCCGGGCCGAGAGCAGGGATTCGATGGCGGCGAGCGTCGCGATGGACACGGCCGGCATCAGCAGGCCTCCCAGCGCGGCCGGATCGACAGAGGGCATCGAGGGCGCCGGCAGGGAGTGCGGAAGCGCGCCGATCCGCGGTATGTCCAGCGCCAGCATCTCCGACGCCGCGGTGGTGAGCAGCACTGCGATCAGGCTCGCGGGCAGGGCCTTGTTCAGCCTGGGCAGCAGGTACATCACGGCCGCGACGCATGCCACCACCGCGAGCGTTTCCAGCACGGTCGGCATGGTGGCCTGCGACGCGCTCTCGACGGCGGCCAGGAGGGTGTTGTGGCCCGGCGTTGCCGCGGTGCCCGTGGCCAGGGGAACTTGCTGGAGGAAAATGATGGCGGCGATGCCGAGCGTGAAACCCTCCACGACCGGCCATGGGATGAACGCGACGGCCCGGCCCAGCCCGCTGGCGCCCAGGATCATGACCAGCAGCCCGGCCAGTACAGAGACCAGGGCAATGCTGCCGACGCCGTGGGCGGCGACCACCGGGGCCAGGACCACCACCATGGCGCCGGTCGGGCCGGAGACCTGGACGTTGGATCCGCCCATGACGGCGGCGACGAGTCCTGCCACCACCGCGGTGATGAGTCCGGCCTCCGCCCCGACCCCGGAACTGACCCCGAAGGCCAGGGCCAGGGGGAGCGCCACAATGCCCACCGTGATGCCGGCGAACAGGTCCGTCTTCCAGGCGGACCTCAAGAGCTCGTAGTCGCGGCGGGACGGCACAAACCGGGCGAAGCGTCCCCGTGCCGTGGCAGATGTCGTCGCCGGATCTGCTGCCTGTGCCGCGCTCACGTTGCCGCGGCGTCGAGGTGGCCGGTACTGTCGGCGTCGCCCGCGCGGTCGAGGTGGCCTGCCGGCAGCTCCTGCGCTATCCGGAGCTGTTCGCTGGAACCGGCGAGGGTGTCCAGCAGGAAGACCCGGGCAATCGCGAGCAGCTCCTTGATCTTGGGATGAGTCAGCCGGTAGGTCACGACATTCGCCGTCCGGACCGACGTCACCACACCGTGCCGGCGCAGCGTGCCCAGATGCTGGGACAGGTGCGAGGGCTCCAGCCCCGTCTCGGCGAGCAGGTAACTGACCGGCGCCGTAGTGTCCGGCGCCGCCGCCAGCAGCTCGAGGATCCGGATTCGGGCCGGGTGCGCCAAGGCTTTGAAGAGGTTGGCCTTGATTTCGTACAGGGGGGTCTGCGCGGCGGAGATCATGGCGGGGAAACACTTTCTCGCATCCGTTCGCGGCGCGGTGCGGCGGCGCCCTCGGCGATTCGGATTGATGGATTGATGTTTTCATCATATCGCGCCGGTCAAGACCCGCCGGAGCGCCCGTCTGTGCCCGTCCGGTTCCCGGCGCGCACCCTGTCACGAAGCCGGACGGCTCCGGGCGTGGCGATAGGCTGGAACCATGACTATCAATCCGGACCTGCAGGGGCGCAGCTACCCTGCCGCAGAGGTGTATGACGTCGGCCGCGAGAAGATCCGCGAGTTCGCGCGCGCGGTCAAAGCCACCCACCCTGCCCACTTCGATGTTGCCGCCGCCGAGGCGCTGGGTCACAGCGACCTCGTGGCGCCGCCGACCTTCGCCATTATCGTCGCGCAGCGCGCCGACGCGCAGCTGATCGAGGATCCGGAATCCGGGATCGACTTCTCCCGCGTGGTCCACGCCGACCAGCGGTTCACGCACCACCGCCCGATCATCGCGGGGGACCGGTTGGTCGCCGAACTGCACGTCGACGGCGTCCGCGCCATGGGCGGCGGAGCCATGATCACCACCCGCTCGGAAATCTTCGCCCTGGCCCCCGGCGATGCCACCGGCGCCGCCGGCGATGCCACCGGTGTCCGGGAGCCGGTCGCCACCACCACCTCGTCCATCCTGGTCCGCGGAGAGGGACAGTAGCCATGAGCATCGACATCGCAGCACTCACGGTCGGCCAGGACATTGGCAGCCGCAGCATTACCGTCACCCGCACCGACCTCGTCAAGTACGCAGGCGCATCCGGTGACTTCAACCCGATCCACTGGAACGAGGCCTTCGCCACCGGCGTCGGTCTGCCGGGCGTGATCGCGCACGGCATGTTCACCATGGGTGCGGCCGTCCAGCTCGTGACCGACTGGGCCGGCGATCCCGCCGCCGTCGTCGACTTCCAGACCCGCTTTACCAAGCCGGTTCCCGTCGCCGACACGACGGGGACACCGGAGTCCGGTGCCGTGATCGAGGTCAGCGGGGCCATCGGGGCCCTCGACGCCGACGCCGGCACCGCCCGCGTCGACCTCACGGTCGTCTCGGCCGCCCAGAAGGTCCTCGTCAAGGCCCAGGCCGTCGTCAGGGTGGCCTAGCCCATGGCGTTGCTGTGACGGCTAAGGAGACCAAAGACGTCTTCGTCCCGGCCGCCGAGATCACGCACTGGCGAAACGCCGTGGTGGTGGCCTACGCCGCGAGCGGAATCGCATTCTCCACCTGGGTGTCCCGGCTGCCGGCCATCCGCGACGGTCTGGACCTGACCCCGGGCACGATCGGGCTGCTCCTGCTCTGCATGACGGCGGGATCCTTCGTGTCCGTGTCCGCCTCGGGCCTGATTGTTCTTCGCCTTGGCTCCAAGCGCACCATCCGGATCGGCAGCATCATGGTCGGATTCGGGCTGGCGCTGGCAGGCTTCGGCACCTCGGTGCTCGCCAGCCCGGTGGCGGTTGCCGCGGGTCTGGCAATCATCGGGCTGGGCACCGCCAGCTGGAACACCGCGTCCAACGTCGAAGGGGCGGCGGTGGAACGCGCCGTCCGGCGGCACATCATGCCCCGGCTGCACGGCTCCTTCAGCCTGGGCACTGTGGCGGGCGCCGGGCTGGGCGCCTGGGCTGCCGCCGCCGGGATCCCGGTCTTCCTGCACCTGGCAGTGGTGGGCCTGCTGGTGGCCGGCTCGGTGACCACCGCGGCCGCCTGGTTCCGGGCGGACATCACGCCCCTCGAGGCGGAGCAGCCCTTCAAAGCGTCCGGGACAGATACCTTCGAGGATCCTTCCACCGGGCCCATCCCGATCGTCCGGCAGACCGACGCGGTCCCGGAGCCGCCCTTGGACAACAAACGCCTCATCGCCCAGGCCTGGCGTGACAGGCGCACCCTGCTGCTGGGCGTGCTGGTCCTCGGGCTGGCCCTGGCCGAAGGAGCGGCGGGGGACTGGGTGGCGCTGGCGCTGGCCGACGGCCACGGCCAGACCGACGCCGCCGGAGCCGCCGGGTACGGGCTGTTCGTCACCTTCATGACCATCGGCCGCTTCGCCGGCACCCTGGTCCTGGACCGCTTCGGCCGGGTCCCGGTGATGCGCTGGTGCGCCGCGCTGGCGGTTCTGGGCCTCGGCCTGTTCGTCTTCGCACCGGTACCGTGGCTGGCCTACGTGGCCCTGGCCATCTGGGGACTCGGCGCGTCCCTGGGCTTCCCGGTCGGCATGTCCGCCGCGGCCGACGATCCCGTCAAGGCCGCCGCGCGGGTATCCGTGGTGTCCACGATCGGCTACGGAGCGTTCCTGTGCGGGCCGCCGCTGCTGGGTCTGCTGGCCGAGCACGTCGGCATTCTCCACTCGCTGCTGGCCGTCATGGTGATGCTGATCGTCAGTTTCCTGCTCTCCCCGGTGACCCGTAAACTCCCCGCGCCCGTGCCCTTGCCGGGACAGAGCCGCTAGCCAGGTGCGGCCGGCACCGGCTTAGGCGGGCTGATGATCCCGGCTAGGCTGGTCAGGTGACCCAGATCCAGCTCTCCGCCCTGACCACCTCCGCCGTCGGCGGCCCCGCCGGCAGCTACATCGAGGCCCGCACCGAGGCCGCGATCATCGACGCCGTTCGCACCGCGGACGCCGCCGGCCAGTCCCTGCTGATCATCGGCGGCGGCTCCAACCTGCTGGTGTCCGACGCCGGGTTCCCCGGCACGGTGCTGAAGATCGCCTCCGAGGGGTTCACCGTCGACGCCGAGGACTCCTGCGGCGGCGTGGCGGTGGTGGTCCAGGCCGGCCACAACTGGGACGCCTTCGTTGAACACGCCGTGAAGCATGCCTGGTCCGGCGTCGAAGCCCTCTCCGGAATCCCCGGTGCCACGGGCGCCACCCCCGTGCAGAACGTCGGCGCCTACGGGGCCGACGTCTCCCAGACGATCGCCGTCGTGCGCACCTGGGACCGGGAACGCAACGCGGTGAAGACCTTCACGAATTCCGAACTCAAGTTCGGCTACCGGGACTCCATCCTGAAGCAGACCACCGTCAACGGCTCACCGCGCTATGTGGTGCTCACCGTGGAATTCCAGCTCCCGCTCGGCCGGAAGAGCGCCCCGGTCCGCTACGCCGAACTCGCCCGGGTGCTCGGCGTCGAGCAGGGCCAGCGGGCCTACTCCACCGACGTCCGGCGCGAGGTGCTGCGGCTCCGGGCGTCCAAGGGCATGGTCTGGGACGCGGACGACCGTGACACCTACTCCACGGGATCCTTTTTCACGAACCCGATCGTGACCGAGGACGTCGCGGCACGGCTGCCGCAGGAGGCCCCGCGTTACCCCGCCGGTGCGGACGGGCTGACCAAGCTCTCGGCGGCGTGGCTGATCGACCAGGCCGGGTTCGCCAAGGGCTTCGGCCTGGACCCGGACAGCGTCTCGGGCGGCCGGGCCTCGCTGTCCACCAAGCACACCCTCGCCATCACCAACCGCGGTGGGGCGAGCGCGGCGGACATGCTGGCCGTCGCGCGGGAGGTCCGCCACGGCGTTGTCGAACGCTTCGGCATTGAACTGCACCCGGAGCCGCTGCTGATCGGTGTCGATCTCTAGGGGGCGATTTCCAGGGAAGGGCGGGCCCCAGGAAAGGGCCGCTGCCGGGCTTGTCCGGGGCAGCACCGGCAGGGCGCCCCCAACGCCCCGGCTACGGTTCCGTGGGGCGGGGCGCCACCTTGCTGAAAAGCATGAAGGTGAAACCGGAGGCCGCGGCCCCGAGCAGGAAGACCTGGCAGAACGCCACGGACTGGACGCTGGGCCCGCTTTGCAGCACCAGTCCGGCGCACGCAAACGCCACGGCGCCGGCGAGGAACGCCAGGGAGCCGAGCAGGAAGGCCTGTACGGTGGCCGGAAATTCGCCGCCATAGTCGAGCTGGAGCTCCCGGCCCTGCGGGGCGATGCTTCCGTGCTTCACGGCCGCCTGCACCCGTGCCTGAGACCGTGCCTGAGACCGTGACTGAGACCGCGCCTGAGACCGTGCCCGCGGCTGCAGCGCCGCGGCCGTGACGAAGCTGGCCACGGACACCCCCATGGACAAGGCGGCAACCAGCTGCAGGGTGCTCATCATGGGCGAGAGCCGGGTACCGCTGGCGATGGCGACGGCGAGCCCGGCAGCCATGCCGGCGGCGCTGGACGCCCAGCCCAGCAGGGCCAGCTTCCGGCACAGGGGCCGCAGCAGCGGCCACACCTCACTCATAGTCATGATTCAAGGGTAGGGAAGCCTGCTGGATGGCGGCTGGGAACAGCCGGGCAACAACCCGACAGGCAACACAGGCGGCTTACCATGGTTCCATGGCAGCAGTGACGGGCATCCGCCGGCTTGGCCCCGGAATCATCGGCAGGCTGCGGCTGGCCGCCCAGGGACTGCTGGGACCGGGGTTTCAGTCCGTCCCGGACGCCGTCCGCGGCATGACGGCGATGCAGGCCCAGGACCTGCAGGCCGTGCTCTGGGCCGTCGGCCAGCGTGTGCCGGGTTCCCGCGCCGAAGACGTCCGCGGGGCGCTGGACCGGGCGGAGATCGTCCGTTCCTGGCCAATGCGCGGTACTTTGCACGTGCTGGCACCCGAGGACTTGAAATGGATGCTGGCCATCACCTCCGACCGGCTGGTCCAGGGCCTGGCCCGGCGCCACCGGGAGCTCGAGATCACGGCAGCGGACGTCGACGCCGCCGCGGCAACTGCCCTGCAGCTGGTCTCTGGAGGAGCTGCCAGCCGGGCGGAGCTGTTCCAGGCCTTCGAACGGGCGGGTCAGTCCACGGCGGGCCAGCGCGGCATCCATCTGCTCGGGATCCTGTGCCAGCGGGGGTTGCTGGTGCAGGGTCCGCTGGCCGGCAACCAGCAGCTGGTCGTGGCCTTTGGCGACTGGATCACCGAGTCGCGGACCCTGGGCCGGTCCGACGGCATCGCCGAGTGGCTGCTGCGCTACTTTCGCAGTCACGGCCCCGCCACGGAACGTGATTTTGCCTGGTGGGCCGGCATTCCGCTGACGGAAACCCGGGCGGCCCTGGCCCGGGTGTCGGACCAGCTGGCGGAACTGGAGTTTGAGAGGACCAGCTATTGGCTCTCTGCAGAGACAGCCGCGCTGCTCGACGACGGCGTCCCCGGTCAGCGCACGGTGCTGGCGCTGCCGGGGTTCGATGAATTCCTGCTCGGCTACGCGGACCGGTCCCTCGTGCTGCCGCCGGAGCATGCCGACAAGATCGTCCCCGGCGGCAACGGCGTGTTCAAGAAGACCATTGTGGCCGGCGGCGGCGTGATCGGCACCTGGGCCGGGCCGCCGGGCCGCAGGGGAGCCGGCGTCGTGCCCGAACCCTTCGACCCTGTTAACGGGCTGCGGCCCGCCGCCCAAAAGTCTTTTGGGCTGCAGGCCGCGAAATACCGCAGATTCCTTGGCGCCTGAACAGGTGCCTGAACTTCCGCCTGAAGGGTGCCGGAACGTCCGCCTGAAGGGGTGTCTGAACGTCCGCCTGTATGCGTGTCCCGGACGGGCTCCTAGAGGTTTCCGGTGGCGATGCGGAGCATGCGCCGCAGCGGCTCCGCGGCGCCCCACAGCAGCTGGTCGCCCACCGTGAACGCGCTGATGTACTGCGGCCCCATCTCAAGCTTGCGGATCCGGCCCACCGGAATGTCCAGGGTGCCGGAGGCCGCCACGGGCGTGAGCTCGGCCATCGAGGCTTCCTTGGTGTTTGGCACCACGCGGGCCCACTGGTTGTCCGCGTCCACGAGCTTCTCGATCTCGGCGACCGGGAGGTCCTCGCGCAGCTTCAGTGTCAGGGCCTGGGAGTGGGAGCGCATCGCACCGATCCGGATGCACAGGCCGTCCATGACGACGCGGTTCGCGGCGGAGGTGCCAAGGATCTTGTTCGTCTCCACTCCGGCCTTCCATTCCTCCTTGGACTGGCCGTTGCCGAGGTCCGCGTCGATCCAGGGGATCAGGGAACCGGCCAGCGGAACGCCGAACTGTGTGGCGTCGATGCCGGCGCGCTGGTGTGCCAGGACCTTGCGGTCGATTTCGAGGATCGCCGACGCCGGGTCGTCCAGTTCGGAGCTGACCTCGGCGTTGAGGCTGCCGAACTGGTTCAGCAGTTCACGCATGTGGCGTGCCCCGCCGCCGGAGGCCGCCTGGTACGTCATGGAGGTGCCCCATTCGACCAGGTCGTTCTTGAAGAGCCCGCCCAGGCCCATCAGCATGCAGGACACGGTGCAGTTGCCGCCGACGTAGTCCTTCACCCCGCCGGAGAGGCCGGCGTCGATGACGTCCCGGTTGATGGGGTCCAGCACGATGATGGAATCCTCATTCATGCGCAGCGTGGAGGCGGCATCGATCCAGAGGCCGTCCCAGCCGCGGCTGCGGAGCTCGCCGTGGACCTGCTTGGTGTAGTCCCCGCCCTGGGCGGTGACAATAATGGGCAGCTTCGCCAGCGTCTCGAGGTCGAACGCGTCCTCAAGCTTGCCGGCGGCGCCCGCAGCGGCGCCGGCCAGGGCCGGGGCGGCACCGCCCGCGTTCGAGGTGGAGAAGAAGACCGGGTTGATGTTGGCGAAGTCGCCCTCATCCTGCATGCGCTGCATGAGGACGGAACCGACCATGCCACGCCAACCAACCAGGCCGACGGACGGGGTAGCTGCTGTAGTCATGGGCCCAGTTTAGACTTCGCGGCCCGCCCGGCGCAGTCGGTTACGTCACGCGTTATAGTCGCCGCGGGGCTCTTCCAGCAGTGCCGCCTTGCGCCGGCGCAGCGCGAAAACCGCCCCGAACGTGAAGACCTGGGTCACCACCACCAGCACGATCGCCCCGAGGATCTTGTTGCCGCCCAGGATCATGGTCAGCCCCACGATTGCCGAGAGCAGCGCGAGCAGGGGCAGGAGCATGTAGCCCAGCACAAAGAGTGTTTCTGGCTTCCTCAGCATTACTTGGCCTCCGTCCGGCGCCACAGCGTGATCCGGTAGCGGGTGCCGTTGGCGGAGGTCAGCCAGCCGTTGGCCGGGAGGCTGGCCGAGACGGTCCAGTCGTAGCCGAGTTCCGGAGCGAAGGTGTCCCCTTCGGCGCTGGTGTCGATGGTGGTGACGACGGCGACGTCGGCAAGGTCCAGAGACTGGGCAAAGATTTCGCCGCCGCCGATGATCCACACGGTCTCATGGCCGGCCACGAACTGGGATTCAAGCAAGGCGTCATCGAGCGACGCCACCGCGACGGCGCCTTCCGCGCCCGGGGTGTCCCGCCAGGCGGCCTGGCGGGTGATGACGATGTTCGTCCGGTCGGGCAGGGGGCGGTACTTGTCCGGGAATGATTCCCAGGTCTTGCGTCCCATGATGACCGGGTGGCCGGTGGTGAGGCGGCTGAAGTGCGACATGTCTTCGGGCAGGTGCCACGGCATGTCGCCGGCCTTGCCGATCACCCCGGTGCTGGTCTGGGCCCAGACGAGCCCGAGGCCAGTGGTGGACGCTCGGAGTTGCTCCGTGAAATCGCCGGGCTGCACGCCCGCGGTGTTGTCGTTGCTCATACGGCTATCGGGGCCTTAATCGTCGGGTGGTGCTGGTAGCCGACCACCTCGAAGTCCTCGAGGGTGTAGTCGAAGATGGAGTCCGGCTTGCGGGTGATGTTCAGCTGGGGGTAGTCGTAGGGCTCGCGGGCGAGCTGCTTGAGGACCTGGTCCATGTGGTTGTCGTAGATGTGGACATCCCCGCCGGTCCAGACGAATTCGCCCGGTTCCAGGCCGGTCTGCTGCGCGATCATGCGTGTCAGCAAGGCGTAGGACGCGATGTTGAAGGGCACGCCCAGGAAGGTGTCCGCCGACCGCTGGTACAGCTGGCACGAAAGCTTGCCGTCCGCCACGTAGAACTGGAAGAACGCGTGGCATGGGGGCAGGGCCATGTCCTTGAGTTCGGAGACGTTCCAGGCCGAGACGATGTGCCGGCGCGAATCCGGGTTGGACTTCAGGTTCTTGATGAGTTCGGCGATCTGGTCGATGTGGCCGCCGTCGGGCGTGGGCCAGGAACGCCACTGGACCCCGTAAACGGGACCGAGTTCGCCGTCGGCGTCGGCCCATTCGTCCCAGATGGTGACGCCCTGGTCCTGCATCCATTTGACGTTCGTGTCGCCGCGGAGGAACCAGAGCAGCTCCACCGCCACGGACTTGAAATGCACCCGCTTGGTGGTGATCAGCGGGAAGCTCTTGCTCAGGTCGAAGCGGAGCTGGCGGCCAAAAACACTCAGGGTGCCGGTGCCGGTGCGGTCCGATTTGTGCGTGCCGTGCTCGAGGACGTCGCGCAGGAGGTCTTCATAGGGCGTAGGGATGCTCACCGTTCCAGTCTACTGAGAACTCGCCGGCTCTCCTTATTTGTGTGACCCGCCCTGCCTCGCCCGCAGGATCGCCAGCAGTGCCGCGTCGTCGAGCCCGGCAGTGCGGCCTTCCGTAATGCAGCGGTCGACGGCGGCGATCACCTCCACCGGGACCGTGCCCGGCGGAGGTGCGGGCGGGGGCAGGATCGGCTGGCTGCCGGCGACCACCGTGCCGTTGCGCCGCCGGGTTTCGACCAGTCCGGCCAGTTCGAGTTCCTTGTAGGCCCGCGCGACTGTCCCGGCAGCGAGGCCCAAGTCCGACGCGAGGCTGCGGACGGTTGGCAGCCGGGTTCCCGCTGCAAGCGTCCCGAGGCTGATGAGGGAGGCGATCTGCGTCCGGATCTGCTCGAAGGGGGGAACCGGCGAACGCAGGTTGATGGCGATGCCCGCCCTCACGCGGCGACTTCCTTCCGCGGCAGGGGAGCCGGGGTCTTCCGGGCCAGGCCGCCCACGGGGATGACGGCGATGACCACGGCGCTGGCGGCCAGGACAGCGCCGGCCAGGGTCGCGGGCCACCACGATCCGGCGGCCGGATCGACGGCGTCGCCGAACGCGTCCGACCCGAACACCGCCGCCCAGGCGTTGGTCTGGGTCAGCAGCAGGACACCGGCCTGGGCCGTGAGGGTTGCGGCGAGGGTCCGCACGATGCGGTGGACAGTGATGGCGCGCAGCGCGGCGTCCAGACCGCGCGGGGCGTCGCGGATGCCCTGGCGGGACCGGGCCCGGAGGAACGCCGGCAGGGCGGCAACGCAGGTCCCGGCCGTGAGCAGCGCAACCGGAACCCAGCCGGGATCTTCGGCCAGCAGGGCCCGCCCCGCGGCGGTGACGGCGAGGGCTGCCAGGAAGACCAGCAGCGCCAGGACCGCCGTGGTCAGCAGGGCGGCGTTGACCGGCTGCCGGGGCCAGGTGCGCGGCGCCTCGGGCGATCCGTAGTTGCGCTGCAGGACCAGCTCGCCTCCGGCGATGACCAGTAGGACGCAGATGCCCATCAGGGCCACGAGTCCCGCAAGTCCGTAGCCGGCGGCCGCCATGATCACGGGGGCGAGGAAGGCTCCGGCGACCAGCGGCACGGCGGCCGCGAGGCCCAGGAGCGCTCCAAGTGAGGAGACCAGCCTGGCGGCCGGGTGCTGGCGGCCGGTGGCGATCCCTGATTCCGGCCGGTTCCGGACGCCCAGCCCGGCGGAAGCAAGCCGAGGCGGCCGCCACCACCACATCACGAGCAGAACCACGGTCGCCGCGAGGCCGGCGAAGTTCGTCCACGATCCCGTTTGCTGGGCCGGATCGGGACGGGCCGCGAAGTTCCCCGCGATGACTGCCAAGCCGGCAGCCACTGTGGACACTGTGCGCAGCAGCCGGTTCATCGCGATGGTCCGCAGTACAGCGTTGTCCGCCGCGTCAAGGGACTCCAGCTGTCGGCGGCGGCCGATCAGCCACAAAACCAGCCACGTGCCGACGGCCAGCACCAGCAGGGCGCCGCCGAGCCAGGCGGCCACCTCCGGTCCGGGGATACGGCCGTCGCCGCCGCTGTTGTAGTAGCCGTACGCGCCGTCGCTGACCGTAGTGGGAGCCACGGCCGCGAACCCGGGCAGCGTGGCAGTCCGGGCGATGGCCGCGGCAGCCGAGACGAAGATCGCAGCCGTGGTCAATGCCAGCCTGCGGGGCAGGAAGTCTTTGATGCGCCGCACGGACAGCACGGCCTGCCGCCGCATTCGCCGCGGACCCGGGTAGCTGACCTGTCCCAGGGCATGCACGCCCAGGCAGCCCAGGACCGGCCATGCCAGCGCCGGGATGATCGAGTCGGCGCCCACCACGGCGGACGTTGACGGATTGGCCGGGATGATGCCCAGGGTCATGGCGCCCTGGAGTGAGCTCGCGAGCCAGCCGATCACACCTACCCACAGCCCGTGCTCCGACACTGTCTGCGGCGACGTTCCGGTCCCGGGAGCCCAGATCACCCACCGCAGAACGGCATACACCAGCAGGGCGGCGATCGCCGGGCCGAGCAACAGCATCGGCGGCACGTTCAACAGGACCGGCACGGAATCCCCCAAGATTCAGCAGTAATGTATCAAGCTATTGATACAAACTAGGCTTGGGGCCCCCCGGGGTCAAGGACCTCAGTCGTCGAACGGCTTGAACCGCTCCACCGCGACCACTTTTTTCTTGCTGCCGCGGGCGACGTGGCAGACCACGATCTCGCCCGGCGCCAGGAACGGGTCCGAGGACGGCAGCAGGTCCCGCAGCCGGGAGTTCATGTGCTTCGCGAGTTGCTTCAGGACCGTGGGCAGGGCCGGACGGTGCGTACACAGCGCCACGGCCCGCTGCTTGTCGAACAATCCCTCGACGACGGCTGCCGTCTTGTGCGGGCTGCGGCTGTGCCGGTGCTCGGTGAGGGCCTCGTTGAGCTTGACCTTGGCGTCGGCCGCCTTGGCGTAGGGTGCGATGGTGGCCACGCACCGCAGCCACGGGCTTGAAACGATCCGCGCGGGCTTCCACGCCTGCAGGAGCCGCCCCACCGACTGCGCCTGCCGCATGCCGGTGGCGGCCAGCGGACGGTCGCCCTCGGCCTTGGACCAGGACGAGCGGGGCTTGGCCTTCGCGTGGCGCACGATCAGCAGCGGCCAGGTCGCCAGCTCCCCGCGGTCGTGGGCGTTCACCAGGTGCTGCAGCGGCTCGATGTCGCTCGGGTTGCTCAGGAGGCGGGCGGCCTTCTCGGGCGGGCACCACATGACGCTGTCGACTTCCGTGCCGTCCGGGATCAAGGCGGCGCCGTCGACGTCGACCGCCCAGTAGTGGACCACCTTCAGCCCGGCCGCCACATGGTAGTGGATGGGCGGGAGCGGGATCCCCAGGGGGGCGGTGAGCCCGATCTCCTCCTCCACCTCGCGCACGGCGCACTCCGGGATGGTCTCGCCGGCGTCGATTTTGCCCTTCGGCCAGGACCAGTCGTCATACCGCGGACGGTGGATCAGCAGGACCTCGAGCTGGTCCTTGTTTACCGAATTGAGGCGCCACGGGATGGCGCCCGCCGCCGTGACGGAAACCTCTTCACCGGGTTGGTCAGCCTGGTCCGCAACCAGTGCATCGCTGCTCACACTCACGATCCCTACCGCAGGCTGGTCGAGCGCTGGCGCGAGCGGGAGGCGAGCAGCCAGGACTGCACGTCCTTGAGGTCCTGGCCGTCTTCCGCCAGGTGGTGGCGGGTCCATTCACCCTGCTTGTCCAAATGCCAACTCGCCGTTTCGGGCACCATGTAGCGGTTGAGCAAGTCCAGGACATAGCTCGTGTCGTCGCCGCTCGTCAGCTGCACGAGGGCTTCAACCCGGCGGTCGAGGTTGCGGTGCATCATGTCGGCCGAGCCGATGTAAACCACCGGGTCGCCGGCATTGGCGAACGCGAAGACGCGGGAGTGTTCCAGGAAGCGGCCCAGCACGGAGCGGACCGTGATGTTCTCGCTCAGGCCGGGAACGCCGGGCCGCAGGGAGCAGATGCCGCGGACAATGACATCCACCTGCACTCCGGCCTGGGACGCGCGGTACAGGGAATCGATGATGGCTTCGTCCACCATCGAATTGACCTTGATCTGGACGCGGGCGGGGATTCCGGCCCGGGCGTTCCTGATCTCGGTTTCGATCCTGTCGATCAGCCCGGAACGGACCGAGCGCGGCGCGACGAGCAGCCTCTTGAATGTGGACTTCGGCGCGTAGCCGGAGAGCTGGTTGAACAGCTTCGAAAGGTCTTCGCCGACCTGTTCGTTCGCCGTCAGCAGGCCCAGATCCTCGTAGTAGCGGGCCGTGCGGGGGTGGTAGTTGCCAGTGCCGATGTGGCAGTAGCGGCGCAGGCCGTCCACTTCCTGGCGGACCACGAGGGAGAGCTTGCAGTGGGTCTTGAGCCCCACGATGCCGTAAACCACATGGACGCCTGCCTGTTCCAGTTTCCGGGCCCAGGAGATGTTCGCCTGCTCGTCAAAGCGCGCCTTGATCTCCACGAGCGCCAGGACCTGCTTGCCGGCCTCGGCGGCGTCAATCAGGGCATCGACAATCGGGGAGTCACCGGACGTGCGGTACAGGGTCTGTTTGATGGCCTGGACTTTGGGGTCCGCGGCTGCCTGTTCCAGGAACGCCTGGACCGACGTGGAGAAGGAGTCGTACGGGTGGTGCAGGAGGATGTCCCGTCGCCGCATGGCGGCAAAGACGTTGGCCGCCTTGGACGTTTCCGATTCGTTGAGGTAGCGCGAGGTGTGCGGGACGTGCTTGGGGTAGTGCAGGTCCGCCCGGTCGATCCCTGCAATCACCGAGAGTCCGCGCAGGTCCAGCGGCGCCGGCACGGAGTAGACCTCGGATTCCTCGACGCCGAGCTCGCGGATCAGCAGGGCACGGATGTTCGGGTTGATGTCATTGGTGACCTCAAGGCGGACGGGCGGGCCGAACCGGCGGCGCAGGAGTTCCTTCTCCAAGGCCTGCAGCAGGTTTTCGGCGTCGTCCTCTTCGACCTCGACGTCCTCGTTGCGGGTCACGCGGAAGATGTGGTGTTCCAGGACCTCCATGCCGGCGAACAGCTGGTCCAGGTGCACGGCGATCACTTCTTCGAGCGCGATGAACCGTGCCACCCGTCCCGGGACGGAGCCGGCGCGGGCGCCGTCGATGGAGATCAGGCGCGGGAGCTGGTCAGGGACCTTGACACGGGCGAAGAGCTCCTTGTCGCTGACCGGGTTGCGGACCACCACGGCGAGGTTCAGGGACAGCCCGGAGATGTAGGGGAACGGGTGCGCCGGGTCCACGGCCAGCGGCGTCAGGATCGGGAAAACTTTTTCCGCGAACATGGCGCTGAGCTGGTCCTTGGCCTGCGAGTCGAGTTCCTCCCAGTGCATCAGGTGGATGTGCTCATAGGCCAGCGCCGGACGGATCTGTTCGGCGTAGACCCGGGCGTGGCGCTGCTGCAGCCGGTGGGCCTCCTCGCCGATCTGCTCCAGGACCTGCATGGGGCTCAGCCCGGCAGGGGAGGGGACGGCGAGCCCCGTGGCGATCCGCCGCTTCAGCCCGGCCACCCGGACCATGAAGAACTCGTCCAGGTTGGAGGCGAAGATGGACAGGAAGCTGACCCGCTCCAGCAGGTACAGGTTGGGGTCCTCGGCCAATTCCAGGACCCGCGCGTTGAACGCAAGCCAGCTCAGTTCCCGGTCCAGAAACCGGTCGGGGCGGATGTCGCCTTCCGGTTCCGGGTTCGGCGCGAACTCCGGAATATCGATCCGGTCCTGCGTGGCGCGCGAGGCCGGCACTTCGGAGGAGCCAAAGCGGGCACGTACCGGACGCGCCCCCTTTTCCGGCGTTGCTGGTTCAGACGTGGATGTCCGGGCGGTATCCCGTGGCATGGTGTCTCCTCAATGCTGGCGCGATGTAGCTTCAACCTTACAAGCAATCATGGCCGGATGACCCCAGGTTTCGGCCCGGGCCGGGACGGTTATCCGCCGACTTGACTAACGCCGTCCGGCGCGGGAGCGGCGGCCTGTGCTGGCTGCTGCGGCAGCGGCGCGTACATCACATCGACATCCCAGCGGGTGAATCCGAGCCGGCGGTAGAGGGCGACGGCGGGGGTGTTGTCGGCATCGACGTAGAGCATGACGGCGCGGAGCCCCAGGCCCTGGAGATGCCTGATGCCGGCGACCGTGAGGGCCTTGCCGAGCCCGGACCCCTGGGCATCGGGGGTCACGCCCACCACGTAGACCTCGCCCATTGCGGGGTGGTCGCCGTGCCGGGGGTGCACCTTGGTCCAATGGAATCCCAGGATCCGGTCCGCCGGGTCGACGGCCAGCAGGAAGCCCGCGGGATCAAACCACGGTTCGGCCATCCGGGCGTCCAGATCGGCCCGCGTCATGTTGCCTTGCTCCGGGTGGTGGGCGAAGGCGGCCTTGTTTGCGGCCAGCCAGGCGTCCTCGTCCCGGCCCGGCACGAAGGCGCGGAGCTGTACGCCGTCCGGGAGGTGGACCTCCGGCAGGGCCGCCGCCGCCGTCATCAGCCGCATCTTCCACAGCTCACGCACGGCGCCGTAGCCGTAGCGGGCCGCGAGGTCGGCCGCGGCCTCGTGGTTTCCGTGGGACCAGGCTTTCAGGCCGGCGAAGCCGCGGACGGTCTTCAGTTCGCCCAGCAGGCGGTCGCCCACGCCCTGGTTGCGGTAGCTGGGATGGACGGCGACCTCGAGGATGCCGGTGCCGTCGGGTTCCTCGATGACGACGGCGACACCGGCCAGGTCCTGCGCCGTCGCGGGATCCAACTTGTCGTCAGGGGCATAGAGGGCCAGGGCAAGCACCGAGTGCTCGCCCGTATCGCCGGCGCGCAGCGTGACAAGGGTCTGTTCGGACAGCGGCGGATTGCCGTCGGACTCTTCCGCCGCGGCGACAAGGGCGGCGACGTCCCGCAGCAGCGCGGCGTCCACGGTTCCTTTTTCAGTGTGTACGGGCCAGTTTTCCGGGTGCGCAGGGCTCATGGTGCAAGGCTATCGGGTGCATGGGGGTCAGCGGCCGATTTTGTCGAACTGCGGACGGCCCCGTATAGTCGTTATCTCGTCCGGCGTTGAGCCAGATGCGAGGGGGATCCACCACTGGGGTGGCCTCGATACGTTCGACCCGTATGTCCTCCACTGAGAAGTACTGCTAGATACTGAGAAGTTTGTGCCGATGGTTTGGTGCGCCAAGAAGGCCCCGGACTCTGGATTCCAGAGTCCGGGGCCTTCTGCGTTCAGTGCTTGTGTACAGTGCTTGTGTCTAGTGCCTGCGTACCGGCGCCGCCGCGTTGTGGCGGCCGTGGCGCTCAGGCCTCGGTCAGTTCGTCCTCGGGCTGGCGGACCAGGGTCAGGCGGTAGCCGACGTTGCGGACGGTGCTGATCAGGTTCTCGTGGTCGGCGCCCAGTTTGGCCCGCAGCCGCCGGACGTGGACATCCACGGTGCGCGTGCCGCCGTAGTAGTCGTAGCCCCAGACTTCGGTCAGCAGCTGCTGGCGGGTGAACACCCGGCCGGGGTGCTGGGCCAGGTATTTCAGCAGTTCAAATTCCTTGAAGGTCAGGTTGAGCGCGGCGCCGTTGACCCGTGCGGTGTAGCTGGCCTCGTCAATCACGACGCCGGCGGCCCGGATTTCGGTCGGCACGTCCTCCTTCTCCGGAACGGCGCGCGCGACGCCGAGCCGGATCCTGGCCTCGACCTCTGCCGGGCCCGCGGATTCCAGGAGGATGTCGTCCACGGCCCACGCCGAGGAGACCGCCGCCATGCCGCCCTCGGTGAGGATCAGCATCAACGGGGCGCTGAGGCCGGTGGCCTTCAGCAGCTGGGTGAGGGAACGTGCGCCGACCAGGTCCTTGCGGGCATCGAGCAGGACGATGTCGCAGGGGTCGGTCTCGAGCAGGGCAGTGGGCTCGGCCGGAAGGATATGCACCCGGTGGTTCAGCAGTTCCAGAGCAGGCAGGACGTCCACGGATGTTCCCGTGCTGTTCGTCAATAGCAGGATGTGCGACATTGTTCCTCCAAGGGGTGTCCGCGCATCGTTGGGCGTCTTGTTGCTGATGTTGAGTATACCTAAGGGCCCCATTCCGGCCATGGTCCCGTCACCTCCGGCGCCTCCTTTTGCGACACATACCGTTCACATAGGGCAGGATTGAACCGTCAGGGCCCGCGGCCCGTCGAAATTGAGCCGAGTCGAATTGGGGTCCGCAGTGAGCGAAGGTCTGGCCATGCTGGGTCTGCCGATGGCGAGCAGACAGTGAAGCCGTGGAGCGTCGGGATCATCGGCCTGGCCGGTCTCGCGGCGATTGTCGCCGGAGCCTATGCCTCGCCTGAGGTCCTCCTGGCCGTCGCGGCGCTCGCCGCCGCCGGCATCGGTATCGGCTGGCCCTACTTTCTCGGCATCCCCGCCAAGAAGACGCTCGCGGTCTTGATTGGCCTGCCCGGCGTCGGGTCGGCAGTGGCTGCGACCTATCTCCCGGCTCCGGGCTTCCTGGACTGGACGCCGTCGTTCTTGGCCGTCGGGGTCATGGCAATCTTCGTCATGCAGCTGATCCGGGGCACCGGTCAGGCCCAGCGCCTCGAATCCACCCTGGGCTCGTGCGCGGGTGTCCTGCTCTCCTGCCTCGGCGCCGGCTGGATTGCGAGTTCGCGCTTCAACGGGGTCCGCGAAATGATCCTCGTGGCGGCCATCAGTTCGGCGATCGCGCTGCTGGCGGGGCTGATCCGCTGGCCGGACCGGATCGTGGCGCCGCTGGGCATCGTGAGCGCCGGCCTTGCCGGGCCGCTCGCCGGCCTGGTGTTCTCCGACATTGCCGTGCTGCCGGCGGCCCTCGTCGGCGTCGTCGTGGGGGCGGTGCTGGTGAGTTTCCGCCGCCTCGTCATCCTCAACGGTGAGGGCCTGAATGTTTTGGCGGCCGTGGGCATGGGGCTCGGGCCGGTTTCTGCTGTCGGTTCACTGGCCTACTTCATAGACAAACTACTCATCTACTAAGCGTTAGGATGGCATCATGTCCGTACTTGCATATGAGATCTTTTTCCTTGTCCTGCTTGGCGTGGCCAGCCTGTCCATGGCGTGGTTTGCCGGCTTTGTCGTGTACCGCCTCTTCAAAGGCCAGAAGTAACACGTTCCAGACCCCGTAGCTTCCAGAGGTAGATGCTGTGCCGATTGAAATCCCTACTGATCTGACCCCCGAAATCGTTCCGCTGTCCTGGCTCATTGGTGAGTGGGAGGGCAGCGGCCGGCTGGGGGCTGGAGACGAGGACTCCGAGCACTTCCTGCAACACGTCTCGTTTACGCACAACGGCCTGCCGTACCTGCAGTACCGTGCCGAGAGTTGGCTGACCGACGACGAGGGCACCAAACTGCGTCCCCTCACCGTCGAGACCGGCTTCTGGGCGCTGGAGCGTAAGCAGCGCGAGGAGGACGGCGGCCCCGGCCTGATCCCGGCGGACATCGTCCCGGTGCTCAAGAGCGCCGACGAGGTGGAGGCCCTGCGCAACAGCGACGGCGGCTTCGACATCTCGGTCTCCATCGCCCACCCCGGCGGGATCTCGGAGCTGTACTACGGCCAGATCAAGGGCCCCCAGATCCAGCTCAGCACCGACATGGTGATGCGCGGCAGCCACTCCAAGGAGTACACGGCGGCCACCCGGATCTTCGGGCTGGTGGAAGGAAACCTGCTGTGGCGCTGGGACGTGGCCACCGGCAAGAATTCGACGGCGGGCGGCGGCCTGGAGGCCCACGCATCGGCCATCCTCGCCAAAGTAGGCTAATTACGCGGTCTCACTGATTTTTCCGTTGTCACCATCGACCCAGGAGAAATACCGTGAACGACACAGTCGCCAGCTCAGCCGGCAGCACAGCACCCGGCAGCGCCAGCTACGCCGACCTCAAGGCCGTGTTCTTCAACGGCACGCTCAAGAAGTCCCCGGACGTGTCCAACACCCAGGGCCTGATCGAGGTCAGCCGCCGGATCATGGAGAAGCAGGGCGTCACCACCCGCGTGATCCGCACGGTGGACCACGACATCGCCAGCGGGGTCTACCCGGACATGCGCGAACACGGCTGGGCCACCGATGAGTGGCCGGAACTCTACCCGGCCGTCCAGGAAGCGGACATCGTCGTCGTCGCGGGGCCCATCTGGCTGGGGGACAACTCCTCGCAGACCAAGAAGCTCATCGAGCGCCTCTACGCCCACTCCGGGCAGCTGAACGCGAAGGGCCAGTGGGCCTACTATCCGAAGGTGGGCGGCTGCCTCATCACCGGCAATGAGGACGGCATCAAGCATTGCGCCATGAACGTCCTGTACAGCCTCCAGCACGTCGGCTTCACCATCCCGCCGCAGGCCGACGCCGGCTGGATCGGTCCCGTCGGGCCGGGACCGAGCTACCTTGACCAGGGGTCCGGGGGGCCGGAGAGCGATTTCACCAACCGCAACACCACCTTCATGACCTGGAACATGCTGCACCTGGCGCGCATGCTCAAGGATGCGGGCGGCATTCCCGCCTACGGAAACCTGCCCGATGCCTGGAAAGCGGGCACCCGTTTCGACTTTGAAAATCCGGAATACCGCTAGGACCGGCCTGCCCCACAGTCCGGCGGAGCCAGATTGTCCCTGCCGGGGCCGGAACCTGCCGGGGCCGGAATACGCACAGAGCTAAGGACGTTCCTTTCAATATGACTATCAAAAGCCCCCTGTTGTCGCGCCCGGCCGCGGTTGAGGCCGGCGGCGCCGATGCTGGCGTCGCCGCCCACTACGGCGAGCCGCTCCGGGAGCAGCGGGCGCTGGCCGCCGGCACCGCCGTCGTCGATCTCTCACACCGCGGTGTGGTGACGGTCAGCGGGCCGGACCGCCTGAGCTGGCTCAACACGCTGTCCTCCCAGCAGCTCACTTCGCTGGCCCCTGGCCAGTCCACCGAACTGCTGTTGCTGAGCGTGCAGGGCCGGATCGAATTCGACGCCAGGGTGGTGGACGACGGCGCCACGACCTGGCTGATCGTCGAGGCAGCCGAGGCGGCCCCGCTCGCCGAATGGCTCAACAAGATGAAGTTCATGCTCCGGGTCGAAATCGCGGACGTCTCCGCCGACTGGGCCGTACTCGGCTCCACACACCGCATCCCGGAATGGGAGGCGCTGCAGGCCTGGCAAGACCCGTGGCCGCACGTCGGCGCCGGCGGCTACTCCTACGCTGTGGTGGGCGAGGACGCCCATCCAGGACTGGAACGGCCCTGGTTTGAGTACCTGGTCCCCGCGGACGAGCTGGTCGCGACCGTGGGCGACCGTGCCCTCGCCGGCACCATGGCGTCCGAAGCGCTGCGGATTGCGGCGTGGCGGCCCCGCTGGGGCGCGGAAACGGACGACAAGACCATCCCGCACGAGCTCGACCTCCTCCGCACTGCCGTGCACCTGGCCAAGGGCTGCTACAAGGGCCAGGAGACGATCGCGCGAGTCCACAACCTGGGCCACCCGCCGCGCCGTCTCGTGTTCCTCCAGCTCGACGGTTCCCAGCACACCCTGCCCGCGGCCGGCAGCGAGGTGCGCGCGGGCGAGCGGAAGGTGGGCACCGTGACCTCCGTGGCGCAGCACTACGAGATGGGCCCCGTCGCCCTGGCCGTGATCAAACGCTCCGTCGCCCCGGACGAGGTCCTGACCGTCGTCGACGGGGACGAGCCTTACTCCGCGGCCCAGGAAGTCATTGTGGCCCCCGACGCCGGCCAGGTGGTGGGCCGCCAGACCGGCTTCCTGCGGGGCACCCGATGAGCGGCGGAGGCGCCGCGCCCGACGACGAGACGCTCGCGCTGGCCCACGCGCTCTTCGATGCCGCCCGCGAGGGCAACTCCGCGCTGCTGGG
>Ga0207645_10000906_pt1 | contig 24581 bp, 20 predicted proteins | sample KBSM53metaG_FD_184331 | JGI IMG/M metagenome (GOLD analysis project Ga0207645, IMG submission 184331) | Miscanthus rhizosphere microbial communities from Kellogg Biological Station, Michigan, USA - KBS M5-3 metaG (SPAdes) (version 2) | ecosystem: Host-associated > Plants > Roots > Rhizosphere >...
GTTCATGTCAAAATAAAATTCGGAAAAAGAGACTATGTATTCTATTCATGCATACAAAATACCATTAACGGATGACAAACTACAACATACTCCGTTTCTCGTGGTCAATAACATTTTCCGGGAACGCGATTCTTCGTTTTAATCGGTATTTTTATAACAACTCCGCATTTCATTCTTGTATCAAAATATATTTCACCTTGTCAACTGAATGCTATGTCAGAAAATATTACACGCAAACATTTTTTACAAACTACTGCACTCACAACTGCCGGCGCCGCATTATTACCGACACATTTATTTGATACGGCTGCAACGCCAGCGCCGATTTCTTTACAATTGTATACGGTAAGAGAAGAGATTAAAAAAGATATCGCCGGCACATTGAGCAAGGTAGCTGCTGTCGGCTTCGAAGCAGTAGAGACTGCATTCTGGCCTGAGAACATAACGGTTAAGCAAGCGGGAAAATATCTGTCTGATGCCGGACTTGCAGTTTCATCGTCGCATATCGAATTACCGGTCGGGGACAAGAAAGAAGCGATGCTCGAAACAGCAAAAGCATTCAACGTTAAACGCATGATCTGGCACGGGTGGCCGGAAGACAAACGATACAGCACATTGGATGGCACAAAAGAACTCGCAGACATTTATAATGAAGCCAATCATTTTGCAAAGTCCAACGGCTTACAATTCGGGTTACACAATCATTGGTGGGAATTCAGAAACCGGGTAGACGGCCGTTATGTTTATGAAGTATTACTGGAGAGAGTCGAACCCGACATCTTTTTTGAAATTGATACGTATTGGGTAAAAGTTGCGGGACACGATCCGGCAAAGATCGTAGCGCAATTTGGCAACAGGGCACAATTACTGCATATAAAAGATGGGCCGGCACAATGGAATGATAATTTGCCACAGGATAATCCCGACCCGATGACGGCTGCCGGCAAAGGCACACAAAATTTTCCGGCAATTGTAAAAGCAGCAAATGGCAATACCCAATGGATGGTAGTAGAAATGGACAAAGTGGCAACTGATTTATTTACGGCTATACAGGATAGTTATACATACCTGGTAAAAAATAAACTGGCCAAAGGAAAGAAAGCAGTATAAGTTATCATTAGGCCGCGGTTTTTAAGAAGACAGCGGGCAGGATTTTTATGTATTATACCCGGTTAATCTCAATTACGTTTTTATTTTAGCATATAGTATTATGAAGGATTTAAATAAAAAACTGGCGGATGAGCTCAGGAAAACACTGGATGGCGATACATGGTATTCGTCAAATTTTATGACAGTGGTCAACGAAATAGACCCTGATACTGCGGTGAAAAAACTGAGAGGTTTTCCCAATTCAATCGTGGAGATTGTTGTTCACATGACGCAGTGGAAAAGGTTTTGCATAGAAAAAATCGAAGGAGATCCTGCTTTTGATATCGCTTTGCATTCAGAAGAAGACTGGAAACGTTTCAACTCATTGGGTGAGGAGCAATGGGAAGATATAAAATCAGCGTTTGAAAAAACTTCTGTTGACCTTTCAAATGCGATCGCTTCGGTGGGCGTTGAAAAAAATGATGACATCGTACCCGGGCGAAAATATTCATTCTTTCATTTGATCATCGGAATAATAGAACACGAAGTGGCGCATACCACGCAGATCAGTTACCTGAAGAAAATGTTGCAAACCTGATTTAATCGTCACTATTTTTTAAATCCTATTCGCTCCCTTTCGTCCCATTTTCGGTCCGCTGCTTTTGAGTCCAGCAGGTTTTCGAGCGCATCATAGATTGTGGAAAGCTGTACATCGTGTTCACCGATACGTTCTTTTATTTCAAGCAATTGCTGTCGCATATCCGATTGCTGCAATACAATGCGCCGGATTTCTACAAAAGCCCGCATGATGGCGATATTCATATTAATCGCCTTTTCAGAATTCAATACGCCGCTTAACATAGCTACCCCTTGTTCAGTAAAAGCATATGGATTGACACCTGTATTCCGCTTGCTTTGTGATGCGGTAACAGTTCGTGACCGCAGTGCCGTCGAATCCGATGCGGTCACAGCCTGTGACCGGATAGTTTCCCATTCCGTAGTGGTCAGGCGAAACATAAAGTCTTCGGGGAAACGTTCGCTATTACGTTTAACAGCCTGGTTCAGCACTTTGGTAGCAACTTCATACAGCTGCGCAAGGTCAAAATCCAGCATCACCCGCTCACCTCTTATTTCATAAATCCTGTTTTGTATGCTCTTGATAATATTCATGGGGTATTGTTTTAGGGGCATAAAAATAACCTTTTTTGTGCCTTATAATTTCAGCTTCGTTCGCAATTTATCAGCCCCCGGGTGTATAATTTCATTTTTTGTAAGGCTATAACCTTACATTTATAGCACATTTGTCAGGTTAAAACATTACATTTGTAAAGATTTTGTCAGGCTAAAACCTCACATTTTATGGCAAAAAACAAATTACAACTACAGCAATTGAATGATAAAATGCTGCTGTTGAACGATATGAAAAGGGCAATGATCCCCATGGAAGGGTGGATTAATGCCGTGCGCACTTCTATCGGCATGTCCCTGGAGCAGTTGGCAACCCGAATGCACAAAACCCGGCAGAGCATGCGCGAAATGGAACAGCGTGAAAAAGACGGTAACATTACCTTAAAAACACTGAGCGAAGCGGCAAAAGCAATGGATATGCAGCTCGTATATGGTTTTGTTGCGAAAGATGGATCGCTCGAGGCGTTAATAGACAGAAAAGCAAAAGAGCTTGCCCGATCTATTGTGGAGCGAACTTCTGTAAGCATGAAATTGGAAGACCAGGAAAACTCCGCATCGAGAATACAACAGGCAATTAATGAAAGAGCCGATGAATTGAAAAAAGAAATTCCTAAAATATTATGGGATTAACATTGGATTACGAAGATGGAAAAACCCCTCTTGAAGAAGATGAAAAAGTGGGGTTATTAATAAAGACCGTATCTACACGAAACGAATTGGATGAGTTTGAACAGCAGAATATTGAAAAGGCTATACTATGGACATTAAAAAGAAAATTTAAAATACATACACTTTTAGAGGAACAATTTATTAAGCAATTACACAAGAAGATGTATGGCGAAGTGTGGACATGGGCAGGTGAATTTCGAAAAACGAATAAAAATATCGGTGTTGATAAATTTGAAATTGCTATTGAATTAAAAAAGTTGCAGGATGATATGAGATACTGGATTGAAAACAAAAGTTTTTCTGCAGATGAAACGGCACTACGTTTTAAACATCGTTTGGTCAGCATTCATTGCTTTGCAAATGGGAATGGACGGCATAGCCGGCTGATGGCAGATGTAATTGTAGATCACATTTACAAACAACCTGTTTTCAGTTGGGGAGCAGCTTCACTTTCGCATCAAAATGATACAAGAAAAATATATCTGCATGCTTTGAAAGCTGCTGATGCAGGAGATTATGAGTTATTAACCCGGTTTGCAAGATCATAGGTCTCATCCTACTCACTATTCAATCATCGGCTTCGCTTCCAATGTTTTCTTTATCCGCTCCCGCATATCTTCAAGGTGGTATTTTGTCAACTTATCTTTTGTGCGGGGAATAGCGGCATTGATCTCTTTCTGCAATTGTATTATATCCATACGGATAATTGTGAACGCATCTGTTTCTGTATTATCCGCATTGTTGGAGAGTAAAATATTTTGCTCAGAGCCTACATACGCCTTTTGCAGGTTACGCCTGTAGTTATCCATCTTTGGGCTGGGCTGTTTCAATTCTTTCCATATGCCTTTATGCACTGCGCTGACATATTCATCAAGCGCATAGGCCTGCGAATCAAACTGGTGCTGGTTGGCCAGCAACTGGTTCAATTTTTTTATATCCAGCAATTTATTCAGCGCTTTTACCTGCAGGTCCTGTACAAAGTTGGGTTGCGCCGGTTCCGATACAAGCGATGTTATTCTTTCATCCAATATCCAGTAAGGAGTGGTGAATAATTCAGTGTTGAAAAATGCCACTGCTGCCATCTGCATGTCGGCAGGCGTTGGCTGTATCACCTTACCCTTATCCGATTGACTTTTCGAAGTCGTATATACGCCACCGATATTCATCATTACATGTTGCATATAGCGGAAATACTGATCTTTCACTGCATTATAGATATCGGTCAGGTCATCATAAGATCCGCCTTCCTGTTTTGTCCATTGATCCAGATTGGGCAATATCCTTTTCAGGTTTTTTATACCATACATACTCGCCTTCATGGCGTCATTGCCCAGGTCTTCAGATTGGCAGCGCGGATCATTACGCTTGGTTTCCCGGTCATCTGCTCCAAACCACAATCTTGGATTATTCGCTAAACTATCGGTTACACACTGGCGGGATACAATTCTATCTTCATCTACAGTTTTTGAAGGGGATAATTTATACGCCCATTGTATCGCCCAGCGATCATATTCACCGATACGCGGAAAAAGATATTGCTGCGGAATGCTGTCTTCCGGCTGTGCCACATAATCGAAACGGGCATAATCCATAATGCTCGGCGTATGACCATGCAGCGCCAGGAAATTCTTGCTGCGCAGCGAGTCTACCGGCACCGTACTGCTGGATCCCATATTATGTCTTAATCCAAGCGTGTGTCCTACTTCGTGACTGCTGACAAACCGGATCAATTGACCCATCAACTCTTCATCAAATTTTGCCTGCCTTGCTTTTGGATCGGTAGCACCGGCCTGCACCACGTACCATTCATGAAGCAGTTCCATGACATTGTGATACCAGCCGATATGCGTCTGAATAATTTCACCGCTTCTCGGGTCGTGTATCTGCGGACCGTATGCATTACTTATCTCTGATGGTAAATAATTAATAAAGGAATAGCGGGCATCATCCATATGCATGTTGCTATCATTCTCCGGCCATTCTTTTCCGATAATAGCATTTTTAAAACCAGCCTGCTCAAACGCTTTTTGCCAGTCGTTGATGCCTGCTATTAAATAAGGCCGCCACTGTTTAGGTGTAGCAGGATCAATATAGATCACGATTGGTTTTGCAGGCTCTACCAATACCCCTTTCTCATATTTTGCTTTATCTGCCGGTTTCGGCTCCAATCTCCATCTTAATATAAACCGCCTGTCTTCTACTTTTTGTTGCACATCACTGTAATGCCATACCTGGTCGGCAAAAAAACCAACCCGGTCGTCTGAAATTTTTTGCTGCATCGGCTTTTCAGGAAGAAGAATAAAACTGCTATGAGTAACCAATGTTACAGGCTGAGGGGTTGGCGAACCCGGTCCCGGCCTGCTGTCTGCGTTGCGGCTGATGGAAAATTCAACATTGATCGGATACGCGTGGACCATTTCGATACTGAAGTCCCGCTGAGAACCGAGATTTACTCTTCTTGCCAGTGATGTACCCGGATCAATACTATTCATCACGTTCCATGGATTTCTCACCCATCCCGATACATCAATGATGGTTGATTTTTCATCCTTGCCCACTGCTTTTATAGGGAACGATATAACAACAGGGTCAAGATTTGACTTGGATACTGATTTAAAGATCTCGCTGGCGCTGTCTGCGGAACTGATCACAAATGAATAACGGATCCGTATAGATGAATCAGCTTTATTCCGCTCAAAACGGATCGTTTTTTCATCGAGTTCTTCCCCGGAATAAGTACCTGTTCCACCGGGACCTTTTTCCAGCCGGTTAATTACTTCTATATCTCTTCCCAATATGGAGTCAGGTATTTCAAAATAAATGGTATCGCGGTATTGATGCACCGTAAACAATCCCGGTTTACTGGCGTAGCTGGGAAAAATAACTTCCTCAAATGATTTCATACCACTTCTCGGAACAGGTTTGCGCACGACGGTTGTTACACTATCAGCCTTTGTACTATCAATATGTACAGATTGAGAAATGCCGCAAAGTGCTGTAAATAGCGAAACACTAACCAGCAGGATTTTACACTTGAACATCTGGATTCTTCTGTTTTAAAAATGACAACTATTATTGATTCTCAAAGTCTGGCGAGGTGGGCTTGAAACAATCTTCTTTATAGTTCGGAGAAAATGAATTTTTATGACTGATTTCTTTCACGGCTAATCGGGGTGAGGCAGAGAGCATATTCATAAAACCCGCCGCCCTTTCTGCAGAAGGATGATCCCACAGAAAAACAATATTGACGGATGATGACTTACCGGCTTCAAGACGTTGCTCATTGTATTTACCGACGCGAAAATCGGCTTGTCCCTCTCCGCCATTTGTATTTGTGCGGAAATCAACCAATATTCCCTTGATTCCCTGGTCGGCGATCATTTTCAATATTGAGTTAGCAAAAGGCTCGTATGATTTTATTAAACTCACTGCGAGAGAATCGTATTCAGGGTTGCGGAGATATATGGCTGTAAATTCTTTACCATTGACGGTGGTATCCGCAGCATAAAATGGCAGTTCGGGTGCAATGTTGACACCATTGCTTCTTTCAGAACCTGAGTTTCCCCAAAACTCATCTTCAGCGTCTTGTTTGTATAGCTGATCGGGTAGCGTTTTACGAGCAGGTCTCCCTGTCGTTTTACAACTTACAAAGCCGATACATAGGGGCAGGAAAAAAAACAAGACAGACAGGAACCGCGGTGATTTCATTTTACACAATGGTTTATTTAATGATGCAGTCACGCAGCATTAAGCAGTGAAAAAAATCTTTTAGTTCTCAATACATCCGATTCCTGATACCCTATAACGAAACTTAGTCGCCCCACCATATAAAATGGGGAAAACTTATGGGGCCAGGAATAATTGAAATAAGGAATTGGTTAATAAGTCTGCTGTTACGCAATAAACATTTGCCTTAACAGTGGTGATTTATTCTGCAGACGCAGAAGAAATAAATAATCGGTAAACAAAACTGTACAAAACCTCTCTTAGTGCAGAACCTCTCCAGATCTCTTACTAAACGATGCGCAAATGTATTTCAGTATTTTGAAGAATCAAATAGAAAAAGTGAAAAGAATTCGATAAAATTTTTGTTTTCTGCTCATTTCTATAAAATTTATTCATTGTTTATCCCATTGCTTTGTAGTCGTATCAACTACATTCCGTTTTATTTAATCCTGAACAGTCGCTTATCATGAGACTTTTTATTTTGTATTAAGCTATAAAGAGTAATTCTTCCTTTCGATACCTTCATACAACCAATACAGTTATGCCATATGAGACATTATTTCTCTGCATGCCTTCTTATTTGTTTTATCACCGCCTGCCAAACACATAAAAAAAATAATGGCCTCAGTCCGCAGGAAGCATTGGCCTCTTTTAAAATAGCCGACGGGTTTAAAATCGAACTGGTAGCTTCGGAACCAATGATCTCCGACCCGGTGGCGATGGAAGCGGATGAAAACGGAAATATTTATGTTATTGAAATGCATGGCTACCCGATGGATACTACCGGGGCGGGTGTTGTTAAATTGCTTACCGATACAGATCATGACGGAATGCCCGATAAAAGTGTCGTGTTTGCAGACCATCTTCACTTACCCACCGGAGTTATGAGATGGAAGAAAGGACTGTTGGTTGTAGACGTACCGGATATTTTATATTTAGAAGACTCCAACAACGACGGCAAAGCGGATATCAGGCAAACGGTCATAACCGGTTTGGCCCTCACCAATCCGCAACATATTGCCAATACACCGATGTATGGATTAGACAATTGGATTTACGTGGCACATATGGGTATTGTCACGCCGAAAGTAGCAATAGAATTCAGCGATACAGGCAGTAACGTACGCTATGCAACTATTCCCGAAGCAAAACAACTGCCGCGCAATGCCGATGGCCGCAATATCCGTTTCAAACCAGCCACACATGAACTGGAAATGCTGTCGGGTGAATCACAATATGGGCAAACATTTGATAATTGGGGACATCATCTCGGTACCAGCAATGCAGATCATTTGTTTCATGAAGTAATTGCGGCACGCTATCTTCAACGCAACAGTGATTTACCTGTTTCCGATGCATCGGAGCATATTCCGGATCATGGACAGGCCTGTGAAGTATATCCTGTAACGATCAATCCAGAACATCAATTACTCACCGACGTGGGTGTCATCACGTCTTCCTGCGGTGTGACCTGGTACCAGGGCGGCTTGTTTCCCGATAGTTTTAATCATATAACGTTTATTGCCGAGCCGGTGCACAACCTTGTTCACGCCGATCGCATTACAGATCATGGTGCCAGCTTTATCGCCTCAAGAGTGTATGAGAAAAAAGAATTCCTTGCTTCTACCGATGCCTGGTGCAGGCCGGTGCAGTTTTATATAGGTCCGGATGGTGCAATGTATGTTATCGATTATTACCGCGAAATCATTGAACATCCGGAGTGGATGAGCGATTCCGTAAATAATTCAGGCGAATTGTATAACGGTTCCGATAAGGGTCGTATCTGGCGGGTCACGCCCACCGGTGCAGCAAAAATGGACTGGTGCAGCAACACAAATCTTGGAAAAGCTTCTACGGCGCAACTGGTAAAATACCTGGAGAGTAGTAATATATGGTGGCGGCGTAATGCACAGCGCCTGCTGGTGGATCGACATGATACATCAGCTGTGTTCATGCTGCGCAGTTTGCTATCAACGACCGCCAGTGCTGCTGCAAGCGTGCATGCATTATGGACACTCGAAGCGCTACAGGCAAGCGACTCATCGGTTTTGCGTAAAGCGTTGCATCACGCGGAAGCCGGCGTAAGGGAGAATGCGATACAAATTGCAGAACTGCATGGCAGCGAGTGGCCGGCATTAGCAGCAGATCTTTTATCACTACAAAACGATCCGGATGCCAAGGTTCGTTATCAGCTGCTATGCACTTTGGGAAATTTCAATACTGCAAACGCGGAAACAGCACGGCAAAATATCCTGGTTAAAGACATCGAAGACAAGTGGGTGCAGATAGCCGCGCTTAGTGCTTCTGCAGGTAAAGAATATAGATTGATTGAAAAATCTATTCCTGTTTTCTCTGGTAAACCTTCCGATGCTAAACGATTGTTTTTTCAAAACTGTGCGGCGGTGATCGGTTTGGCTAAACGCGAAGTGGATATTAAAAAATTAATTACCCTTGCTGCTGCTCAACCAACTAACGGTGACGCCTGGTGGCAATCAGCGTGTTTAGATGGATTGGCACAGGCCATTCACAACAAAGGAGCACTACCGTTTGACCTGCAACCGCAGCAAACACTGTTGCTGGCAAAGTTCAATACAGCTGCACCGGCTGCAGTACGGTCGTCCGCACTCGACCTGTTAACGACTATCGGCGTACAAAAGAATGCTGCCTGGACCAGCCAGGTTGCCAATGCAAAAAAAGCCGCGGCCGATCGCAGGGCAGATGCTTCGTACCGCAAAGATGCTTTGCATTTATTAGCATTGGACAAGGACGCAGCAATCACTCCGTTGTTGGATTCTCTCATCAGCCCGGAAGAACCGGAAGCTGTACAATCAGCTGCATTGAATGTATATAATGAACTTAATTCTCCTGCCGCCTGCATAGCCATACTTCGTCATTGGAAAACACTGACGCATGATCTGCGCGATGCGGCGATGGACATATTTCTCTCGTCACCGGAAAATATGAAAACATTGTTGAACGCTGTGCAGGATAAAACCATACAGGTAGCAGCCATCAGTTGGCCGCGCAGGGTGCAGCTGATGCAGGCCGATGATGAAGCCATGCGCAAACAGGCAAGGCAATTGCTCGTGAGCAGTTCAGACGACCGTGACGCCGTCTATGCCCGGTACAAACCTGCACTGGAACTGAAAGGTGATGCTGCAAAAGGATTGGCTGTATTTCAAAAAACCTGTGCTACCTGCCACCAGGTGGGTTCGCAGTATGGCCGCACATTCGGTCCCGACCTGGGCACTATCCGTAACCGTGAGCCGCAATTTATTATGGCCGATATACTGAACCCCAACCGTTCTATTGCCGATCATTACGAAAACTGGACGGTGATTAAAAAGAATGGCGATAAACTCAGCGGACTTATGTCTTCCGAAACTTCAACGGCTGTTACATTAAAGGACGCTACAGGAAAAGAAACAATTATTTCCCGCGCGGATATTAAATCAATGGAGGCATCTGATATTTCGGTTATGCCTGTGGGGCTGGAAGCATCTGTTTCGGTGAATGAAATGGCAGACTTACTGGCTTTTTTGAAGGGTATACATTGATAAAAATTTTGAACTTATCTTTAACCCCGTGAAAATGTTTACAGCAAATTATGATTCTTCCACGCGCAGGTACCTGGCTGTTGCCGTTTATGCTGTATTCTTTATTGTACATCTTTTTTGCATCCCCGGTCCTTCCATTGCGACATTGATGCCTGCATCTCTATTCGGTTTTCAAAAAATAAATAATAAGGAAAAATCGATTGAGGACAATGCCGACGCTGGTGATGTCAACAAAATAAAACTGAATATCAGTAAGCGCTTTCAACATGCCGAAGGCGATATTGAACTACACAGTGCCGAAACAAAACCTGTAATTTATTTCGATAAAACGTTTGCCGGTAAGCCGCAGCATTATCTACTCATTTCACATATCCTTGTCTCCTCATTACGCGGACCGCCTTCTTTCGCATAATACACACAGATCTCTTATCCGTTTTTTATTGCTGTTACTATCCTGATCAACCTGTATTGATTGCAACAGAAAATAGTCAGGTCTTATTCAAACAAAAATCCCTTAACTAATGACCCGCCCTTTAAAAGAAATGCCCCTGGAGGAGTTGAAAAGAATATTGAAACGCGAAACCAAAGCATTTATCGATGGATTGGAACATGGCTTAACTGTTCCCGAATTAAAAGCCATCCGCGCAACGATGAAGGAAGTTGCCGGTATTATTGAAGAACGAACGAAACGACACGGAGGTTTTCCATATCCCGGTCAAAATGAGTCGCCTTCCTGACTGAGTTTATAAAAGTTACTAAAGGATGATGCGCACTATACAGCTTAGGATGATGAAATTTTACGATGACTGCCACACAGCTGTACAAAATATTTAATGTGATTGCATGAAAGGAGCAAGGAACCAATAACATATGCCAGGAATCGTTTCCCGGAAGCATTTCAAAACAAAAATCGCAAACAGATTTATCAATGATCAGCGAAGAAAGTTTGTAACTGCAGAATAATTTTCTATTTTACAAATCAATTTTCATAGGATAAGGTTTAATGGTTAACGGGCCTGTTTCTACAGGCCTGGCCTTTTTGAAAACAGTCCCACGGTTTAATCATAAATCAGTCAACTTTCATTCAAGAGATAACTCAATCAATTCGTTCTGAAATTCATAGAACACATCCCGCAAATCACTTTTACTATCCGTACCATAATTAACAAACAATACCTGCGTTACTTTTTTTACAGGGAAATAAAAAAGATTTGCTGTATATCCCAGGTCCCTGCCTTTATGCCCCAGTCCATAATTACTGCCGCCGGTGAGAAACGATTTTTGAATACCATATCCATAATAGTTGTCACCATCGCTCTTGCCATTGAATGTTTCCATAAGCTGCAGCGATGAGGGTTTCAAAAGTGATTGAGTAATCAAAATGGCGTTGATAAATTTATACAGGTCAAATACATTGCTATATAATCCTCCATAGCCATTACCGCTGCCCGTAACAAGGTTGGATACATTCACCAGCGTATTATTATTGTACAGATCAAAATATCCTTGTGCCGTACTGCTAGGGAGTACGTCATAAGGCTGATAATAAGTATGTTCAAGCTGCAATGGCGAGAAAATGTATTGCTTCAATAGTTTATCATGACGTATACCTGTTGCAGCTTCGATGATCATTTTCACAAGAATCGTATTTGTGTTTGAATAAATCGCGGTGTCAGATGGCGCGAATAAAGGTGAATTGTCATAAATAAATTCCAGCAGTTGCTCCGGCTGCCATTTTTTATTCGGGTTATTCAATACAGCAAGATAAAATGCATCCTGCTCAATCACGTCGGGTATACCGGTTTCATGATTCATGCATTGACCCAATGTAACCAGGTTACCATTCGGAATGTTGCTGACGACGTCAGCAGGCAGCCAATGAGAAATTTTCGTATCCAGGCTTGCATAACTGAGCCTTGTAACCGAAGAATCTTCCATCAGTCGAAAAACAAGGGCACCCATAAAAAACTTGGTAATGCTCGCCGCTTTTGAAATTGTGCCCGTTGTAAAATCAATATTGTTAGCTATATCGGCTTTGCCGGTTGCGCCGGCCCATGTGCCGTTCTTATCGTTTATAAGTAAAGAGATTCCGGGCAATCCTTTTTGCCGGTATTTTTCAATAAGGTTTCTGAAGACCTCATTTTTCGGATGCTTCAGACTGCTGTCGCTCCAGGGCACATCTATACCTACGACTCTTGTTTCAATGATCTGCGCTTTACGGCACGAACCGAAGTAAAACAACAGCATCAGCGGTAATAAACATTTCATATCAGTAATTATTTATTGTTTGCTTTATGAAGAGCGACGGTTAATCCCAGCATCAGGAGGTTGGATGGCAAAACCGGCACATACGATTTAATAAACGGAGTTTGCACACGTTGCTGGTAGCGAAGAAAAATGGCATTGCCCGAAGCAAATGATTTTCCGATTCCAATTGTGAATGCGGCCATTGCCTGCGCCCGGCCACTATTAAATTTCTTTTTGTACGTGCCATCCGGCTGCAGTTTGAAAAGTTTACTATCAGCAATGGCGTGCAGGTAACCGGCACCTATAGATGCGTCTGCAGTAAACCCTTTTGGGAATTTATACCGGTAACCAACAGCCGAATAAAGGCAGATGGTATGCTGCACCCAGCGATGATAACTATAGGCAAATGATAATTCCTGGTACCAGTCGTGCCTGGTTTTTTGCTTCCAGGAAAAACCGGTACCTAACTCCACACCCGGGTGATATTCCTTTGTAAACAAACTACTGAAACTATGGAAAGGAAGATTGGTATGCATTGTTGTTACCGCAACGCTGTAATGGTTTAAAACATGCTTTTGCGCAGTCAACCTGCAGAGGCAACAGACCTGGAACAATATGGCAAATAAATAGCGTGACATCATGCATTATTTAAATTAGTAGAACAGGTATTTCTTTAGTTTGTCTCTATTATTATCGTATCGGTATGGCAGTTTGCCCACGTGGAATCGCTTATGCACAAACAGCGATTCAAAACCCGAGTAGAGCAAACCCACTCCGGCACCCACAAGCGAGTACGTCCACAGTGCCCGGCCAAAAGAAGGATCTGAATAGTTTTGAACGCCGGCTAACCAATAAGCCTTGCCGTAATACACCACTGTGACGAAGGCAGCAAGCAGGGCGCCGTTGGCTGTGCCGGTTGCGGTATTGAACAAAAAGGGCTTTTTTACAATGAGTGTTTTGATATCGGTGGAATAAAACAATGATTTTACCCCGGATATTCTATTTGTAATTTCAATAGATGAACTGCCGATAACGGTAAGCCTGCCGATAAAGCTGCCGGTATCTGTTTTTACTTTTACTACGTATCGTGGGTACGGATGACGTTGTGCATAAGGCCAGTCTGCAACTATTAAAAGTAGCAGGAGGAGGGAAGTGAGCTTGTATGTCATGTTGTTGGTTTTAGAAATGTTCGTGGATGGATTATTTGCGCCCGAAAGAAAAATTATAACCAAGGTGAATTGCAACTACGGATACATCATCCGAACCGCTTTTACCGCCACGGTATTTTATGCCGGCTTCTAACCCATGAAATTTGTAGCCTGCACCAATAGCATAGGTAAATGCTCCATCTGTCTCCGACATATTGTAATCTTTGATTTGCGCATAATACAAACCATAACCCACCTGCGGTTCCACAAAAAATCCTTTTGCCGACAAACGATAACCTGCCAGGAACGGTATGATAAAGGAAGATGCATGATACCAGGATAATTCACCTTTTGCTTTGTGATAGTTATAGCCGGTAGTAAATGTGAGTTGACTCATTTTACCGATGCCAAATAATCCTTTGAGGTAGCCACCGAATCCGCTGTTGAAATCATTATCAAATTGTCCGGAGGGCATGGCTATTTCCGCGCCAATGCCGATTTGATTGTTTGCTTTTTGTGCAGTGGCAGCAAAAGAGGTAACAATAATACATGCAAGGAGTACAATTGTCTTTTTCATAATAGTCTTGTTTAAATGGTGAATAAAAGGATGGAATATGCGATGAAAGGCTACAGGTTAAAAAATAGCTTTCTTACGGCTTTCCAGTTTTCTATATCGCGATAGATCCAGATCGTTCTTCTTTTGATTGTCATGCCCGCAGCCGTGCCGGTTGATGTACCCAACGCAGGAAGAGAAAGACCACGATCCTGCGGGTCTGAGGTGGCCCACGAAACGGCAAGAAATGCAGCAACCACGCCGGTACCTATAGTTAAATCGCGTACCCGGTGGCGCCTTGTTTTTATAAACGTAACCGTCAATACATGATATTTATGAATGGAACGACGCTTGCGCAGCATGATCACTGTATCGTTGCCATAGAGCAGGTGACCCTTACCAATGCGCCGGCCCTGTTCATTATACAGGCGTATAAATATTTTTTTTGAAGGAGCTTCAGCAGGCCCTGGTCGCAACACGATCAAATTATTTTGCTGGCTAAATATCGCGGCAGATAAAAGTAAGGCAATGAATAAACAGCAGGTAGAAATGGTTGGTTGCATTTGTTTTGATTTACTATGCAAACATATTTTTTCCGAAAGGCGTTGGCTAACGGGAAACAGCGGTGCATGACGGCCATTCAGTATTATTCAGTTACCGGCAGGTGAGTGATGAATAACGGTAATGAATCTGAAGAAGTCGTTGACATATTCGATAATCTGGTTGCAATAATCCGTAAACACGGTTTTGCTTTTATGGATTTTCCGTAATTTTCAATAACGCATGGAAACTTACGAAATCCAACAGCAATTTTTCAATCATCTCAAAACTGCCTTACCATCACACCTGTCACTTGTGGATGAGTTATGCGATTTGCTCGGGCTTAGTCCTGATAGCGTATACCGTCGCATTCGCGGCGAAAAGCCCATCGCTCTTTCCGAATTAAAAATGATTTGTGAGAAGTACCACCTTTCGCTGGACCATGTTCTGCAGCTGCAAAATAATTCGGTGGTGTTCCAGGCGCCGCAGTTTGAAAACAAAGGCGTCGTTCCTTTTGATGAATACATGAAAGGATTGATTGCCCAGCTCAAATACTTCAATTCGTTTCAGCAAAACAAATTACTTTATCTCTGCAAAGATCTCCCGGTATGGCATTTTTACATTTACCCGGAAATAGCAGCGTTCAAAACATTTGTATGGATTAAAACGGTGCAAAACAATCCCGCTTACGAAAACAAAAAATTCTCGCTGAAAGAATTTCCGTTCCGTGATTGTTATGCATTGGGGCAGGAGATGATCCGTGAATACAATAAGATACCCTCCATTGAACTTTGGAATTATGAAAGTATTATCAGTACCACGCGGCAGATAGAATATTATAAGGAAGCAGGCATCTTTGCCGATAGCCGCGACCTGGATTTGATCATCGATTCCTTCGAAGGTTCTTTAGATCATTTACAGGAACAGGCCAGGCTGGGTTGCAAATTTTTTCCTGGCGAAAGTTCGGTGAATCACCGGGCTTCCCTCAAACTTTATGTAAATGAAGTGATCATCGGCAACAATACCATTCTCACTGAACTCAACGGAAATAAATTTTCTTTTATCACCTACAATGTATTTAATTATCTCTTTACAAAAGATCCAAGGTTTACCGATATCGTATTTACCAATTTTTATACGCTGATGAGCCGCTCAACACTGGTGAGTGAAACCGGTGAAAAAGAGCGCAACCGGTTTTTTGAAAGTTTGAAACAGAGGGTAAGACTTTTACGAAAATAAACTGAAGCGCAAACATATTTATGTACCGTTAACCGCAACGCTGCACAGCGGTTTTTCGCAGAGAACTCTGTGTTGTATTTCTCGTTTACGTTGCAGTTGAAAAGTTTATTAAAGTGGCAATCGTATGGTAAACACAGCGCCATTTACATTGTCTGCTTTCAATTCTCCGCCATGTGCCTTCACTATATCATAGGCCAGCGATAGCCCTAATCCTGTACCCTGCCCCGTCGGCTTCGTCGTAAAAAATGGCTGAAAGATTTTATCAATCACATTTTGCGGGATACCGTTTCCGTTATCTGCTACAGTTATTACAAGCAAATTACCTTCCCTCTTTGTTGTAACCTTTACCACGGGCTCATAGCTTGCAGCTTGCAGCTTGCGGCTTTCAGCTTGTTTCTCTTTCACCGCATAAAACGCATTGTTATATAAATTCAACAACACTCTTCCCATATCCTGCGCCACAATATTTATTTTACCAATACTGTTATCAAAATCAGTCTTCATCCCGATAGCTATCGGCTCTTTGTCCTTCGCCCGCATACCATGATAAGCGAGTTTCAAATATTCATCCGCCAATGCATTGATATCCGTCAGTTGCTTTTGGCCTGCGCCCTGCCGTGAGTGCTCCAGCATTCCTTTCACAATTGCATCTGCACGTTTGCCGTGATGATTGATCTTGTCCAGGTTTTGTTTAATATCGGTTGCAATAGCTTTCGCTTCCTCTTTGTTTCCCTTGTCTACTTCATCAACCAGCTCACTTATCAATTCTCCGTTCACTTCACTAAAGTTGTTTACGAAGTTCAAGGGATTCTGAATCTCGTGAGCAATGCCCGCTGTCAATTGTCCCAGCGATGCCATCTTTTCAGACTGTATTAATTGTGATTGCGTGGAGCGCAATTCTGAAAGCGTAGACTGTATCTCGTTCTTTTGTTGTTGCAAAAAAGCATTTGCTTTTTGCTTCTGCCGGTAATTGCGAAACAGGATTGCCGCTAGTATAAGAAGTATAATCGCACCTCCGATGAAAACGTTCTTTAGAATAGTTTGACTGCGTAATTCTTGTTGCTTTAACAGGTTTTCACGCGATAACAGCATGGATTGCTGGGTTTGATTGTCCAGTTGATTTTGTACCAAATCCAGGGTTAATTTTTTTCGGTCCTGCTCTGATGCCATCGAGTCATTGAGCGCTTTATACAACTGACTGAAGTACCAGGCCTTTTTATAATCACCGGTCTGTGCATAAATTTCACCCAGGATACCTGCGGCGTCTCTTTTTTCCAGCATCGCATGAATTTTTTCAGCTACCGTGAAGCCATAGGTTGTGTAATACATCGCCGGCTTGTATTCTTTTCTTTTCAGGTAGAATTCTCCCAATTCGTTGGCGTTGCCAGCTACACCTATTTCGTGTCCGATATCGACCTTTAATTCAAAGCCTCTTACAAATTCTTTGATCGCTTTCGCATCTTCATGCAGCGCCGTATGCAATTGCCCATAAAACCTGTAACTGTCTCCATCGGTTGTGTCGAGAGGAATAAACTGAGATAAATAAACAGCCGAGTCTACTTCATTCATCTTAATGTAAGCCTCGCCGGCTACCCAAAGGGCCCAGGGCATAAAACCCGGCAATGTGGTTTTGCCGTTCTTCGGCATTGTTAAGGGTTGCAGCCGGATGATTGTATGCAAATAATCAATAGTTCTTTCGGGCAAACCTGCATTCAGGTATAACCCTAAAAATTGAAGGTTTGCAAAACTAATTGAACTAATATCTTTTGTTTTCTCTGCTGCTGAAAGAGCCTTTGTACCAAAGAGGTAAGCGTTTTTGTAGTCACCCTTGTCAAAATAATCATGTCCTTTCCAGATCATACACGTGGTTGCCTCCAGGCTATCCTTCAGTAGCAAATAAGAATTGATTGCCGAATCATAATAGACAATTGAACTATCCAGTTTTCCAACAAAATGACAGCCTTCGCCCAGCGCGTTATAACAAAATGCTACATAATTTTCTGCGTTCCCTGCTTTCAAATAAGGTAGCGCATTTGTAAAATCGGTGATGGCGCGGCCGAAATTCTTTAAGCCAAAAATTACTTTTACTTCACCGGCAATAGATAAGGCGATGCCAATGCCATTATTGTAATTTAATTGCCTTGATAGTGCTTCAGCTTCAGTAACATTTCTTTGCGCAACGTGCAGCAAAGAGTCTTTTACAGTTGGTGGAAATGCAGCAATAGAGTCAACCAGCTCCTGGGCTATTTTATTCAAAAGAAAAGGACGGACGGTATCGCTTGCATTTATCAATCGCCTGTTAAGGCTATCAATCCGTGGTGTTTGCCCCGCGGCGGTCATAGCGACAACAAATAGCATTTTAAATGCTATGATCTTTTTAAATAACATGCGTATCGGTTGTTCAATCATTATGCAGGCAATTGAATGTAAAATTGAACGCCATCTCCATTTTTCGACTGCACCGTTAATTCTCCTCCATGTGCTTTAACGATGTCATAAGCCAATGCCAATCCCAAACCCGTGCCGTGCCCGGTTGGTTTTGTTGTAAAGAACGGTTGAAAAATCTTATCAGCGATATGTTGCGTTACACATTTTCCATTATCTGTTACTGTTATTACAACGCGGTTATTCTCTTTTTTTGTGGTTACTGCTACCGGGAGCTCATCGCCTGCAGCTTTCAGCCTGCTTCTCTTTCACTGCATAAAAAGCATCGTTAAATGAATTCAGTAAAACTCTTCCTATATCCTGCCCCTGTCATCATCTGCGATCCTTCCGTTACGTTGTGACCTTATGTTACCCCGCTAAACAATCGCGTTACAATGGTAATTTGATTGTAAACACGGTTCCTTCACCTTCCTTCGTGTCCACCGTTATTTCACCACCATGCGTTTTGATGATATCATACGATAAACTTAATCCGAGCCCCGTTCCCTGTCCTGTTGGCTTTGTGGTAAAGAATGGTTGAAATATCTTGTCCACTATTTTTTGCGGAATACCGTTGCCATTATCTTTTACTGATATAATCACTTTATCAATTGTCTTTTTTGTATTCACGGTCACGACGGGTACATATGCGGCGCCGGCAGTTTTACTTTTTTCATTCACTGCGTAAAAAGCATTGTTGTATAAATTGAGTAATACTCTGCCGATGTCCTGCGGAATGATGTTGACATTACCAATGGTTTCATCCATTTCTGTTTTCATCGTTGCATTGAACGATTTATGCGCAGCATCCCGTTGATCTCTCGCCCGCAAACCGTGATAGGCAAGCCGGAAATATTCATCGGCAAGCGCATTGATATCCGTTGGCTCCTTTACGCCGCCGCTGCGCCGGCTATGCAGCAGCATGTTTTTTACAATTGAATCGGCCCGTTTACCATGCAGACTTATTTTTTCATTATTCTGAAAAATATCATTCAAAATCTCTTCCTGTTCATTGTTGTTTAATGTTGACTTCTGGTTTTTCAACTCTTCGATCAGTTCATTGTTCACTTCAGAAAAGTTGTTCACGAAATTGAGCGGGTTTTGAATTTCGTGTGCCACCCCCGCCGTCAGTTCTCCAAGCGAAGCCATTTTTTCTGATTGGATCAATTGCGTTTGCGTCAGCTTCAATTCATTGTATGCTTTTTCTATTTCTTTGGCATGGGCCAATTCTTTCTCGCGGTGCTTTGCCTTTTCTTTTTCAATGATGCGGTTACGGACGATGCGGTTGGCGATAAAAGCGAGGACGATAAAAATGAGTCCATATAACACATAAGCCCATGTCGTTTTCCACCAGGGCGGGTTGACGATGATTCTAAGCTCTTTTTGCACCCAGACACCCGAGCTGTTTGTCGTTTTTACTTTAAACGTGTAAGTACCAGGTTCTACATTTACATAGTTTGCTATATTTTCTGAGTTGGATTTTCTCCATCGCTGATCATAATTTTCGAGCATGTAAACGGTGGGTGTGGTCGCCGGCCTCTCCGTATAATCAATCACAGAATAAAGGATAGAAAAAACATTCTGGTTATACCGGAGTTGAATTTTGTCAGTTTCAAATATCGGTTTCGACAGCACTGACCCGGTGCCGGTCATAATCATTGTATCTGCCACTGCAAAACCGGAAAATAAAACCATTGATCTCGGTAAATTGCTCAATGAGTTGTCGGGATTGAAATGAAGATATTCTGTACTGTTACCGATCAGCAATTCTCCATTTCTTTTTACCATCATATACCTGCCATAATTCGGGTTCGACAGCAATCCATTTATTTCTCCATAGGTGCTTATCTCGTTTGTTTGCGTATTTAGCTTAATAAGGCCCGCAGGTGCCGCAATAAATAAATTCTTTTTTTTGTCCACGGCAAGCTGGAAAATAAATGTTGACGAATTAAGGGCGCCCGAATAATCGGTATAGGGCACAAACTGCTGCCTGGCCTCAACGTACCTGTAAAGGCCGTTTTGGGTACCGGCCCACAACGTACCATTGTCATCTTCGACAAAGCTGCTTACAATCCCATTCATCTTATAGTGGGTTATTTTACCGGTTGACATATTGATCCGGTCGGCAGCATCCTGCAGGCCAATCATAATTTCTCCATTCTTTAATTTACGGATCCCGTTCACGTTGTTACTGCTGATGGTATTGCTGTCATTGACATTATGCCTGAAATGGGTAAATGTACCGGAAGGAATATCGAAAAGCTCAAGGCCATTGTTTGTACAGGCCCAAAGTCTATTGTTATCTTCTTTCTCCAATAGAAAAACAACGTCGGCACCAAGACTCGCAGGGTTTTTATCATCGCGCAGGTAACCTTTGAAGGTTTTTGTTGCCGGGTCAAAACGATACAAGCCATGCTGAGGTGTGATCCATAGTCCGCCTTTGTCATCTCTCACAATGCTTGAAACGAAATTTTTTTCACCCATGGTTTTACCATTAATTTTAACCGGGTACAACTCCAATGTTCCGTCTGTATTATGTTTCAGGAGGCAGCTATCTGTACCAATCCACATACTGCCATCGTCATTTTCAAGAAAAGAAAAGGGAAAGTAACCAAGTTCCGTTTTTGCCAGCCTGTATTCAAATGGATTGACCTGGAATAAATTTAACGGTTCACCATTGAATGCCCATGCACTTACCCACATAATGCCTTCTTTGGATCGGAAGGCCCGCCAGAATTCGCTGTTCGGAAGCTTGTTAATATTATTTTCGTCGGCGCCGAAATGAGTAACATTTTTTTTCTCCGGGTCATAGATATTTATACCGTTGCCGAAAGTACCGATCCATATTCTGCCCCCTTTATCTTCGTTGATAAACGTGATATGATCCGGAGCTGTGCCGGGGTCCCTGCTAATGAGTGCGGGCCGGCTCAGGTTTTCGGGGTGTTTTGGATCATAGGATAATCGTTGGAAAGTGCCGGCCTCCCGGTTCATCAGGTGCAATCCATCACCCCGCGTACCCACCAATAAATTGCCCCGGCTGTCTTCAAACACGGCAGTTATTGTATTATCAACAAGGGTCGCCGGATTTTTTGGATCGCTGAGGTACCGGGTAAAACGACCTGTAGCCGGATCAAAGCGGTTGAGCCCGCCAATACGTGACGGGTTATTGTTTTCATTAAACGCATCTTTTGTTCCAATCCATACTACGCCTTGCCGGTCTTCGTAAATCACCCTTATGTTATTTTCACTGATGCTGGATGGGTTACCGGCATCGTGCAAAAATCGCTTACACTTGCCCGTTTCAGGATCAAATTCATTGAGCCCGTTGATGGTGCCCACCCACAATTTGCCGTTCGTGCCTTTTGCCAGTACGGTGATAGTATCGTTACTCAGGCTGTTGATGTCATCTTTCTTGTTTGTAAAATGAGTAAATACGCCGGTAAGCGGGTTTAGCCGGTCGAGACCGCGACCGTATGTACCCACATAGATATACCGGCTTTTATCTGCAAAAAGGCATTCGGTGCGTTCGAATGCAAGCGAATTGGGATTGAGATCATCATGATTATAGTCTGTGAACCTGGTTCCATCAAAACGATGCAATCCACTCCATGTTGCCAGCCACATAAAGCCTGTAGAATCCTGTGCAATAGCTGTGATAAGTCCCCATCGCTGGTCCTTTGGCAGTTCAAGCGTTTTGAAGCGGATATAATCCGTGGCAATGCCGGGAACGCCCTGCGAAACCACCGACAGGCTAATAAAAAGAAGAATGGATAAGGAGATTTTTCTCATTTAATTGTTTTAATGTATGTCGTACCTGGATAGTTGATGTAACAGCAGGAAAGCAGGATGTTAATTTACCCGGCCGCCTGTCAAATTCTTTTATGATTTTAATCCATTCATACCAGCGGCAATTGAATGATAAACTCCGTTCCTTCACCTTCCTTCGTTTCCACTTTTATTTCACCACCATGCACCTTCACAATATCATATGCCAGCGATAATCCCAATCCCGTTCCCTGTCCCGCTGGCTTCGTCGTAAAAAATGGCTGAAAGATCTTATCAATCACGTTTTGCGGTATACCGATACCGTTATCTGCTACAGTTATCACAAGCCAGTTGCCTTTCTTCTTTGTTGCAACCTTTACCACGGGCTCATAGCTTACAGCCTGCAGCTTACGGCTTATAGCTTGTTTCTCCTTCACCGCGTAAAACGCATTGTTATATAAATTCAACAACACCCGTCCTATATCCTGCGCTACGATATTTATCTTACCAATACTATTATCATAGTCTGTTTTTATTGCTGCATTGAACCCGATAGCTATCGGGTCGCTGTCCTTTGCCCGCATACCATGATACGCCAGTTTCAAATATTCCTCTGCCAATGCATTAATGTCTGTCAGTTGTTTTTGACCTGTGCCCTGCCGTGAGTGTTCGAGCATTCCTTTTACAATTGCATCTGCACGTTTACCATGTAAGACAATCTTTTCATTATTCTGGTATATATCATTCAACAAGTCAAGGTCAAGCGAAGTTTCTTTTTCCTGGTTCACAACTGGCGACCCCACAGCTACCGGGCCACGTTTCAATTCTTCAATCAGTTCATTATTTATTTCTGAAAAATTATTTACAAAATTCAACGGGTTTTGAATTTCATGCGCAATGCCTGCCGTCAATTGCCCAAGCGAAGCCATCTTTTCCGATTGGATAAGTTGGGCCTGGGTTGATTTAAGTTCGCCCAGGGTAGCTTCTACCTTCGCTTTTTGCTGTTGCAATAACACATTTGTTTTTTGCTTATGCCGGTTACTATTGTACAATATACCCGCAATTATTATAACCGCTGCCAGCCCGGCCAGCAAACCATACAGTCTTAACTTGTTTTTAAAAGCCACCCTTGCCTCTTCCAGTTCTCTTTGCTTTGTTGCTTCCCGTTCTACAAGGTCCTGGATTGCCCGGATACTATTCATACCATACAAGCTGTCTTTTGCCGCTGCAGCAACCTTATGATACGTAATGGCCAGCGACGGTTGAGCGGAATCATACAATGCGGCAAGCAGGTTGCCATTCAGCATGATGCCCTTTTTGTAACCTACTTTTTTTCCAAAGTCAAATCCTTTGAGGGCATAAATAATTGCAGAATCTCTCCGGTTTGTTGCCTGATACAAAGCAGAAAAGTCTGCACAAATTTGAGAAGAGCCCACTAAGTCATTAGCAAGCCGCGCTTCTTCCATTCCCTTTCGGTAACTGGCCGCTGCTTCTTTATAGTTTCCTCGTTTTTGTTGCACATGTCCATCTATCGGGTATACATACTGCATCAGGTTTTGGAGGCTGTTTTTTTTCCGGATTGCCAATTGAACATAAAAAGTGGCCGAATCCAGCTGGTTCATTTTTTCATACGCATCTGCCAGCGCGTAGTGATCTACCGCCGCTTTATCTTCATAGCCCATCCCATTGTCCAAAGACAACGCTTTTAGCAGGTATGCTACTGCCTTCGGATAACTTTGCAGTTCGAAATAAATCCCACTGATCCTGCGGTTGGCTCGTGCAATATCATACACACTGTTAATCTCTTCAGCAATCTTCAATGATTGAAAAAGCAGTTCGAATGCTTCTGCATATTTACCCTGGTGTTCCATCAGGCCGCTGATGCCTGCCAGCACCCGTGACTCTGCCCAGCGATAAGATTTTTGCCTTGCCATGTCAAGTGACGCATGAAAATATTTCAACGACGAATCGCTGTTTAATCGCTCGTAATAAAAGCCCAACCTGTCAAGCGACATCATCCGGCTGGAATCGTTATTTGCAAGCGCAAGTTGTTTGTACAGTCTTTCCGCGCCACGGGGATTAATTGAATCAATAGGCCGATCTGTTTGCGATCGGCCAATCACAGGCAATACGGCGAGAAAGATATAAACGGAAAGTTTAAACATAATAATTACATTGGGATCTGCATTGTAAACGTTGTCCCTTCGCGTTCCTTCGTTTCCACTTTTATTTCACCACCATGCACCTTCACAATATCATACGCCAGCGATAATCCCAATCCAGTGCCTTGCCCTGTAGGCTTCGTTGTAAAAAATGGCTGAAAGATTTTATCAACGATGCCTGGCGGAATACCATTGCCATTATCTGCTACAGTTATAATAATCCTGTTGCCGTCTTTCCTCGTTGTTACCGTTACAACGGGCTCATAGCTTACAG
>Ga0207645_10000909_pt1 | contig 24558 bp, 22 predicted proteins | sample KBSM53metaG_FD_184331 | JGI IMG/M metagenome (GOLD analysis project Ga0207645, IMG submission 184331) | Miscanthus rhizosphere microbial communities from Kellogg Biological Station, Michigan, USA - KBS M5-3 metaG (SPAdes) (version 2) | ecosystem: Host-associated > Plants > Roots > Rhizosphere >...
CCGGGCGGCACCTTGAGCGACGAGTCCTTCACGTCCTTCGCCTTCTCACCGAAGATCGCGGTGAGGAGCTTCTCTTCAGGAGAGAGCTCCGTCTCGCCCTTCGGCGTGATCTTCCCAACGAGAATATCGCCAGGCTTCACGTGCGCCCCGATTCGGACGATGCCGCGCTCGTCGAGGTCGACCAGCGACTCCTCGGCGACGTTCGGGATCTCGCGCGTGATCTCCTCCTGCCCGCGCTTGGTGTCGCGGACGTGCAGCTCCAGCTCCTGGATGTGGATCGACGAGTACACGTCGTCCTTCACCAGGCGCTCGGACAGCACGATGGCGTCCTCGAAGTTGTGGCCGTACCACGGCATGAACGCGACCGTCACGTTCGCGCCTAACGCCAGCTGGCCCATCTCAGTGCCGGCGCCGTCGGCGAGCACATCGCCGACCTTCACCCGCTGACCGAGCCGAACCAGCGGACGCTGGTTGATGGCCGTGTCCTGATTCGTGCGCCAGTACTTCCGGAGTCGATAGCGATCCTGCTGCGTGAGACGAGCGAGCGGACGGTCATCCGCGCGACGCTCCTGCTGCACGCGCTCGGCCGGACCGGCATCGACGATGATCTCATCGGCCGTCACGCGCGTGACGACACCAGCCCGGCGGGCGATCACGACCGCGCCAGAGTCCTTCGCGACCTTTTCCTCCAGTCCCGTTCCAACCAGCGGCGTGCGCGGGTTGAGCAGCGGAACGGCCTGGCGCTGCATGTTCGAACCCATGAGCGCCCGGTTCGCGTCGTCGTGCTCGAGGAACGGAATGAGCGCGGCGGCGATCGAAACGAGCTGCTCCGGTGCGACGTCCATGTAGTCGATGCGATCCGGCGGCAGCACGGGGTAATCCGCGCGCTGACGGCAGAGCACGAACTCATCGACGAAGGAGCGGTCAGGGTTCAGCTTCGCGTTGGCCTGCGCGATCGTGACATCCTCCTCGCGGTTCGCATCGAGCCACGCGATCTCGTCCGTCACCTTGCCGTTCTTCACGACGCGGTACGGCGTCTCGACGAACCCGAGGTCGTTCACGCGCGCGAAGCATGCGAGCGACGTGATGAGGCCGATGTTCGGACCTTCAGGCGTCTCGATCGGGCACATGCGCCCGTACTGCGAATAGTGGACGTCGCGAACCTCGAAGCCCGCGCGCTCGCGCGTCAGACCGCCGGGGCCTAACGCCGAGAGGCGACGCTTGTGCGTGAGCTCGGCGAGCGGGTTCGTCTGATCCATGAACTGCGAGAGCTGCGACGACCCGAAGAACGCCTGGATCACCGCGCTCACCGTCCGCGCATTGACCAGATCGTCGAGCGAGATCTTCTCCGGATCGGTGTTGATCGACATGCGCTCCTTCACGAGGCGCGCCATGCGCGACAGACCGACCGAGAACTGGTTCGCGATCAGCTCACCAACCGAACGAATGCGGCGGTTGCCGAGGTGATCGATGTCGTCGGTGTGCCCGCGGCCCTCGTGGAGCTCAACCAGGTAACGGATGATCGCGACGAAGTCCTCCTTCGTCAGAACGGTCTTGCCCGCTTCCTCGGTGAGACCGAGACGCTGGTTGATCTTGTACCGGCCCACGCGGCCGAGGTCATAACGCTTCGGCGAGAAGAACAACCGCTCGAGCGCCTGACGCGCGGTTTCCTTGTTAGGCGCGTCCCCGGGGCGCAGCAGTGAGTAGATCTGCTTGAGCGCCTCGTCTTCGGCGTGCGTCGGGTCCTTGAGCAGCGTGTTGCGGATCAGGGTGGACTCGGCGCGTCCCGATGGGACGAACACCTGAACCTTGTTGATCTCCGCCTTGCGCAGCTTCCTGATGAGCGTGTCGGACAGCGACTGACCGGCGTCCGCGATGACTTCGCCCGTATCCGCCTCGACGGCATCCACGGCGAGAATGCGGCGCGTCGGGCGCTCACCGCGCTCGATCGCATCCATCTCATCGCGCAGATCGATCGTCATGTACGACGCGAAGACCTTCACGGAGTCGATGCCCTGCCGACGGAGTCGGTTGAAGACCTCGTCGGTGAGCTCGTCGCCCTCTTTCACGAGCAGATCGGCCTGGTCGCGCTCGGCCTGCGCTCGCGCCTTCTTCGTCTTCGCCTTGGGCGCATCCGGGTCCGCCGCTTCGCCCGCGAGCGTGATGTCCTCGGCGATGATGGCGCCGATGACCTCACGGGTCTCCGCTCGACCCTCTCGCTTCTTCGTGAGGTCGAGGTCCCGCACGCCGAAGAAGAGCCGCAGGATGTCGCGGTTCTCCCCGTAGCCGAACGCGCGCAGCAGCGCCGTGGCCGGGAATTTCTTCTTCTTGTCGATGTGGACGTAGATGACGTCGTGGATGTCGACGGTGAACTCGACCCACGAGCCGCGGAACGGGATGATGCGCGCCGAGATCAGCCGCTGCCCGTTGGGATGGGTGGCCTCCTCGAACACCACACCGGGCGAGCGGTGGAGCTGGCTCACGATGACCCGTTCGGCACCGTTGATCACGAACGTGCCGAGGCCCGTGAGCAGCGGTAGCTCACCGAGATAGACCTCCTTCTCGATGATGTTCCGTGGCCGCTTGACGCCGTTGACTTCCTCGTTGATGACGAGCTGCAGCGTCGCCTTCAAGGGAGCGGAGTAGGTCATGTCCCGCTCGATGCACTCCTCGACGGAGTACTTCGGTTCGCCTAACGAATACCGGACGAACTCGAGCGAGAAGTTCTCGTGGACATCGGTGATCGGGAACAGATCCTTGAAGACCCGCTCGAGACCGACGTCTTCACGGTCGTGCGACGCCGCATCCAGCTGCAGCAGTGCCTCGAAGGCACGCGTCTGGATGTCGAGGAGGTGGGGCATCTCCATCCCCTCGTCGAGCTTTCCAAACGAGATCTGCTTCATCAATTCAGGCATGTATCATCACCCGCGCGCAGGCGAAAACCGCCTCGCCCCCGACTGCCGCACGTTTTGCGGTGCCAGGGCGAGGCAGAAAAACGAACTTGGGTTGTAGTGCCAGGTGTTTGTATTCACTTAGACGTCGAAGCGAAGGTGAGTTGGGCCGGGAACCGGGAACGGGGAACCGGAACTGCGACTCCGCGAGGAGTTTCTGTTCCCTGTTCCCGGTTCCCTGTTCCCACCGTCCTCACTACTTCACTTCGACCGTTGCTCCCTGCTCCTCGAGCTTGGCCTTGATCTGGGCCGCCTCGTCCTTCGAGACGCCCGCCTTCACGGTCTGCGGTGCGCCGTCCACCAGGTCCTTCGCCTCCTTGAGGCCGAGACCCGTCAGCTCACGCACGACCTTGATGACCTGGATCTTCTTCGCGCCAGCTTCCTTGAGGTTGACGGTGAACTCCGTCTGCTCTTCGGCCGCCGGAGCAGCGGCAGCGCCGCCACCACCAGCTGCAGGCGCGCCACCGCCAACCGGGGCGGCCGCGATGGTCACGTTGAACTTCGTCTTGAACGCCTCGATCAGCTCGGCGAGCTCGAAGACCGACATGTTGCCGATGGCGTCGAGAATCTCGTCCTTGCTCAGCGTCGCGTTGGCCATGGTTTGTATCTCCTCGGGTAATACCCAGGCGTTCCTGGGGCGTTAGTTAGCGAAATCAGGCTAAGCGCCTGGGTTTACTTACGACGCAGCTTCCTTCTGCGCTTTGAGCGCTTCGAGCGCGCCGACCATCATGTACATCAGTCCGTTCAACGCGCCGACGAAAGCCGCCATAGGCGACATGAGCCCGGCGCCGAGCTCGGCGAGCATTTGCTCGCGCGACGGCATCGAGGCCAGCTTCTTCACCTGCGCCTGATCGATCACGGCCCCGTCGAGCAAGCCGCCCTTCACCGCGGGCTTCTGATCGTTCTCCTTGGCGAAGTCGGTCAGCAGCTTGGCGGCGGCGACCGGATCCTTGCTCACGACAACGCCCGTCGGACCGCGGAGTCGCGTGCCTGTGAGGCCGCTCTCGTTGATCGCCCGAAGCGCCAGCGTGTTCTTGATGACCACATACTCCACGCCAGCCTTCCGGAGGCGCCGCCGAAGCTCGGTCATGCGCTTCACGTTCAGCCCTGTGAAGTCGGTGTAGTAGAGCGCCTTGGCGCCCTTGATCTTGTCGGTCAGCTCGGTGACGAGCTGCTGCTTCTCGGTCCTGTTCATCGCTCGTTACCGATACAGGGTGGTGTCGACGCGAACGCCGGGTCCCATCGTACTCGACACGGCGACGTTGCGGACATAGACGCCCTTCGCCGCGCTCGGCTTCGAGCGGACGATCTGATCCATGAACGCCGAGTAGTTCGTCTCGAGTGCTTCGAGCGAAAACGAGGTCTTGCCGATCGCGGCGTGTACGTTGCCGCCTTTGTCGACGCGGAACTCGATCTTGCCCGCTTTCGTCTCGCGAACCGCACGGCCGACGTCGAACGTCACCGTGCCGGCCTTCGGGTTCGGCATGAGACCACGCGGGCCGAGTACGCGCCCGAGCTGTCCGACCTGACCCATCTGATCCGGCGTGGCGATCATGACGTCGAAGTCCAGCCACCCTTCCTTGATCTTCGCGATGTGCTCCGCGCCGACGAAATCGGCACCGGCCGCTTCCGCCTCACGCGCCTTGTCGCCGACGGCGACGACGAGCACACGGACGGACTTACCGGTACCAGCCGGCAGGACCACTGTGCCGCGAACGATCTGATCGGCGTGGCGCGGATCGACGCCGAGGCGAACCGCCACCTCGACCGTCTCATCGAACTTCGCGAACGCCGACTTCTTCACGATCTCGAGCGCCTGCTTGGGCTGATACACTGACGCCTCGTCGCGATTCTTCGCGGCGGCGCGGAATTTCTTTCCGTGGGTGCGCATCAGTCCTTCACCTCGAGACCCATCGAGCGCGCCGCGCCGGCAACCATCGCCATCGCGGACTCGATCGAGTCACAGTTGAGATCGGGGAGCTTGATCTCCGCGATCTTGCGGACCTGCGCCTTGGTCACAGATCCCACCTTGTTCCGGTTCGGCTGTCCGGACCCCTTCTCGATCCCTGCCTCCTTCTTCAGCAACACGGCCGCGGGCGGCGTCTTGGTGATGAAGGTGAAGGACTTGTCCGCATAGATCGTGACCTCGACCGGGAGGATCGTTCCATCCTGACTCTGCGTGCGAGCGTTGAACTCCTTGCAGAACGCCATGATGTTGATCCCCTGCGGTCCAAGCGCCGTACCTACCGGAGGGGCCGGATTCGCTCGCCCCGCCGGGATCTGGAGCTTGACGAATCCAGTGACTTTTTTTGCCATTCGCTACTCCTCGTGCTGCGCAGAGAGCCATCGGCCATCGGCCGCCAGCCATCGGCTGACTGCCTAACGCTTTGTTCGCCGGCGAGCTGCTCGGCGGATTCCGCGACATACGCGGTGCTCTATGCGACGTGGCTCCCACCGTGTGATTAACGTCGTTGTGGTATCCGACGGTGCGCTCCTCGCCGCTTAGCGGCCGCCCCGCGCAAAGGCCCGTATGAGCATCGAGCAATTCATCCTGAGCGCCGACGGTTCGCGCTCGCTCGGCCCACCACTTCGCCGTCTTCAGTACCGCGTCAGTACCCCTTCAACTGGAGGTAATCCAACTCAACGCTCGTCGGCCGTCCGAAGAGACTGACCGAAACGCGCACCTTGCCCTTGTCCGGCATCACCTCTTCGACCGTCCCGTTGAAGTCCGTGAACGGACCCTCGGTGATCGCGACCGCCTGGCCAACCAGGAACGGAATCTCTTCCTCCGGTTCCTCCTGCTCCGCCTCATCCGCGATGCCGAGCAATCGGTTGACCTCGTCGGCACGAAGCGGCTGCGGCAGTCGATCGTGTCCAACGAACTTGATGACACCCTGGATGCCGTTGATGATGTGCAGCGTTTCCTGCGTCATCAGCATCTCCACGAGCACGTAGCCCGGGTAGATCTTCCTCTCGACCGTGACCTTCTTGCCGTTCTTGATCTCGACCACTTCCTGCGTGGGGACGAGCGCCTGACGAATGGCGCGCGCCTCGGCGGGAAGCGGGTCCTGTTCGATCTTTCGCTGAATCAGCGAACGGACCTTGTTCTCGTGACCGGCGGTCGTCTGAATGGCATACCAGCGGTGTTCCACGGTGGTCAGCCCCCGAAGAGCGACGGGATCCACTTTACGAGCACTTGCTGAAGGACGACGTCCATCCCCCAGATCACGAGACCGATGAACAGCGAGAGCACGATGACGCCGATCGACAGCTGTCGAATCTGACCGACGTCCGGCCACGTCACCTTCTTCATCTCGGCGACCACTTCGTTGTACAGGGTCACGAGACGAGTGAAGACGTTCGCTTTTGGTGCCTGAGCAACGGTGGCCACGTTACTTCGTTTCCTTGTGAAGGACGTGCTTGTTGCAACGCGGGCAGTACTTCTTCCACTCGACGCGCTCCGGATGGAGGCGCTTGTTCTTCGTGGTGAAGTAGTTGCGGTTCTTACAGTCGTTGCAAGCGAGAATGATTTTGTCTCTTGGCATCGGAGTGTAGCGCTATTGGGAACCGGGAACGGGGAACCGGGAACCGTGACTCCTCGCGGAGCTTCTGTTCCCTGTTCCCGGTTCCCATTCGATCACTTCACAATTTTTGTGACGACACCGGCACCAACGGTCCGGCCACCCTCTCTGATCGCGAAGCGCAACTGCTCTTCCATCGCGATAGGCGTGATCAGTTCGATCGTCATCTGCACGTTGTCCCCGGGCATGACCATCTCCATCCCCTCGGGGAGCTCGACGGAGCCGGTGACATCGGTCGTACGGAAATAAAACTGCGGGCGGTAGCCCTTGAAGAACGGCGTGTGACGACCGCCTTCCTCCTTCGTGAGGACGTAGACTTCCGCCTCGAATCTCGTGTGCGGCGTGATCGTGCCTGGCTTGGCCAGCACCATGCCGCGCTCGATCTCATCCTTCGCGATCCCACGCAGCAGGAGCCCGACGTTGTCGCCTGCCTCGCCGGCATCGAGCAGCTTCCTGAACATCTCGACGCCGGTGACGATCGTCTTCTTGTCGCTCGAGAATCCGACGACCGCGACTTCCTCGCCGACCTTGACGACACCGCGATCGATCCGACCGGTCGCGACCGTGCCTCGGCCCGTGATGGAAAAGACATCCTCCACCGGCATCAGGAACGGTTGGTCCTTTTCCCGAACCGGTTCAGGAATGTACGTGTCCAGCGCTGCGTATAACTCCTCGATCTTCGCGATCCAGGCGGGATCGCCTGAAATGGCGCCGGTCGCGGAGCCGCGAATCACCGGCGTTTCGTCGCCCGGGAACCCGTAGACCGACAACAGCTCGCGGACCTCGAGCTCGACGAGATCGAGCAGCTCGGGGTCATCGACCATATCGCACTTGTTGAGAAAGACGACGATACGCGGCACGTTCACCTGACGGGCGAGCAGGATGTGCTCGCGCGTCTGCGGCATCGGGCCGTCCATCGCCGAGACCACCAGGATCGCGCCGTCCATCTGCGCGGCGCCGGTGATCATGTTCTTCACGTAGTCGGCGTGCCCTGGGCAGTCGACGTGCGCGTAATGGCGGTTGGCCGTCTCGTACTCGACGTGACTGGTGGCGATCGTCAGGATCTTCGTCGCATCGCGACGACCCTGTGACGCGGACGCCTTGGCAACTTCGTCGTACGAGATGTACTTCGTACCCCAGCCCTTGTCCGACGAGACTTTCGTCAGGGCTGCGGTCGTGGTCGTCTTGCCGTGGTCGACGTGGCCGATGGTGCCGACGTTCACGTGTGGCTTAGTCCGATCGAACTTTGCCTTGGCCATGCCGCTCTCTATACCTGCCCGAAGAAAGAAATCGAAGCTCGAAAAGTGACGAGCGCGCCTCGCCCGACCTCAGCAGCGCTCGCCTGCAGCTGCGGCCGGGCCGTTCCGTGCGCACCCATCACACGACTTCTCAGTTTACCACCTAACGATCAAACCGCTGCCTCAGAGCTCGCGACCGGGATTGAACCGGTGACCTCACCCTTACCAAGGGTGTGCTCTACCAACTGAGCTACGCGAGCAAGCCGGGAACGCTCAAGCGGGAGACGGGGCTCGAACCCGCGACATCAAGCTTGGAAGGCTTGCGCTCTACCAACTGAGCTACTCCCGCAATCGCTTACGCGCCGGCGACCCGCCGTTCTCACCACACCGCCCACCTAACGACACTCCAGTGGTGGGGGTAGGATTCGAACCTACGAAGGCCGTAGCCGGCAGATTTACAGTCTGCTCCGTTTAGCCACTTCGGTACCCCACCCGTGCCGCGCAGCACCGACCGCCGACGCTGCCCTCCCCAACCCCACAGAGCTGACGGCGAGAATCGAACTCGCAACCTGCTGATTACAAATCAGCTGCTCTGCCAATTGAGCTACGTCAGCAGCCGGCTTATTTGCGCGAGACTCGTAGCATAGCGGGCAAGTACTCTATCGTCAAGCGGTTGCGAGCGGCCCGACGGCCGCAGCCATCAGCCACCGGCCATCAGCCATCGGCTCGAAATGACCTGTCGTACGGCTCGCCCGGCACATGGCGGGAGCGGCCCTTTCTCGCTACGAGAACCGCTCCATGACCACGCCACCGGGCGCATCCTTTACGACAAAACCGCGCTCCTCGAGCACGCCTCGAATTCGGTCGGCCTCGGCGAATTGTCGCTCCTGCCGCGCCAACTGTCGGGCTCGCAACTGTGCCGCGCCCCATTCGAGCAGCTCCTGCTCCTCGGCGGGCAGCGAACCGATATCGAACTGCCCCGCTCCGTTCGAGCCCACGCTCGTCCAGGTCGCCGACTCGGCCTGCAGCGTCAGCCGCGCGACTCGCGGCCGTACATCCAGCACTCCGTCGATCAGGGAGAACGCCTTGCGTGCACGCTCGACGGCCGCCACGTCCGTCCCACGACGGTCGAGCTCGGCATTAGCGCGCGTGATGAACGTGAACAGCGCACCCATCGCCTCCGGCGCGTTCAGATCATCGAACAGGGCGGCCTTGACTGCCTCCTCCGCCTGCTCGGCAGCCAGTGCCAGCTCCGTCGTTCCACCCGTCGCCTCGTCGAGCCGCGAGGCGAACTCGCCAACCCGGCGCACCGCTTCCAGGGAAGCCTCGAGCGCCACACCCGAGAGGTTGAGCTGCTTTCGGTAGTGCGTGGAGTACACGAAATGCCGTACCGCCGCAGCCGATACGCCCTGCTCGCGCAGATCCTTTACCGTGGAGACATTGCCAACGCGCTTCGCCATCTTGGCGCCGTCGGTGAGCAGAAACTCTCCGTGGCACCACACGCGAGAGAACGTCTTGCCGGTAGCAGCCTCCGACTGCGCGATCTCGTCTTCGTGGTGGGGAAAGATCAGATCCACGCCGCCGCAATGCAGGTCGAGCGTCTCGCCGAGATACTTCATGGACATCGCCGAGCACTCGAGGTGCCATCCGGGGCGACCGCGCCCCCACGGCGAATCCCACGCGGCGCCAGACGCCTCGTCTTCCGGCTTTGCCGCCTTCCATAACGCGAAGTCCTGAGCGTTCTCCTTCGAGTAATCATCTTGTGACACCCGCGCCCCCGACTTGATCTCGCGCGTATCGAGCCGGGAGAGCCTGCCGTACTGCGGGAACCGATCGATCGCGAAGTACACCGAGCCGTCCTCGGCGAGATACGCGACGCCCTTTGCCATGAGCGTCTCGACCAGCTGGATCATCTCCGGAATCGTCTCGGTCGCCTTCGGATACACCTCGGCGTCCTCGATGCGGAGATACCTTCGGTCGGCGTGGAAGATGTCGACGATCGGCGCCGTGACCTCGGTGATCGTGCGCCCGGTCTGGCTCGCCCGCGTTATGATCTTGTCGTCGACGTCCGTCAGGTTCATGACCTGCCGCACCTGCCATCCTCGAAGTCGCAGCGTACGCCGAAGGAGATCCTCGAACAGAAACGTTCGAAAGTTTCCGAGGTGCGCCGGGTTGTACACGGTGGGACCGCACGTGTACATCAACACCGTGGTTCCGTTCGCGGGAGCGAATGGCTCCGTCGTTCGGGTAAGCGTGTTGTAGAGGCGAAACTCGGACATGACGGACGGTGGGCGCGAATCGTGGCGCGCCCGACCTCGAAGCGCGGCCAGCGCGGTCGCGTAATCTACTGTGCCTCCGGTGGTCGCGCCGCCGATATTCGCGATGAGCGTTCCGCGACCCGGGTATGCGCGTGAGCTACTGCCGCGACCGCCCGAGCCGCGGCGACGTCACCGAGATCCGACGCCGGCTCGAGACGACCCGCCACCAGCGTTAAGCATCGTGTCCATACGTCGGCGAGATCGGCGCCGACCGACAGGCGCGTCGCGAATCGACCGGCGACCACTATTCCCGCACCATCTCGCGCCACGCCTCGGAGCACTGCCAGCAGTTGGGCTGCCGTATCAGCGTCACATCCCGGAGCAAAGTCATCGACCAGGACGAGCCGCGGACGCGCCAGGAGTGCGCTCGCGATCGCAAGGCGCGCGAGCGCGTTTCCCTCCAACGTATCGACCCGACGATGCGAGATGGCCCCGAGACCAGCACGGTCGAGTGCGTCGGTGACGCGTTGCGTGCTGTCTCGCAGCGGCAGGTCGCGAACGATGCCCGCGTACTCGACGGCCTCACGGATGGTGAGGAACCCGTACGGGAATGGCCGATCGCCGGCCAACGCGATACCCTCCGGGCGCGCAGTCCCGTCGCGACGCCGAGGTCCGCCGAACCAGGTGACGTACCCGCGGTCGGGACGCAGCAGCCCGGCGGCGCACATGAGGAGTGTCGTCTTCCCGGACACCGGAGCGGCTGCGATACCCACCATCTCGCCCGCCGCAACGTCGAGGTGCACATCGCGGAGGACCGTAACCGTGGCGGAGCATCCGCGCACGCCGGCGTCGTAGCTCTTCCAGACGCCGCACATCGAAAGGCAGTGGCTCATGATCCGCCACGATACCACCATCTGCCCCACACCACGTCACCGCGCGAGCGCAGCGCGAAGCATCGTTATGCAGCGCGGACCGGGAACGCGATGACGTCCAGGTCGGGCGCGTCGGTGACCAGAACGCCCCCCTCGGGCGCCGGCACGCGCAGCACGAGTGCCCGGTCGCGAGACGCCCGACGGAATCCCTGGCCTTCGTAGATGCGATTGATCAGGATGCGGCGTAATACGACCATCACGACGGCGAGCGTCGGGACGGCGATGAGCAACCCCATCGGACCAAGCAGGCTCCCGACGACCAGCACCGACATGATCGTCAGCACAGGCGGCAGTTCCACCTTCTTCGCCGTGATAAGCGGGATCACCAAGTTGCTCTCGATCAGATGGATCACGGTGCCCAGCAGGATGACGAGCACTGCGTGACCCAGCCCGCCGAAGCCGGCAAACCCGTCCCCGCCTAACACGAAGAGCGCCGGAATCAAGGTGGAGACGAGCGTGCCGAAGAACGGCACCACCGCGACCGCGCCGGTGAACACGCCGAACGTCAGGTAGTACGGAACGCCGAGGAGGTAGAGGCCTAACGCGGTGAGCACGGCGAGCACGACCATCGCCAGCAACTGACCTACAATCCACGCGCGCAGGGTTGTTCGAAGATCGCTGAGCACATCCCGGACGAGGTCCCGGTGGATGGGTGGGAACAGCGCGATCACCCACTCGCGATAGAGTCCCGGATACGCGGCGAGGTAAATCGACATCACCCCGACTGCGAACACGTTGATCCCAGCGTGCACGATGCCCACAACTTTCGGCACGACACTACCAAGGGGGCCGGTGAAGGCCTCGTAGATGGCAGTCATGAGCTTGTGCTCGCCGGGCCGCCACATGTCGCTCATGGCGGGGTAGCGCGCCACAAAACGGCCGATGGCCAGTTCCCAGGACTCTACGTACTGCGGCAGGACCCTAACGAGCTGCTGCGTCTGCTCGATGACCGGCGGCACGAGCAGCCGGAAGAGCGTGATGATCGCCGCGAGCGTGAGCACGATCGCGCCGGCGAGGGCAAGACGCGGGGGCAGCCGCAGACGGTTCTGAAACACCTCTGCGACCGCCCCCAGATACAGCGAGATCAGCACCGCGACGAAGAGCAGCAGGAAGACGCCCGCCGTCTTCCCGAAGCCGTACAACAGGAGGACGGTGAGGACGGTCGCCGTGAGGATCGGGGCGAACCGAAACCGTCTCGGCACAGTGACCGTCAAGGCGCCTTCTTGCCCTCCGGCACGTCTTCGTCCTCGATCTCGGCGTGCACTTCTTCTTCATTCGCTGCATTGGGCCGCGTGCCGCCCGCGCCGAGCTGCTTGTTCTGCGCGGGTGCCGGGGCGGGCAGCATGCCCATCTTCTGCTTGAGCGCCAGGAGCTGCATGTCGGCGGTCATCGAGCCAGAGCTCTTCTCGAGCTGCTTGAAGTCCTTCGCGAGACGGTCGCCCTGGAACTCCTCGTCGATCTCGGCCGACGCTTTGATCTGCCGCTCGTTCTGCTCGATGCGCTCTTCCATGCGCGCGAACGCCTCGAACGCCGACTTCTCGGAGAGCGACGACATGGTCTCCGCGATGCGCTTCTGTGCCTGGGCGCGACGCTGGCGGGCGAGGAGCAGGTTCTTCTTGCGCTTGGCCTCTTCGATCTTGTCGTTCAAGTCACGGAGCGACGTCTTGAGCTTCTCCGTCTCGGCCTGGTGGGCCTGCCAGGTGAGCTCGAGCTGCTCCGCGTGCTGGTGGTGCTCTCCTTGCCTAACAAGCGCCTGCTTGGCGAGGTCGTCGCGGCCTTCCTGGACGGCGAGCATGGCGCGCTTCTCCCAGTCCTCGGCCTGGCGCCGTTCGGCGTCGGTCTGGTCGCGGAGGCGCTTCTCATCGGCGATGGCGGCGGCCACCTGCTGCTTGGCCTTCGCCAGCTGCGAGCGCATGTCGACGAGAATCTGGTTCAACATCTTCTCCGGATTCTCGGCGGAGGAGATGAGATCGTTGATGTTCGAACGCAGTAGCGTCGAAAGGCGGTCAAAGATTCCCATGCTCAGCGTCCCTCGCGGTACGACGCGAGCTCGCGGAGGTGCGACGCGAGCGCGAGCGTCATGCTTTCGTAAGCGGCAAGAAATTCTTCGTAGTCGAGGTGCTCGAGCTCGAGCGCCTCTGTCAGGACGATCGAGTCCTGCGAGATGCCATACGCCCCGTGTACGAGATCGCTGGCATTGAGCTCGAGCAGGCGGCGATTGAGATCGGCACAGCGTCCGTCGTCTGCGGGAATGTTCATGACCTTTACGCGCAGGAGCACGACCGGCGGCGAGTAATGGACGACGACGTCGAGCTCGAGGTTGCCGCCGGGGCGCACGATCCAGAGCCCCTGCTCGATTTCCTCGTAGCTCACGCCCTCGGCCGAGAGGCGATCGAGGAACCCTTCGATGTCTTCACGAGTGAGCATAGCGTCCTTGTGGATGGCCAGATGTCGTGTCCCTACGTCGGCTCGCCTCGGCTGTTTCTCGACTCGCCCGGGCGCGCCGGCGTTCGGGGGGCCCGGCGACCCGGGAACGATGGCTCAAACTGGCGCGTGGCAGCAAGATAGCTCGCGTGGCGGGCGGCGCCTAGAAGGGGCGCTCCCGGCGGTCAGTCCCCAGATCGCTTGATCTGGTACAATCGCTCGCGGGCCAGGCGGCGGCCGGTCGGCGTAGCCGCCAGTCCGCCGCCAGCCGTCTCGCGGTACCTAACGTCCATGGAGCGGCCAATCTCGCCCATCGTGTCGATCACTTCGTCGGCGGGAATGGCGAACGTGATCCCGGCGAGCGCCATTTCGATTGCCGCCATGGCGATGGCCGCTCCAGTTGCGTTTCGGAACACGCACGGCAGCTCGACCAGCCCACCTAACGGGTCGCACACGAGGCCCAGGGTTCCCTGCTGCGCAAGCGCGACGGCGTGGCCGACCTGGGAGGGCGTCCCGCCAAGCATCTCGGTGGCCGCGCCGGCCGCCATACCGGCTGCAGCGCCGGTCTCCGCCTGGCACCCACCTTCCGCACCTGACAGCGACGCCCGCTGGGCCACCACCGCGCCGATGAGGCCCGCCGTCGCGAGCGCGTCAATCAACGCGTCGTCTCCGATGCCGCGCGCGTCGGCAAGGCCGGTGAGCACGGCAGGCAGCACACCGGCGCCACCCGCGGTTGGTGCCGCGACGATGACGCCCATCGCCGCGTTGACTTCCTGAACCGCGAGCGCCCGGGCGAGCACGTCACGGAACGGGGTTCCGGCCATCGGGCCATCGGGGCCGGTCCGCAACTTTGCCGCGTCACCACCGACAAGGCCGGAGGTCGAGTGCAGATCGCCAATGAGCCCACGGGACACCGCGCCGCGCATGATGGCAAGCGCGCGGCCTAACGCCTCACGAATTTCTTCGACCGGCCGACCCTGATCGCGCGCTTCAGCCTCAAGGGCTACGGCCGCCAGCGTCTTGTTGGCGGCTTCGGCGTCGCGGATGGCGTCGGCGAGTGCATGGTACATGGTCACGCGCTTACTTTGTCCAACCGAAATGCCCACCGTACCCACGACAGCGCGCGGATATCGGTGCGCACCTTCTCATCCGGCTGTTCGTCCACCTCGATCACCATGAACGCGTCACCGCCGCGCTGCTTTCGTGTCAGACGCAGCGTGGCGATGTTGATTCCGTCCTCGGCGAGGATCGTCGCGATGCGCGCCACGGAGCCCGGGACGTCCTCCGCCACGAGCACGATCGTGTGATAGTTGCCGGTGACCTCCACGGGGTACCCGTCGATCTCGGTCACCAGCACGCGCCCGGCACCTAACGAGGAGCCCACCATGACGGAGCTCCGGTCCCCGCGTTCGATCGTGACGCGGACCGTGTTTGGATGAACCTCGTTCTCCTCACCGAGCGTCGTCTTCTCGAACCGGTAGTCGAGCCCCTCGCGCTCGGCGATACCTAACGCGTCACGGATACGCTCGTCGTCCGGCCGGAATCCCATGAGTCCACCGACGATCGCCTTATCCGTCCCGTGGCCTTCGCCCGTCCGCGCGAACGACCCGTGAAGCTCGATGCGCGCGCGATCTGGCGTGCCACCGACAAGGCAACGCGCGAGCAGCCCAAGCCGACACGCGCCTGCCGTATGACTCGATGACGGCCCCACCATGACGGGGCCAATGATGTCGAGCAGAGAGACCATGGGGAGAGCTACCCGGCCTTTCGTTTGAGCGCGCGGCGCAGCAGCGGCTGCAGATACTGCCCCGTGTACGACGAGTTCACATCCGCCACCTGCTCCGGCGTACCCACCGCGACCACACTTCCGCCGCGGTCTCCGCCTTCGGGACCCAAATCGATGATCCAGTCGGCCGTCTTGATCACGTCGAGGTTGTGCTCGATCACGAGCACCGTGTTGCCACGGTCCACGAGCCGGTGAAGCACTTCCATCAGGAGCCTGACGTCCTCGAAGTGCAATCCGGTCGTCGGCTCGTCGAGAATATAGAAGGTCCGGCCGGTATCGCGCTTCGAGAGCTCGGTCGCGAGCTTGACGCGCTGCGCCTCGCCTCCGGAAAGGGTCGTGGCGCTCTGCCCGAGATGGATGTAGCCAAGCCCAACGTCCATCAGCGTCTGCAGCTTCTGATGGATGCGTGGCTGATTCTCGAAGAACGACGTCGCGTCCTCCACCGTCATCTCCAGCACATCGGAGATGTTCATCCCGCGAAAGCGCACCTCGAGGGTTTCGCGGTTGTACCGCTTGCCCTTGCACACCTCGCACGGCACGTAGACGTCGGGGAGGAAGTGCATCTCGATCTTCACCAGACCGTCGCCCTGGCACGCCTCACAACGCCCACCCTTCACGTTGAAGGAGAACCGGCCAGGGCCATAGCCACGGATCTTTGCCTCGGGCATCTCCGCGAACAGCTCGCGAATCGGCGTGAACAGGCCCGTGTATGTAGCCGGGTTGGAGCGCGGCGTACGACCGATCGGGCTCTGATCGATGTCGATGACCTTGTCGATGTGCTCGAGGCCCGTGATCGACTTGTGCTCGCCCGGGATCACACGCGCGCGATAGAAATGGCGCGCGAGCGCGCGATGCAGAATGTCCTCGATGAGTGTCGACTTCCCCGATCCCGACACGCCAGTCACCGCAACGAACACCCCGAGCGGAATGTCGACGTCGAGATTGCGCAGGTTGTGCTGGCGCGCGCCGAGCACTCGGATCGCGCGGCGGGGATCCACCGGCCGTCGCATCGCCGGAATCGGAATCTTCAGGTCGCCGCTCAGGTACCGGCCCGTCAGCGACGCGGAGTTCTTCGCGACCTCATCGACCGTCCCGCTCGCGACGATGAGGCCACCGTGCTTCCCTGCCCCCGGCCCCAGGTCCAGGAGGTAGTCCGCGGCGCGCATCGTCTCGTCGTCGTGCTCCACCACGATGACCGTGTTGCCGAGATCGCGCAGCTGGCCTAACGTGTCGAGGAGCCGGGCATTGTCCCGTTGATGCAACCCGATCGACGGTTCGTCGAGGATGTACAGCACGCCGACCAGCCGTGATCCGATCTGCGTGGCCAATCGGATGCGCTGCGCCTCGCCACCGGACAGCGATTCCGCCGCGCGACCTAACGTCAGATACTCGAGTCCGACGTTCACCAGAAACCGCAACCGTTCGCGAACCTCCTTCAGAATCGGGCCCGCGATCTCCGGATCCAGTCCCGGCTTCCCGTTCTCCCGAACCGGCAGCAGCTCGAAGAAGCGGAGGCTCTCGGCGATCGACATCTCGACCAGCTCGCCGAGGTTCCGCTCCTCGATCGTCACCGCAAGAGATTCGGGCTTGAGCCGACGACCACCGCATCCATTGCACGGCTTGGCGACCATGTATTCGGCCAGCTCCATCCGGACGACATCGGACTCGGTCTCGGAGAACCGTCGCTGGATGTTGGAGATGATGCCTTCCCACTCGACGTTCCCCGTAGCCGAATGGCGCGACGCCGCTTTCGACTTCGCTTTTCCGCCCGATTCCCCACCGTTCTTCTTGTCGACGCCGTAGAGCAACGTCCGCCTAACGCTCTGGGGCAGGTCCTGCCACGGAGTGTTCAGGTCGAACTTGAGTTGCTTCGCGAGCCCTGGGAGAATGACGCGCCGCAGGTACCCATCCGGTGCGCCCCATGGGAGAATCACACCCTCGAGGATGGAGAGGCTCGGATCGCCGAGGATGAGCTCCTCACTCACCTCGTTGCGCGTGCCGAGACCACCGCACGCCGGACATGCGCCGAACGGTGAATTGAACGAGAAATGCCGCGGCTCGAGCTCCGGCATCGAGATGCCGCAGGTCGCGCAGCCATACCGTTCCGAGAAGAGTGTCGGCGACGGCTTGGCCGAGTCATGTCGTACGACCTCCACCAGCCCATCCGCCAGCTTCAGCGCGGTCTCGAGGGAGTCGTTCAACCGGCCCCGGTCTTCGGCTCGCACCACGAGTCGATCCACCATGATCGACACGTCGTGGTTCTGTCGCTTGTTGAGCTTCGGCGGATCGGCCAGCTCGACGATCTCACCATCCACGATCGCGCGAATGAATCCCTGCTTCCGCGCGGACTCGAACAGCTCGCGGAACTCGCCCTTTCTGCCCCGCACCAGCGGTGCGAGGATCTCGATCCGCGTGCCGGATGGCCACGCCAGCACGGCATCCGTGATCTGGCCGGCGCTTTGTCGCTGGACCGGGCGACCGCAATTCGGGCAATGCGGCGTGCCTACGCGAGCATAGAGCAAGCGGAGATAGTCGTAGATCTCCGTCACCGTTCCCACGGTCGATCGCGGATTGTGGCCGGCCGTTTTCTGCTCGATCGAGATGGCGGGCGAGAGGCCTTCGATCGAGTCGACGTCGGGCTTCTCCATCAGGCCGAGGAACTGTCTCGCGTACGCCGATAGCGATTCGACGTAGCGGCGCTGGCCCTCGGCATAGATGGTGTCGAACGCGAGGGAGGACTTTCCCGACCCGGACAAGCCCGTGATGACCGTCAATCGGTCGCGCGGAATCGAGACGTCGATGTTCTTGAGATTGTGCTCGCGCGCGCCGCGGATGATGAGCGCTTCGTCGGTCATAGCCGGTGAAACCTGCGGTGTGTCTTCGGTCAAGACAAGACAGCCCTTTTTGTGCTCATGCGTGGGGCAAAATCGTGACTTCTGACGGCCTCTGCCTGTCCCATGGGGCAGGACAAGTCATTAGTCCTTAGCGGATATCAGATTGCAGCAACCGCTAGTGACTACCCGCCGATGAACCCCGACTCACGTATGCCGCACACCGACGCCATGGTCGTCCTGACGACCGTCGCCAATGAGAAAGAGGGGATTGCGCTCGTGCGTGGTCTTCTCGAGCGCCGCGTGATCGCGTGCGGTACCCTGCTGCCGGGCGCACGGTCGTTGTACCGCTGGGAAGACAAGATCGCGGACGAGCAGGAGGTCGTGCTCCTGCTGAAAACGCGATCGGCGGCGATGGATTCGCTTCGCGTCGCGTTCGAGGAGCTGCACCCTTATAAGGTACCCGAGCTCCTCGCGATGCCCGTCCACGCCGGGCTGGAGAAGTATCTGAGCTGGATCAATAGCGAGACGTCGCTCGCCATTTCCTGAGCCGGGCCGCTGTGATCGAAGTACGCACCGACGATCTCGCGTTCGTCGAAGCGGATGCCATCGCGCGGCCGGTCGATGCCGAGCTCCGCGCGACGACGCCTTTGATGCGTCGCCTGGAAATCGCAGGCGGTGACGAGCTCGCTCGCCATCTTCGGGTCAACGAGCCACTCGCCGTCGGATCGGCCGTCGTCACTCCCGCCGGCGCTCTCGCTGTCGAGCTTCTCATTCACGGTGTGGTGTCGAGCGAGGACGAGCCAGTCTCGCGCGCGAAGGTGCGGCAGGCGGTGAGCAGCGCGTTGCAGCGAGCCGCCGACTGGGGCATCGAGCACCTCGCGATCACGCCGTTCGGGCTCGGCGTCGGCAACCTCGATATCGAGGAGGCGGCCGAGGTGCTCGGCGACGCCATTCGACACCATCGTCAGGCGGCGAGGCATCCCGGGACAATCACCGTCATTGTCGAGACGGCGTTCGAGCAGGCTGTTGTCGAGCGATTCGTGGGCGGAATGGCGTCGTGAAGCACCGCGGCGCAGTCGCGATGACGGTGATCGCTGCGTGGGCCGCGGGGCTCGTGACCTTTGTGAATCGGGAGCGGCGCAATGCTCCCGCGCAGCGGCTGGCGGAGGCGGCACTGCGCGTCTCCCCGGGAGCAGCGTATTACCGCGTTGAAAAGGACGGACGCCAGATCGGGTTCGCGTCATCCACGATCGACACGACACGCGGTAGCCTCTCGATCCGAGACTACCTCTCGGCGGACCTTCCTGTCGGTGGCGCGGAGCATCGCGCGACGGCGACATCGGACGTCCGACTGTCGCGGACCCTCGGGCTGACCGATTTCCAACTGTCGTTCCAGGCGGATGGCGCGCCGATCGCTCTGAGCGGACGAGCCCTCGGCGACTCGGCGCTGCAGGTTGTGATCGCCCACGATGAGACGGCGGCGGACACGCAACACGTTAGGCTGACCGGTGCGGTGGTGCTGCCGACGATGGTGCCGATCGCCATCGCGCTCGGAGAGCAGCCCCACGTCGGCCGCACCTACACGCTCTCGAGCTTCGACCCGATCGCGATGGCGCCTGCCCCGCTGACCGTGCGCGTCGACGCCGAGTCGTCGTTCGTCATTGCGGATAGTGCGCGGTTCGACGACGCACAACGCCGCTGGTTGACCGCGCACCGCGACTCGGTTCATGCGTGGCGCGTCGCGACCGACGGTCCGGCCGCGGTTCACGCATGGATCGACGAGCAGGGCCGCGTGGTGGAGCTGCGGCACGCGTTAGGCTTCGTGCTGCGGCGCACCGCGTACGAGATCGCGTTCGAGAACTGGCGCCTCGATGGCGGCATGCGCGCGCGCGCCGTGTCGTCCGATCGTGACATACTCGAGACGACCGCGATCGCGGCGTCCGCTGCGATCGGGAGCAAACCAACCTCGCGGCTCCGCGTTCGGCTCCGGGCCGCAGGTCTCGAGGGGTTCGCACTGGACGGTGGACGCCAGGCGCTGCGCGGCGACACGCTGACCGTGACCCAGGAAGACGGCACGCCTGGCAGCGGTGCCTACACGATGCCAATGGCGCTCGCGATGCGGATGTCTTTCCGTCACGAGCTGTCGCCGGAACCCCTCGTGCAGAGCGGCGCACCGGCGATCGTCCAGCTCGCGCGTCGACTGCGTGGAGACACGCGCGACCCGGTCGTCGCCGCGCGTCGCATCAGCCAGTGGGTCCACGACTCGCTCAAGAAGTCCATATCGGTGACGATACCGAGTGCCACGCAGGTGCTCGACTCGCGAGCCGGCGACTGCAACGAGCACACGCAGCTATTCATCGCGCTGTCTCGGGCAGCGGGAATACCGGCGCGTGCCGCGGCCGGACTCACGCTCGTGGGAACGAAGTTCTACTACCATGCCTGGCCGGAAGTGTTCGTCGGGAAATGGGTCGCGGTGGACCCGACGTTTGGCCAGTTCCCGGCTGACGCGTCCCACCTGCGATTCGTCTATGGGGGACTGGGCCGCCAGGCGGAGCTACTCCGGCTCATGGGGACGCTCCGGATCGACGTGCTGACCGCCGAATAGCCAATGATCGAGCTGCGTTCGCTGACCAAGCGGTACGGATCCTTCACGGCGGTAAACGCCGTCGACCTCGACGTGCCCCGCGGTGAGCTGTTCGGCTTCCTCGGGCCTAACGGCGCCGGCAAGACCACAACGCTTCGCATGATCGCGGGAATCCTGCGACCGTCGTCGGGGAGCGTCCGCATCGCCAACATCGACCTTGCCGCCGACCCGGTCGCCGCGAAGCAGAAGCTGGGATTCATTCCCGACCGACCGTTCATCTATGAGAAGCTCACGGGCGTCGAGTTTCTGCGCTTCGTCGCGGGACTGTACGGCCAGGCTGGTGCCGAGGTCGAACGTCGCGGCCGCGAGCTGCTGGCGCTGTTCGATCTCGAGGAGTGGCGTGACGAGCTGGTCGAGAGCTACAGCCACGGCATGCGCCAGAAGCTCATCATCTCGAGCGCGTTCGTTCACAAGCCCGAAGTGATCGTCGTCGATGAGCCGATGGTGGGCCTCGACCCAAAGGCGGCTCGCACGCTCAAGGACCTGTTCCGAGAGTACACGCGGCGCGGCCACACGATCATGATGTCCACGCACACGCTCGAGGTGGCCCAGACGCTTTGCGACCGCATCGCGATCATTCAGCGCGGTGTCATCCGCGCCTGCGGCACGATGGACGACCTTCGCGCGTCGGCCGAATCGGGGGTGTCGGGCCTCGAGGACATTTTCCTGCGGCTCACGGGCGAAGGGCTCGCCCGGGAGCTCGTCGAGGTTCTGGATGCTTGACGAGCTGCGCACGCTGCTCGCGCCGAAGTGGCTGACGGCGCGGGCTCGCGCGCGAAAGAAAGAGCGCGGACGAGCGGCGCGAACCGCGATCCTGCTCACGGTCGGAGCGATCTTCTGGGCGTTCGCATTCGGCCTCCTGCATCGTCTGCTCGCGTATTTCCGCGGCGTCCCCGAGATCGGACCGCTGCTCGCCGGCAAGCTGCTCGGTCTCATCCTCGTGTCGTTCTTCTCGATCCTCCTGCTCTCCAACATCATCACGGCGCTGTCGAGCTTCTTCCTCGCGCGCGACCTCGACCTGCTGGCGTCAGCGCCAGTGGATTGGCTCTCGCTCTACACGGCGAAGCTGCTCGAGACGTGTGTGAACTCGAGTTGGATGGTGGTGCTGATGGCCGTTCCGATGCTGACGGCGTACGGAACCGTGTACGACGGCGGTCCGGCGTTCATCGCGCTCGCCCTGTTGACGTTCCTCCCGTTTCTGATCGTTCCGGCGGCGTTAGGCAGCGCGCTCACGCTGGTGCTGGTGAACGCGTTCCCGGCTCGGCGTACGCGCGACATTCTGAGCGTCATCGCCGTGCTCGCGGCGGCTGGCCTCGTCGTGCTGTTCCGGCTTGTCCGACCCGAAAAGCTTGCGCGGCCGGAAGGATTTCGGTCGCTCGTGGAATTCATTTCGATCCTTCGCACGCCGACATCCCCGCTCCTGCCCAGCGAGTGGTTGAGCCGCAGCATCATGGGTTGGCTCACCGGGTCGCTCGATCTGCTGCCGCTGTATCTCCTGTGGTCGACCGCCGCGGCAGCCGTCGCGATCGGTGCCCTGCTCCACCGCTGGCTCTACGCGCGTGGCTTCACGAAGGCACAGGAAAGCGGTGAGCGCTGGGCGCGCGAAGGGTGGACCGGTCGGACTGCGCGATGGATGCTCTCGCCGCTCGGCGTGGTGCGACGCGAGCTGGTGCTGAAGGAGATCCGCGTCTTCTTCCGCGACACGACACAGTGGTCGCAGCTCATCCTGCTCGCGGTGCTGGTGGTCGTCTACGTCTTCAACATCAAGTTCCTTCCGCTCACCGGCGAAGGGATCACGTTCTTCATCGTGAACCTGGTTCCGTTCCTCAACCTCGCGCTCGCCGGGTTCGTTCTCGCATCTGTCGCGGCACGTTTCGTCTTCCCCGGTGTCAGTCTCGAAGGCCGAACCTGGTGGCTGCTCCGAGCGAGCCCGCTGTCAGTACGCGAGCTGCTCTGGTCCAAGTTCTGGGTAGGAACGTTGCCGCTGCTCGTGTTGGCGCTCGCGATCGTCGGCGTCACGAACAGCCTCCTCCACGTGAGCCCGTTCATGTTCGCGGTGTCGGTCTTCACCATCACGCTCATGACGTTCGCGCTTGCAGGGATGGCCATCGGCTTCGGAACGGTGTTTCCACGCTTCGAGACGGAGAACGCCGCGCAGATTCCGACATCGTTCGGTGGCCTGCTCTATATGATGAGCGCGGTCGGGATCATTGGAGCCGTGATTGTCCTCGAGGCGCGGCCGGTCTACAGCTACCTCTCGGCCGTTTCGTTCGGCGGCGGAGAATCGCCTCCGCTCATCGAGCTGGTGCTCGGCTTCGGGTTGGCGGCGGCGGTCTGCCTAACGGCGACGTTCTGGCCGATCCGGATCGCCCAGGCCCGCCTGGAGGCGCTGGAGCGGTAGGGACGAACCGTGAGCCCTTGAGGTTCGGCGGTCCGTGGTTTATCTGAATGGAGTGGTATAACCCTTAGTCCGCTTCGTTCGACGTCGAGGTCCTGTGATCGCCAAGTCCTTCTGGAAGCCTGTCGGGATTTTGCCCCTCGTGCTGGCTGGTTGCTACAAATACGTTCCGACAGACCACGCTACGCTGACCGCTGCAACGCCGGTGTCGGTGGAGCTTTCCGCCCGTGGCATGATCAATCTTGAACCTAAGATCGGCCCAAACGTCGTCGTGGTGGAAGGCAACATCACTGACGCGACCGCATCGTCGCTGACACTCGCCCTCGAAAGCGTCCGGCGAAGGGGCGAGAGCGCCATCGCAAACTGGAACGGCGAGTCCATCACCCTCGCCTCCGATGAGATCGACCAGGTCAAGCGGCGAGAGCTGTCCCGAGGTCGCACCGTCGCTGCCTCGGCGGTCCTTGCCGCGGCGTCGGTTGGAATTGTAGTGGGGATCGCGAAGGCGACCGGCGGGGCCAGTGGAAGCATCGGCGGCAAGCCTAACCCCAATCCGTGACGTGTGCGTAAGTAGCGAAAAGGGCGGCCCGTGAGGGCCGCCCTTTTCTTTCCTATGGCTTATGGCGCCGGCCTCACTTGCAAACCGGCTCGCTGGTGATGTCCTTGTTCGCTTCGCGCTCGATCAGCGGAATCGGGAGCAGGCAGCCCGGCTTTTGGCGCGCGACCGACGATGAGACCCATCGCGGGTCCTGCAGGCCGAACCGGTACATGTCGAGCAGCCGGCGTCCCTGGAACACCAGGTTCACCTTACGCTCCCACTGAAGGAGCTGCAGCCGCGTCGGGCCGGCGCCGGTGTAGGCCGCCTTCCCGTCCATCGCGCGGAGCAGGTTGATGTTCGTGTCGAAGTCGGCCGTGTTGCCGGCTGCCAGAGCCGCCTCGGCGATGATGAGGTACATCTCACGCTTCGAGACGACCGTCATTGGCGGATGGTTGATGTCTTCCGGTGCGATGAACCGGTTCATGATCTTCACGGCGGTCGCATCCACCTCACCTGTCACAGGGTCCTTGGCGATGATCGCCGTTGGCTTCTTGTTCGTCGGATCGATCGTCGCAAGCGAGCTGTCCGGCGTATGCTCGACACGGGAATTCATCTCGAAGCCCACGCCGCCGCTGGCATCGTCGCCGGAGTTGGTATTGTCGACCAGGAGATCGAAGTGGTAGTCGCCGGACATTGCGGCGAGCGCCGCAATCGCGTCGGCAGTGGCGTCGGCGTCGTTCACGAGCGGATCGGCAGGCGTCGTGCCCGGCGGATTCAGCTTCTGCCACACTGCCTTGTCGAACCGAACCCGGGCGCGCATGGCCAGACCCGCCGCCTTGTTCTCGCCCGTCGCGATCGCCACTCCGGCATCCAACCATTTGAGTGCCGAATCGTAGACCTGCACCATGTTCTGCTCGCCTAGATTCGGGCCGGCGTTGATGCGATCGGAGATGGCGACGTCGTCGAACATGTTGCCC
>Ga0207645_10000913_pt1 | contig 24521 bp, 21 predicted proteins | sample KBSM53metaG_FD_184331 | JGI IMG/M metagenome (GOLD analysis project Ga0207645, IMG submission 184331) | Miscanthus rhizosphere microbial communities from Kellogg Biological Station, Michigan, USA - KBS M5-3 metaG (SPAdes) (version 2) | ecosystem: Host-associated > Plants > Roots > Rhizosphere >...
CACCGTCGGTTGTGCTCGCACCCCATGAGAGGACAGCGAACTGACCGTCAGCGGCGAGCGAGGCATACGCATTCGTGCGCCCTTTGACCGCGAATGGATTAGGCGTCGTCGCGCCGTCCACGACGACCTTCGCCGCGCCGTCTGAGAGCGCGACGGCCGCGACGACAGCCGACGCGATGAGGATCAGGCCGATCCCGATGACGATCGACGCCCGCGTTCCCAGCCGGTTCATGCCATTGGTCCTTTCCGACAGACAATTGCCGAATACATCAAAACATCAAGCGCACGCCGAATTGAAGCGTTCTCGGATCACCAACCGCGGTGATCTGATTGAACGTCGACACCGGGTTGGTTGGATATGCACCCGGTCCGAAGTTCGCGTTTCTCGTCAGCGTGTTCGCACGATTGGTGATGTTGAAGGCCTCCACGAGTCCTTCGACTCTCACGGCACCGGCGATCCGGAACGAACGGCTCACCCGAAGATTCAGGGTGAAGAAATCGCTTCCGATTCCGGCGTTCCGCGGAATCAGACTTACAGCGCGGACATCGAAATTGGGCGTCGTCGTGGCGCCATCCGCGAGCGGCCGGCTGGTTGTTCCTTGCAGGTTCGCGACTCCCGACGTGATATTGAACGGAAGCGCTGAGTAATACTGCAGAAAGCTGCTCACCTGGAATCCGTGCGTCAACGCTTCCCATGCCGTCACGGCGGGCGTCATCGGCGTATTCACGGTGCCGTTGATGACGAAACGATGCCGCTGGTCGTCGTCGGAGCGGCCCCAATCTCGCATGATGTCGGTGGGGTCTACCGGTGAGCTGAAGAACGCCTCACCGACGTTGTTCATCGACTTCGACAGCGTATACGTGACGCGGACGTTCGCCCATGTCGTCGGCCGTTGCACCAGCGACACGTGCAGCCCGTGATACGTCGAATCGGCGACCGAGGAGTACTGACTGTTGTTCCTGTAAGTCGCGTTGGGCCGGCAGCCATTGTTGGTGCCCGCCGCGACGCATGTCGGCACGTTCTGATTGACCGACATCAGCAGCTTGTCGCCGCGCAGGTACTGATATCCGGCGGTCGCCGTCAGGCCTGCGGCGAGCACGCGCTCCACTTCAATGCTGACCTGCTTCGAGTAGGCGTTCTGCAGGCGCCTGTCCATCGTCGTGAAGTCGACGAGTGTCGTTGTCAGGATCTGCGCCGGCAGGATGTCTGGAAACGTCGGGGCTCCGGCCTGGCTGGGAATCAGTCCTGACACGCTCGGTTGGTGAAGCTTCGTGACATCTGTGGTGTTCTCCGCGGACAAGATGGCATTGGCCGCCGCCCGAAGCGGCACGCGATCGAAGAAGAGACCGGCGCTGCCGCGGACCACGAGATCCTGTGACGAGCCCGGCGACCAGGCGAAGCCCAGTCGTGGTGAGACGTTGTTCGTATCGGTGTCAATCGGCGACAGAAATTGAAGGTCGTAACGCAGACCGAGGTTGAGCGTCAGGCTCGATCCGACCCGCCACTCGTCCTGCGCGTACATGCCGATGTTCGGATTGGTTTGTGAGACGACGGGATTACCGAACGTCTGGGCAAAGCCGGCATAGTTGCCGGTCATGAAATTGGCGAGATTCGAGAACGAATAGTTGCCGCGGAACGATCGCGGATAGGTGATCGTGTTGTCGTTGAAGACGAAGTCCACGCCGGCGCGCAACGCATGTGCGCCTGCCTGGTGCGACAAGGTGTCGACGACCTGATACATCGTGTTCGTGCGACGCGTCGGGCTTCCCGACGATGTCCCGAAAGCGGCGACGCCGGCGATGCTGACGGCAGGTCCGATCAGGTCTGTCGGGAAGGCCTTCAAGTCGCCGTACGCAAACTGCGCTCGTGTCTCGTTGACGGTTCGCGACGACATCGTCCACGTGTTGCCGAAGCCGAGCGAATGGTCCACGTTGTCCAGCCCCGCAGAAGCGGTCGGTGCATTCAATGCGCCGGCGCCGCGCGAGTTATCCGACGTGACGTGATAGAGGGCGTACCTGACGGTGAGATGGTCCGATCCACTGGCATGGTGATCGAGCTTTCCGAGCACGTTGGCGCTATGTACAGGGTTCGGATAAATCCCAGTGGTGATTGACGAACCCGGGTAGGCGGTGGCTGCGAGCCGCGCGTTGATGACGGCCACGTTGTCAGGGAGGATCGTGACCAGCCCGGTCTGATCGAGCAGACGCTGCTCGAAATTGGAGAAGAAGAACGTGCGGTCGCGGGCGATTGGGCCGCCGAGGCTCCCGCCGTACTGCTGCTGATTCATCGGGAGCGTGGTGCCGGACAGCGCATTCGGCGCGTTGAAATTGTCGTCGCGAATGAAATCATAGAGCGTGCCACGCATCGCGTTCGTCCCGCTCTTGGTGACGATGTTGATGTAGCCGCCGAGCGCGCGCCCGAGCTCGGCCTGTCCGCCTGAGGTGACGACCTGGAACTGCTCCACGGCGTCGACGCCGTAGGTGATTCCGCTCAACCCTGCTGCATCATCGTTCGCCGACAGGCCGTCCACGATGAAGTTGTTCGACAGGTTGCGTTGGCTGCTAATCGAAATACCCTGGCCGGGCACCGCCGATGTTTCCGGAAACAACTGCGTGCTGCCGATGTTCGTCGGCGAGACGCCCGCGATGAGAAGCGCGAGATCGAGGAAGTTGCGCCCGTTCAGCGGCACATTCTGGATCTCCGTCTGTGGCACCGTCGCCGCGATCTGACTCCGCGCCGCCTCGAGAATGGTGGCGGCACCAGTCACGGTGACGCGCGATTCCAATCCCGCGAGGGTGAGAACGATGGGAATATCGAAAGCCGACCCGACCGTCGTGGCGAGGATTCGCGTCTGGTCGGCGAATCCAGCGACGTGGACGTTCACCTCGTAGGACCCGACCTTGAGGTAGGGGAACCGGAAGCGTCCTTCTCCATTCGTCACCGTGTGCGCGGTGATGTTGGTCTCGGTCTGACGTGCGCTGACCTGTGCGCCGGGAATGACGGCGCCCTGTCCATCGGCCACACGTCCGCTGAGGCTGGCAAACTGAATCGTCTCTTGCGCGTGCGCCTCGCGTGCAGGCGCGAGAGCACAGCATGCCATCGCAACGAGGCAGCACAACCAACTCGTTTTCATAGACCCTTGGATCGCAGTCGTTGTCGGTGGGTCTCGAGACCCGCCGCGTGTGCGCGTAGAGGCGCGTCTCTCAGACCCGCCTTTGACGTCAGCAACTGATGAAGGCGGGACTTTATTCCCGCCTCGCGATGTCAGGTGTTACGACAGCGAGGGTTTGGGAGGCGGCGACAGAGGAGCGGGACGCACGTCAGGAGCCGGCGTCGAGGGCTCGAGTGGCGAAGTGGTCGCGAGAAGCGGCAGCGCGATGCCGATGCCGCCAGGAACGACAGCGATCTCCGTCGTGAGAAGGGTGAGCAGATCGGATGAGCAGCTGCACGCCAGACGCGCGGTGTCGGTCGAAGAACTATCGTCCTGATGATGCTGATGATTGCGACCCGACGCGTCCGGCGATGTGCCCGGCTGCGAGTGATACATCAAGCAGTCAGGTGCAGGCACGCCTCCATGCGTGTGTGGCCGATTCACACACATGCCGACGGTGCCGAGCGCCGACACGCTCACCTGAACGGCGAGGAGAGCGACCGCCACGGCATACGAGCGCCAGCCTCGAGTTCGCATGGACCGTTGCCTATGTTAACGCAAGCCGGGCTCGTGGGGTCAGACCCCTTCACAGATCGGCGCAGTTGGGGTCTGACCCCAGATTTCAGGAAGAGATCACGAGTGATATCGGCATGTCGAGAAACCGGCCATACCGTTCGGCTGTCAGGCCGAGTTCCGTGCGCTCGATTCGTGTCAACTTCTTCATCGGCGTGACGTCGATCGATACGCGCTCCGGACTGCGCGTCATTCTCCACGTGCCGGCCACCTGGCCGGCGATGACGAGCGCGTGCTGGAATCTCACGCCACCGCCGGACTGAGACGGTACGACGGTGGGACCATGCGGCACTGCCTGCCGATCCCGATACGACACGAGGTACTCATCATAGACAGGCAGGAGATGCGCAGTCGCCTGAGAGAAAGTCTGGCCCGGCTCGTCGCCAACCGTCCAGTAGGTGGTACCTTCGACGACGACGCTCTGCGCGCGGTTGATCTCGAGGCCACGCTTGGCATCTACGGTTTTGAGCCCGGACCACCACACGAAGTCGCGGATGGTTGCCGGGCCATGACTGCGGAAATAACGTTTCGTCAGCGTGGCGAGCGCTTCGTCGCGAGTGAGCGTGGAGGCGTGGGGCGCACGAGCGGCGAGTTGCGCGTAGGTGAGCTCCTTGCCGCGGCGCGCGCCGCTGCAGATCACGCCTTCGAGCTCCGCGTGAATTGTCAGCATGGCGAGCGGCACGCCCCTGGCGGCGATGCCGCCGCGCTCGAGATGCGCACTCAGCTCGGTTCGCGTGAGCGTCTGTTCTTCAAGTGCACGCTCGAAGATGGCGGCGGCACGCGTGCGAAGGGGCGGATCGAGTCCAAGCCTGCCGCAGTAGTGCGAGACGACGCGAAGAACGTGCGGCTTCGTCAATTCCAGCATCCAGCGGATGTCGGCGGCGGCGACGAAGTGCCAGGTCGGCCGCATGACGTGCGTGCGCAGGATTCGACCCGCGTCGAACGCGCGATCGATGGCCGCCTCGGTCGCCGTCTCGGGCAACCGGAGGCCGAGCGCCCACTTCGCAGGGCCAAACTCCTGCGCCTGCACGGCGCCGAGCCACGACACGACGTCGGCCGGCCGGCGCTGGCGGGTTCGCGTGACGCATTGGTTGTGGAGTCGCAGTAACGGAATGGAGATCGCAGCACTCACGGTTGTGAAAGACGGGCCTGGCGGTCGCCGAAAGGGGCGCCAACGCCCAAATTCCAACTCCCAACTCCCAAAGCGCCCGGGTTTCTTGGGAGTTGGATCTTGGGAGTTGGGAATTGAAATGAATTCAGCGCCTCGGTCCGATGGCCCTCGTCCAGATTTCAGCTTGTTCCGGCGTCATTGCGCCATGCGGTCGGATGCGCGCGTCAGTGTACCCAAGTTGATCGACGTCGAACAGGTATTGTTCTCGAGAGAGCAGCGTGCCGCGGCACAAGCGATTGTCGGGCTCGGGTTGCTGACACTGCAGCCGGTCGGTCAGTTCGTTCATGATCAGCTCAGGGATGTTCGCCCGGCGATCCGGATACACGAACTGAAACAGAATCAAGTAACTCAGAAGCACCGGCCAGTTGTCGCCGAAGCGCTCGAGCAGACGGTTCCAATCCAGATTGGCGCCTTGCGCGTGAAGCAAGTGGAGGACGGCGGCGCCGTCATAGCGTTCGCGCTCCTGGACGAAGGAACTCGACCACAGCAGTTCCTCCGGCGGGCAGAGCGATACAGAAAGGCCAAAGACCTCCGACGGCACCGCATTAAGAAACCAGCGATCGTCCACCCGCACGACCCCGTTGCCCGAGCTGAACACGACGTCGATGTACTGATCTTCGCGATGCACTTTGCCCAGCCAGTGTGGAAACGGCACGTCAACCTGATAACCCGCGTCGGAGAACGCCGCGAGCGTGCGCTCGACATCCTCACGACGGAGCATCACGTCGAGATCTTTCGTGTCACGATCGCGCCCGGTGTACCGCGAGTGAGCGAATGCACCGCCGATCAGAAACGGCACGCTCGTCGTCTCGAGAAGCCCCAGCGCATCGAGGTAGAACGCGAGCAGCGGATCTCCCGCCATTGGAACGCGGCCAGTGTTCACCGGCTCTGTCAGACATTGGCGCTCAGGCATCGACGGCGACCTCCAGTACCAGGAACGGCTGCCGTCCCGGGAACGTGCGCTGCAGAAGCGGCAGTGAGACGTTGTAGACCGGGACATCGTTCTTGGTACGACCTTCGTGTCGACCGCGATGCGCGTGCCCGTGCACGACAAGGGAAACGGGGAAGCGGCTGATCGGTTCCTCGAGACGACTGGAGCCGACGTAGGGATAGATCTCGAGTGGTTCGCCCTCGACCGTCTGGCGAATGGGAGAGTAGTGCAACAACACAATCTGTTTGGCCGAGCGCAGGCGTGCGAGCGAGGCTTCGAGCTTGAGCGCTTCGTTGACCGCCTCGTGCACGAATTGCTTGATCGTCGGTTCGCCCCACGGGCCGAGAGCGGCAGTGCCGAATCCGCCTGCGAAACCTTTGACGCCCGCGATCCCGATGCCATTCACCTCGCACGCTTCGCCATCGAGCATGGTGAGCCCGGTGTCACTGAGGATGTGGGAGACCTCTTCCTGGCGACCCGATTCGAAGTCGTGGTTGCCGAGAACAGCGACGCCGGGGACTCGCAGCATCGACAACTCGCGCGCGAGCACTCGCGCTTCCTCCGGTTGCCCCGTATCCGTGAGATCACCGGCGAGCAGGACCATATCCGCCGATTCCGAGATCTGCGCGAACAGACCCTGGAACTTACCCACCGACGCGCGTGTGCAGTGAAGATCGCCGAGCGCTGCGATGCGTACAGACTTTCGCTGCGTCGTCACTACTGGCGCCTCGCCGTGCGGCTGAGCGTTCCGCGGCATGGTGGCATCTCAGCTTGCAAACAAGGTGCCTTCACATCACGCGCGAACGGCTGTGTTACGCTCGACTCCCCATCGAAGGATTTCTCGAACGCTACCGGAGTGTCGATCACATGGAAACCTACACCTTGATTCACGTGGTGATCAGCTTGATCGCGATCGCCGCAGGCTTCGTCGTTCTGGCTGGCTTGCTGAAGAACAGGCGGCTCGATGCGTGGACGGCCATCTTTCTGGTGACGACGATAGCCACGAGCGTGACCGGCTTCGGATTCCCGTTTGTGCGCCTCCTGCCGTCGCACATCGTCGGGGCGATTTCACTCGTCGTGCTCGCGATGGCGGTCCTGGCCCGCTACACCTACCACATGGCCCGCGGCTGGCGCGCGACCTACGTGATCACCGCGGTCTCAGCGCTTTATTTCAATGTCTTTGTTTTGATCGTACAAACGTTCCAGAAGGTCCCGGCGCTTGCGGCGTTGGCGCCGACACAGTCTGAACCGCCTTTTGCCGTCACACAGCTGATCGTGCTGGTGGCATTTCTGATCCTCGGATACCTCGCCGTGATCAGGTTTCGCGAGAGGGCAGTTCCGACGCCTCGACAGTTTGTGTGATCTTCCGTTCGAAATGTGTGAGGATGGTCGCCTGACTCGCGAGAATCTTGCGCGCGGCCGTCGCGAGATCGAACCAACCAGCGCGATCGACTTCGGGAAACGACCTCCGGTTGCCCGATCTGGGCGGCCATTCCATCTCGAAGAGATTGCTCGTGAGCGACGTGGCATCGAACTCGCTCTCCACGGCCCAGACGTGGACGATTTTTCCCCCGGTCTGATGCACCGGCGCGAGCGGAATGAACGGGCCAGACGGGCGGGCGCCCGTTTCTTCTTCCACTTCCCGGCGGGCAGCGGTCAGGGTGTCTTCATGCTCCTCGACCTCCCCCTTGGGGATCATCCACGCGCCCTCATCCTTTCGTGCCCACAGAGGACCGCCGGGGTGAACCAGCAGCACTTCGACAGAACCCGCCCGTCGTCGAAACAACAGCAGCCCGGCGCTTTGTTTACGGGACATTACGTACGCTCCGGCCATCGCCACAGGGCGACGAGGCCGATCACACCGGCAAGGGCGGCGAGCGCAAGCACGCTGCGGCCGGCCAGCGCCTGAGCTGGTGGCTGGTGGGTGCCGGTCCATACCCAGCCCATGGCCGACACCCCGATCAGCACGAGGATGAAAAGCGAGGCGGCAAGCCGGATCGCGTTCACGAGCGTCGATTCTGGCTGGCTATCGATCCGGTGACCATAGTTGTTTTGTAGGATTGGGACCTGTCACGCAGCACCTCTATACTTTCGAAGTATCTGGCTTTTCCCTGGGCGCCAGCGCACTAATCGCGAGGGCGGCCGCCGGACCCCTGAATCAGGAGCACTCACGCTTCATGAGCGTTGCCCACGCTGCCAGCGATCGCCACGACGGGTCCTTCCTGGATCGCCTCAACGGATCCCAACATGAAATCGCGTTGCGGCTGTTCATGGTGATCGTACTGGCCCATTGGGGCGAGCACCTGCTGCAGGCGTTCCAGATTTACGGGCTGGGCTGGCCGGTACCTGAAGCACGCGGACTGGTTGGTTACTTCTTCCCGTGGCTGATTCAGTCGGAAACGCTGCACTACGGCTACGCGGTCGTGATGCTTATCGGGCTGTGGACGTTGCGGCCCGGATTCGGTGGCGTCCTGGACCGCCGATGGTGGACCATCGCGCTCGCGATCCAGTTCTTCCATCACATCGAGCACCTGCTCCTCATCATCCAGGCGACGACGGGCCACAACCTGGGCGGAAGGCCGGTGCCGACGAGCCTCGTGCAGATGTGGGTTCCGCGCGTCGAGCTCCATCTCTTCTACAACACCATCGTCTTCATCCCGATGGTCGTTGCGATGTACTACCACATGTTCCCAACGATGTCGGACGCCAGGGCGCAGAAGTGCACGTGCAATTGGGAGCACGGAGTGACCGCCTCGGTGTGACACGGTCAGTGCCATCGGACGTCCTGCGGTGGCGACTGGTCGGGCGTTTCCTGCGGTGGCCGTATGCACGCACGGCGCTGCAGCTCGTGCTGTTGCTCGTCGCTTCTCTTCTCGTATTTCACGGCATCTTCGGTCCGCAGGTCGCGCCCGCGAATCTCGCGACGGTGCTGTCCTGGGTGCAGTATCGCGGATGGCTCCTTGTCGCGCTGCTGGCGGCAGGTAATGTGTTCTGCACCGGCTGTCCATTCATCCTTGTGCGCGACACCGGCCGTCGTCTCAGAATGCCGTCATGGCGATGGCCGCGATGGCTGCGTGTGAAGTGGATCGGCATCGCGCTGCTGGTCGCCGTGCTGTTCGTCTACGAGCTCTACGATCTCTGGGCACTCCCGCGCGCAACGGCGTGGCTCGTGGTCGCCTATTTCGCCGTCGCGCTCATCATCGACCTTCTGTTTACGGGAGCGAGTTTTTGTAAGTACGTTTGTCCAATCGGGCAGTTCAGCTTTGTTGCCTCGACGATGTCGCCGCTCGAAGTGCAGGTGAAGCAACCCGATACGTGCCGAACGTGCCGCACCGTCGACTGCATCAAGGGACGCCGCGACCGAGCGCTTCCAGCGCGCGTCGTCCGTCGCGGGTGTGAATTGGCTCTCTTCCTCCCTGCCAAGACCGGCAATCTCGATTGCACCTTCTGCCTCGATTGCGTTCATGCGTGCCCACACGACAACGTCGCGATCGCGACGCGCGTCCCCGGCCTCGAGCTGATCGATCCACGCCGGCGGTCCGGTATCGGGTGGTTGCCGCAGCGGCGCGACGTGGCCGCTCTGGCAGTCGTGTTCGTATTTGGCGGGTTGATCAATGCACTCGGGATGACCGCCCCGGCACGGATCGCGGAAGAGAGTCTTGCGCGACTGCTCGGCGCGCAGTCGGAGGGTCCGCCGTTGGCTGCGTTGTTCGCGATCGTGCTCGTTCTCGTCCCGTTGGCGCTGATGTCGGTTGCAGCCGCCTTCACCACCGCGCTCACGGGTCAACGCCTGTCATCGACGCTCGACGTTGCGAGCCGCTATTCGTATGCCCTCGTCCCGCTCGGTTGTGGTGTGTGGCTCGCGCACTACGGCTTTCATCTGCTCACGGGTGTACTCACGATCATCCCTGTCACGCAGTCTGCCGCCATCGACCTTCTCGGTTGGGCGGCGCTCGGCACACCTCTCTGGCAGTTGACGGGGATACGACCGGGCCTGGTGTTTCCATTCGAGGTTGGTGTGATCCTGATGGGCGCGCTGGGATCGCTGGTGATCGCGTATCTGATTTCAGAACGAGATCATCGCGAGTTGCCGATCGCAGCCACGATCCCATGGCTGCTGGTGACGGTCACGGTGACGGTCGCCGCTCTGTGGATCACGTCGCAAGCCATGGATATGCGGGCGGTGGCATTCCCCGGATGAGAGGCGCCCTCATCATCGCCTCGACGGCGTGCGTGCTGCTCGCGTCTCGCGCTGTCTTCGCGCATGATGGCCCACCGTATCCAATCGTATCGAACCAGTTGCTCGGGGCATACCGCGTCTCGGTCTGGACCGATCCCGATACGACTGACGATGACACGGCCGGCGGGCAGTTCTGGGTGATGATCGACCCGGCGAAGGCGGGCGCGGCGGTGTCGTCAGACGTGCACGCCGATGTGACGATTCGTCCTCTCGATCGCCCTGGCACCTCGTCAACGGCGCGCGCCGCTCCAGTCAACGGAAACGCGTCCCGCCAGTTTGCGGCGTTGAGAATGGATCACGAAGGACGTTTTGCGGTGCGCGTCGACGTGGAGGGCGCCGCCGGGCGCGTCAGCGTCGATGCTGAAGTTCTAGCCACCTACAACCTCCGTCCATCGCGCCTCATGCTCGTGCTGTATGTTCTCCCGTTCGTCCTGACCGGCTTTCTGTGGACGACGTTGCTCGTGCGCCGCCGCCGCGCTGCCCACCTTCGCGCGGCGCGCTGATTATCGAAGCCTGGCGAGAATGGTTTTCTGGTTCGCCAGGATCTGATCCAGTTTCTTTTGATTGGCGACGATCTTGTCCAACTTGGCCTGATTGCGCTGGATGCGCAGCTGGTTGGCGAGAATCTTTTTCTGGTTCGCAACGATTTGTCTCTGCATCGCCAGGGTTGCGTCGCTCGGCATCGATGATCCTTTCAGCGCGGAGATGAGATGTGAGACTGTAACAGAGTTTCTTACGACGATCGCGCGCTCTGCTTCCTCCGCGCTCAGACGGCAAGGATTGATCATGAACGAATTCATCGAGATCAGATTTCGACGGAAGGGAAAGCCGTTTCCGTTGAAGCGACAACTGGAGGGAGGAATCGAGTTCCACGAGCCGGATCCGATCGAACGTACGGTGGGGATCACCTTCGATGCTGCGAGTCCGGCTACCCGCGAGAGGATGAACAGCATTCGCCGGGTGCAGGGCTGGGACCCGGGACAGTTCAAACTGAATGTGGCGGTCGAAGACGGGGCACTCGTGCTTCGCGGCGTCAACGAACACGCGCTGCCTGAAGGTCTCTACAGACTGAAAGTGGAGATCGAAGAGGCCAGGACGCCGCGCAAGTTTACTCTCGCCGACGTCGAACACAACGGCCACGCCGTGATCGACATCGACGTGCAGCTCGACGAGCGCAGCGTGAAGGTCGACCTCGATGACTGCGATGACGATATCCGGCAACTGCTCGATCGGTCGACGATCGACGATGTCGCGGCGATGACGTGGCTGGAAGATGGCGCCCGGCGGCCGACGCGACAAGCGTGTTTGCTCAACCTGCTCGCCAGTCTGCGCACGCGCCCGACCGGCCGTTCACCCCTCGTGAAGCTGATCCACGACGTGTATTACGTGGCCAACGATCGTATCTACACCAAAGTCGATCGCTCCCTCGTCGACACACTCCGGGCGCTGGCAGATGATCCGTCAAAGCCGTTCTATGCAGAGGGGACGCCGCGTGCGAGCGTGCACGGCCGCATGTTGAGCGCGTTGCCGGAGCCACCCGACGTGAAAGCGCGTTTCGTCACGTTGTCCAGTTTTCGGGGTGAGGGGAGACCCTCGATGCAGGCAGTCGTGGCGATTCCACCGGCGGATCTCCCGCACACGTACGCCGAATTCGATCTGGATCTGGGCAACCCACTGCAGGACGTGCTCGGCTTCTTTGTGCACATGGGCGAATTGCTCGACGGCAAGCCGACCAACCATCTGGACATGCGAAAAGTGCTGGCGAAAGCCAAAGCGTCGGATTTTCTGTACTACACAGTCGTGGCAAATTAGTCGCGGTAGAGGGCGTCTGGGCTATGATCGCCGCCCTGGGCCAGCGCTCTATCAATGCGACCCCCTCGAAGGAGAACTCAATGGTGAAATGGATATCAGTCGCGATCGTCGTCATGGTGATGGCGGCGACGGTGTCGTTCCAGGTATCGGCGCAGCAGAATCAGATGAGCTTTTTTGTCACCAGCGCCGGCTCAGGCAATGGTGCAAACCTGGGCGGAGTGGCGGGTGGCGACAAGATCTGCCAGACGCTCGCGGCAGGAGCAGGTGCGGGCGCCAAGACGTGGCACGCGTATCTGAGCACGAAGGGCGCCGACGGAAAGCCGGGAGTCAACGCCAAGGATCGCATCGGCAATGGTCCCTGGTACAACGCCAAGGGCGTGATGATCGCCAAGAGCGTTGCGGACCTGCACTCCGATTCGAACAACCTCAAGAAGGACACGGCGCTGACAGAGAAAGGGACTGTCGTCAACGGCGTCGGTGACACGCCGAACCAGCACGACATCCTGACTGGCTCGCAGGCGGATGGAACCCTTCAGCCTGGCGACGGTGACACGACGTGCAATAACTGGACGAGCAACAGCGATGGCAGCGGATCGGCGCAGCTCGGACATGTCGACCGCATGGGTCGCGGCGCGACCGCAAGCTCGTGGAACTCGGCGCATCCCTCGCGTGGGTGCTCGCAACCCAATCTCATAGCCACCGGTGGCAACGGGTATCTGTACTGCTTCGCAACGAACTGACGTGGAAGTGGGGAGTTGAGAGATGAAGAGCAAAGACAAAGAATCGGCTGCGAAGAAAGCGAAAGATTTCGTTCAGGTTGCCGAGCGCACCCACAAGGAAGCTGCACGGAAGGCAGACGCGGCCGAAGAGGTGTCCAAGCAGGCAAAGTCAGCGCTCAAGCAGGCCAAGAAGGAATTCAAGGTGGCGAGCAAGTCCGCGCGTGAGGCGCGCAACGCTGCCGACGAGGCTCGCTCGGCGTACAACAAGGCCGCGAAACGATCGGCAAAGGCGGAGGCCAAGCTTGGCAAATCGCGGAAGAAAGCGGCGGCGAAGCAGGCACCTGCCCCGGTGAAGGAAGCGACGGAAAAGACGGCCGCTGCGAAACTGGTCGCTGCGAAGCCGGTCGCCGCACCGAAGGCACGAAAGAAGAAGGCCGCGAAAAAGGGGCGCTCCAAGGCGACCAAGAGTGCGGCGGCCAAAGTCGCGGCGACTCGTCCGAGCGTGGAAGAAAGCGCTGCGGCCGAGGAGAGTTTCGTACTTGATGAATCCGGGCTCGACGTCCAGTAGTTACTGAACCAGGAAGCGCTCCTCGTGGAGGAGCGCTCCTCCTGCGTCCCGCACTTCGATCGTCCAGTTGCCCCGTCTCTCGGCGGCGACGGTGTTGCGGCTAAAGGTGCGGTAGCCCTCACTCGAATTCGCCCCGACGCGAAGGTCCACCGATCGTCGCAGGTCCCCATTCAGATACCAGCGGTGCTGCACGGTGGTATCGCGTGCCGACTTCACGCGCGTGTAGAAAATGAAGAGGCCCGGCTCGGCCGGGTTCGTCGCCGGCGAACATTGCCAATTCGACAGCGACCGACACAGCTGTGACTCGACGAGCGAGACCGTCGCCGAGCCGGTTGGAGTCGGGCCCTTGTCGGACGCCGTGCGCGTTGCGGGCACTGAGGGTGGCTTGGCAGCCCCGGTAACTGCGGATCGGCCCGGCGCGGGCGCGACGCCAGTTGGCTGCGGCGCACTGGCGGTCGGCGCAGGAGGTTGCTCGGCCGGAGCCGGCGTCTCGGCCGGCGACGGCCCGGGTGCGGCGGGTGGTGTGGTCGATTCGCTCGAGCGTGACATTCGATCAGCGAACAGAATTATCAGAGCGAGCACGATCGCGCTGCCAAGGACGACCCAGATCGCACTCCGGTGGCGTGACCGTGCTTTCGCTTCGACCGAAACGGCGGCAGCGGCGACATTGACGATCTGAGTACGAAGCGTGTCGTGATCGATGCGCGGCGGCGAAGGCGACGCCGGCGGCGTTCGTGGTGCAAAGGGAACTGACGCAGATGGGGCCGCCGCCACTGATGCGGGCGGTGCGGCGCTCACTGGCGTACGTGGCGCAGCCGTCACTGGCGCGCGTGGCGCCGCGGTTACTGGCGCGGGTGGTGCGGGGGCCACGGGCGCGGCTGGTGCGGGGGCCACGGGCGCGGCTGGTGCGGGGGCCACGGGCGCGGGCGGTGCGAGGGCCACGGGCGCGGGTGGTGCGAGGGCCGCGGGCGCGGGTGGTGCGGGAGCAGGCGGTTTCGGCGGCGTGGCAACGAGCTCGAACGGTCTGCCGGTGGCCGCGCAGAATTCTCTGAGATTCTGGCCGCTGGTGAGCACCAGCGGATCCTCGGCCGCAAGGGTCGACCGCGCGATCGCATACGCCCGCCGGTAACACGACTCAGCTTCAGAGGTATTCCCCGTCCGCTCGCAGACAATGCCCAGGTTGTTGAGCGTGTTGGCCAGATCCGGATGGGTGGCACCGAGCTGCGCCTCCTGGAGCGTGGCTGCCTGGCGCAGAAACCGCTCCGCTGAGGCAAAATCCTGCACCGATGCCGCCTGTTCTGCGGCGTCAAGAATTGGGCGAACCTCAACCACTGTTTCCGCCATAGTCCCTGGGGTGAGAGTACACCATGGAACCCAACGATCGCCTGGAGCTGTTCTTCTCCCAGTCGCTGGACGGCTTCTTCTTCATGATGCTCGACGAGCCCATCGTGTGGAACGACTCGATCGACAAGGAAAAGACGCTCGACTACGTCTTCGAGCATCAGCGCATCACCAAGGTCAACGACGCGCTCATGGCGCAGTACGGCGCTCCGCGTGAGGTGCTCCTCGGCATGACACCGACCGACCTCTTCCGCCACGACCTCGCGTACGGCCGAAAAATCTGGCGGGAGTTCTTCGATCGGGGCCGGCTGCACATCGAGACCGACGAACGACGGGTGGATGGGACCCCGATCCCGATTGAAGGGGACTACCTCTGCTTTTACGACAATCAAGGGCGGATCACGGGCCACTTCGGCATCCAGCGTGACGTGACGGAGCGGAATCGCGCCGACGGGGCGCTCCGACGATACAACCGGCGGCTGCAGACCCTCCACGACATCCACCTCGACATCCTTGGCTCCCGCTCGTCGCACGAGATCGCGCAGGCTGCCATCCGTCACGTGCAGAGCCTGATCTCGTGCCGGCGAGTGAGCGTCGCCGTCATCGACGTGGCACGCTCGACCGGGCAGCTCATTGCGGTGCACGACGATGAAGCCCGGTCTGAGCCGCGCGAAGGGACGGTCATTCCGCTCGAAGAGTTCGGTCTGGTCGATGATCTGCGGGCAGGCCTCGTGCGCAACCTGACGGGACTCGAGCATGCCTCTGGTGCGCTGCAGGCGCTCAAGAGCTCCGGCCTGCGTTCGTTCATCAACGTGCCGCTTCTGGCCGACGGCGAACTGATCGGCGTGCTCAATGTGTCGTCGATTGAAGAGGCGGCGTTTGGCAACGAAGCCATCGAGATCGCGCAACAAGTGGCCAGCACGCTGGCAGTCGTGCTTCGCCAGGCGCAGCTTCGCGAGCGCGTCGAACGTCATGCCAACGAGCTCGAGGATCGCGTGGCCTTGCGGACGGCTGATCTCGAACGAAGCGAGAACCGGTTGTCGGCGATCCTCAATGCCTTGCCCGACCTCGTTTTCGTCACCGACCGCGATGGACGCTATGTCGAAATTCTGACCTCGCGGGAGGATCTCCTCTATCGGCCGGCGCCCGAAATGCTCGGCAGACGGTTTCACGATCTGCTGCCCCAACCGATCGCCGACGCACACCTGCGACTCGTCCGTCAGACGCTCGACACCCGCATGAGTCAGACGCTGGAGTACTCGCTGAACGTTCGCGCCGGAGAACGATGGTTCGAAGGACGCACCGGCGCCATGGGCCTCGAGATCGACGGCCACCCCGCCGTCACGTTCATTGCGCGCGACATCACCGACCGCCGGCGGGCCGAGGAGCTCGAGTCGCAGAACGTCTACCTGCAGGAGGAGCTGAGTGTCGAACGGAGCTTCGGCGAGATCGTGGGGCAGTCGCCGGTCATGCAGCAGGTGTTTCGAGCCATCGAGCGCGTTGCCGATACCGATTCCACGGTGCTGCTGCTCGGCGAGACTGGCACCGGCAAGGAGCTGATCGCTCGCGCCATTCACAGGTTGAGCCGGCGCCGCGACGCCGTCATGGTGAAAGTGAATTGCGGTGCGTTGCCTTCGAGCCTTGCCGAGAGCGAGTTGTTCGGACACGAGCGCGGCGCCTTCACCGGCGCCGTCCAGCAGAAACGCGGCCGCTTCGAGCTCGCCAACAACGGCACGATCTTCCTCGACGAAGTGGGCGAGCTGTCGACCGACGTGCAGGTCAAGCTGCTGCGCGTGCTGCAGGAACAGGAGCTGGAGCGCCTCGGCAGCACGCGTCCCACGAAGGTGAACATCCGCGTGATTGCCGCAACCAATCGCGATCTCCAGCACGAGATCCAGCGCGGTGGCTTTCGCGCGGACCTCTTTTATCGACTCAACATCTTTCCGATCCACATGCCTGCGCTGCGAGAGCGAAAAGAGGACGTGCCGCTGCTGGCGGCGCATTTCGTCACTGATTTCGCGCGAAGGATGGGGAAGAGCGTCGACCGAATCGGCGCCCTCGCGGCATCACGGCTCGCCGCGTACCAGTGGCCGGGCAACGTCCGGGAACTCGCCAATGTGATGGAACGTGCCGTCATCCTGTGCGAAGGGCCGATCATCCAGGATGAGCACATCGGCATCCTCGGACGCAGCTCGCGTCCGATCGAGTCGGACGTGTTTCTCACGCTCGAGGAAATGGAACGTCAGCACATCAAGCGCGCGCTCGCGCTCACCGGCGGCGTGCTGGCCGGGCCCCAGGGTGCCGCCCGCCTCCTCGGAATGCGTCGCTCCACGGTGTGGTCGCGAATGCGCAAGCTCGGAATTCAAGGCTCGCGCGATTAGTGTCTGGGCTTTGAATCAGATCAACAGTTGGCGCTGATATATCGGTACCGCTGCCGAAATGTCAGCACATCTCGCATTGGCCGTCCGCGCGCGTCTGCCCACTTAATCCACGTAAGTAACTGCCACAACAAACGTTACTGACTTGCACGCGTGACGCTTCCACGCGTGGCACATTGCTCGCTCTGCCGTGTGCCATGTCGCGACTTGGGTAGCGACATGAAAGGAAGTGGGGAGGCACATGTTTACGCGCAGGCAAGCGATTCGATGGGCCGAACTGTGGCTGTCGTGCTGGAACGACGGCGATTTCGACACATTGCTCGCCATGCATAAAGACGGGGTCCGCTTCGGCGAGTGGAGCAGCCCCAGTACCGATGAGTCGCGAATCGATCGCAAGGAAGCGATGAAGCGCCACTGGGCAGCCATACCGTTCGGTCTTCATTCCGTACCAGGTGAGCTCGACGAGGTCGCGTGGGATCCAGAGTCACGCGAGATCACGATTGTCTACGTTGCCGACTTCGGGTTTTCACGGGTGCGTGGGTGCGACTTCGTCGCACTCGATGCCACCGGTCGAATCATTGCCGGAGAAACGTGCGTGGGGTCGATTGTCGAAATCTCTGTCGCGGCGTCGCAGTCGCACGCTCGCGGATGGGCTCTCAGCGAGAGCGCGGGAGGACGATGATGGGAATCGACACAGCACGAAGGGTAGTGCGCCACGTCGCGATTGCGGTGACGGCCGCCCTGATGGTTGCGAGCGTGGGCGCCAGCGCCCAAACGCTGAGCGCCCGCGAAACCACGCAGTCGGTGCAGCGCGCACTCGAGCGGTTGCCCTACTACGGCGTGTTCGACTTCATGGCCTTCAATGTCGAGCGCGGCACCGTCACGCTGACGGGCTACGCGTATCACGGAAGTCTGAGGAGTGCTGCCGAATCGGCAACCCGCCGCGTCGCCGGTGTAGATGAAATCGCCAATCGGGTCGAGCTGCTGCCCGCTTCGCAGAACGATGACCGCATCCGGTGGGCGACGTTCTACCGGATCTACACCGACGCGTTTCTGTCGCGGTATGCCCCCGGCGGACCCGATCAGATCCGCCGTGACCTTTACGACTCACGACGATTCCCTGGTATGCATCAGCCGCTCGGCATGTATGCCATCCACATCGTCGTGCGCAACGGGCACACGACCCTGTTCGGCGTCGTCGACAACCCAGGCGACCGCCAGATTGCAGAGATGCGTGCGCGCGAGGTGACCGGGGTGTTCTCGATCGAAAACGAGATCGAGGTTGCGAAGAAAACCGTCAACACCGGCGGGTAATCAACTGGTCAGGCGGGTCTCAAAGACCCGCCTCTACTCGGGCGCGTCTGACGACGCGCCTCTACCTTGGATATGAGCGGCGTGTCGTTCCGCCCGCCGAAGAGCCAAAGAGGAACCAACCATGGTACCCAGAGTGTCGAGAACAGTTCTGGCGTCAGTCGTCGCGGTCGCAGTCATGATCGCGCCGGCAGCACGGATGTCCGCCCGCGCGCAGGAAGCTCCGATTGCACCAGAGCTGACCGGGCTGGGCACGCTGCATATGCCGGTCACGACGTCAAAGGCCCAGGCGCAGCGCTTCTTCGATCAGGGGGTGCGGCTGCTGTATGCGTTCAATCATGCCGAATCGATTCGCGCCTTCCGCGAAGCTGCGCGGCTCGATCCCGGTCTTGCGATGGCGTATTGGGGACAAGCGCTGGCTTTCGGGCCCAACCTCAACGCACCGATGACGCAGGACAACGGCCGGCAGGCGTATGCAGCGATTCAACAAGCGGTCGCCGGAGTCGCACGCGTGACGCCGCGCGAGCGGGCGCTCATCGAAGCGCTCTCGCGCCGGTACGCCGCGGACGGCAAAGGCGATCGCGCCGCCCTCGATCGAGCGTACGCCGCCGCCATGCGCGCGGCCGCCGAGCGTTTTCGGGATGATGCCGATGTCCAAACGCTCTTCGCCGACGCGCAGATGAACACGATGCCATGGGACTACTGGCAGAAGGACGGCGCCGCCAAGCCGGAAACGGCGCTGGTTCTCGACGCTCTCGAACGCGTTATCGCGAGACAGCCTGACCACGCAGGGGCACTGCACTACCACATCCACCTGCTCGAGGCTTCGGCCGATCCAGACAGGGCAGCAGCGAGCGCCGATCGTCTCGGCTCGTTGATGCCCGCCGCCGGACATATGGTCCACATGCCCGCGCACATCTACATTCGCGTCGGGCGCTATGCGGATGCGGCGGAAGCGAACGTGCGCGCCATCACTGCCGACGAAGACTACCTCGCCCAGTGCCAGGCACAAGGGCTGTACCCGGTCAGCTACTACCCGCACAACCTGCACTTCCTCTGGGCGGCTGCGACCTTCGAAGGACGGCGCGCCGTTGCGGTCGATGCGGCGAGAAAGCTTGCCGAGAAAGTCCCTCATCACCACGCCGGCAAGCTTGCGTGGACCGCTGACTTTCCGGTGACGCCGATGCTTGCCTATGCACGGTTCGGGATGTGGCAGGAGGTGCTCACAGAGCCTCAGCCACCGGCCACCGAGCCGTATGCAATGGGCATCTGGCACTACACGCGCGGGCTCGGGTTCGTCTCGCGCGGGCGTCTCGAGGCGGCGGCGACAGAGCTTGCCGCACTCGAGACGGTGATGAAGCACGAGGCGTTTGCGACGACGTTGAAGGAGTTGCCGTTGCTCACGAATCTGACGATCGCCTCTCGCATTCTCGAGGGTGAGCTCGGCATGAAGCGAGGCAACGCCGACGCGGCGATTGCCTCGCTTCGCGAAGCGGTGACGATCGAAGACGGCATTCCCTACAGCGAGCCGCCAATATGGCACCATCCTCCTCGTCAGATCCTGGGCGCCGTCCTGCTTGAAGCCGGGCGACCCGCCGAGGCCGAAGCGGTGTACCTCGAAGATCTGAAGCGCTTCCGTGAAAACGGATGGTCGCTCTTTGGACTGACGCAAAGCCTGGAGGCGCAGCAGAAGGCGACCGAGGCGCTCACCGCGAAGCAGCGGTTTGAAAAAGCGTGGGCACGCGCGGATGTGCAGTTGTCCTCGTCGCGAATTCTGACGGAGAGCGCCGTCATGGCACCGCCATCATCGTCCGCGCGCGCGCACCATGCCCGTCACGCGGGTGTTGCGTCAGCTGCGCGGCACGTCGATCTTTCAGACGGCACACGGCTGATGTATGTGGAGCGTGGCGATTCGGATGGGACGCCGGTCGTCCTGCTGCACGGGTACACGGATTCGATGCGATCGTACGAGCGTGTCCTGCCGTATCTGCCGCCGTCGCTCCGCGTGTTCGCCGTGACGCAGCGCGGACACGGTGATTCGAGCAAGCCCGAGGGCAGTTACGCGTCCGATGTGTTGGCGCGCGACGTTGCTGGATTCCTCGACGCCGTCGCCATCGATCGCGCCGTCATCGTCGGGCATTCGATGGGATCGACGGTGGCGCAACGTTTTGCCGTGGAGTATCCGCAGCGCACGCTCGCCCTCGTGCTCGAAGGCGCGTTCATGCCTCGTCCAGCGAACGCCGAAGTCAGCGCCTTCCTGAACCAGGTGTCGTCGCTGAAGGATCCAATCGATGCGGCCTTCGTCCGGCAATTTCAGCGGAGCACGCTGGCCCAGCCCGTTCCGCCCGAGTTCTTCGAGATGGTGGTGGGCGAGGGGATGAAAGTGCCGGCGCGGGTCTGGAAGGCCGCGCTCGAGCCGTACCGATCGGTGAACTTTTCGGCGGAGCTGACGAAGATTCGGGTCCCGACCATTCTCGTCTGGGGCGATCGGGACGGCTTTACTGGCCGGGCGGAACAGGACGCGCTGACCCAGGCGATCGCTGGCTCGCGGCTCGTGATCTACAGCGGCGCCGGCCATAGCCCCCATTGGGAAGAACCGCAGCGGTTCGCGGAGCAACTCGCGACGTTCGTTGCAACCACGCGTTAGATTCACGCGTCCCAAGCAAGGGAAGGGCTTTAGCCAGACCATGCATGCGCCGCGGGGACGCAGGTGCGACAGGACGCTGATGAGTGCACCACGCACGTGATAAGTATTGAGTTGACCAAGGAGGAACGTCATGTCGCTGCGTATTAACGACGTCGCGCCGAACTTCTCGGCCGAGACGACCGAGGGCCCGATCAACTTCCACGATTGGATTGGTGACGGATGGGTCGTGCTGTTTTCCCATCCGAAGGACTTCACGCCGGTGTGCACGACAGAACTCGGTTATATGGCACGCATCAAGCCAGAGTTCGACAAGCGCAACTGCAAAATCCTCGCGGTCAGCGTGGACGGCGTCAGCAACCATCAGAAATGGTCCAAGGACATCGAGGCGTCGCAGGGGCACGCGGTGAACTATCCGATGATTGGCGACCCACAACTCAAGATCGTGAAGCAGTACGAGATGCTGCCGGCCGACGCGGGAGACACGAGTGAAGGGCGCACCCCCGCAGACAATGCCACCGCGCGATCGGTGTTCATCATCGGACCCGACAAGAAGATCAAGGCTACGTTGACCTATCCGATGAGTACGGGGCGGAACTTCGACGAGATCCTTCGCGTCGTTGATTCGTGCCGTCTCACCGCGACGCGGAAGGTCGCGACACCAGTCAACTGGAAGCAAGGCGACGACGTCATCATCTTGCCGGCCGTCTCGGATGAGGACGCCAAGAAGACGTATCCGGAAGGCTGGAAAACGCCGTTGCCCTACATCCGCATCGTTCCCCAACCTCGGTAATCCATCCGCGGCGACGTCAGCGACAGGAGCGGCCGCGTGGCCGCTCCGAATTACTGAGGCTTCGATGTCACGCCCAGAACGGGCGGGATCGTCCTGACGTTCTTCGCCGAGCACCCAGTCGGGAGCCGGCCGTCAGCTGGCGGCCTATCACCGGCATAGCATCCAGGCACTACATAGAACGTCTTGGGAATCGCGGCAACTCGCGGCGCATCGCTGCGCGCTACCTCTCTCGCGAGGTCCTTCCGGTAATTGACTGTCTGGTCCTCGAGAATGCGGATGTCGAACGTCGCAGTTTCGTACCCGTCAGCGCGAAGTTCGATCCGGTGCGGGCCAGGCTCGAGCCAGAGTCCTCGATCCTGAAAATCGCTGGCCGTTCCGACGTAATAACCCTCGACGAACACCTGCGACGAGAGCGGCGAAACGTACAGACTGAGTCGCCCCTGCCTGACAGGAGCTTGATCATTCGGAACCGTAGCGTAGGAATAGGGTGCGTACCCGCCGTCAACATACCCGCCGTAATACCCGCTTCCTCCCAGCGCCGACAGCCGGCCGTATCGGGGAGCGTAGGTCCACGGGGCGGCGCGAAACACATCGCGCGGTCCTGAGGTTGCCTGTCCGGCGTTGCCCGCGGGCATGCCTGGTCGTCCCGGCCGCACGATGGGCGCCGCCGGGCGCATGATCGGATTGGGAACTCGACTCGCAAACGGATCCGGTAACGCCTGGTTCAGGCGAGGCGACGGGTTGGTGCGCGTCGCCGGACCATTCGGCGGAAACGGAGATCCGGATTGAGGCGCACCCTTGAACTGCGCGAACGATGCGTTTGGCAACAGTCCGAGCAGCAATGCCATCACCGCGACGATGCGCGCGCTCATAGCACCCTTATACACCTTCACTGCGCCAGTTCCGACTGAAACCTTTCGCCCGCTCGAGCTATCCAGCTACCCAGCTACCCAACTACTGATCTGATGTATAACCTCCGTGCCCGTGCGCTGAAGGCGCCCGAGGCGTGGAGGTGCACCATGACCGCCCGTCCCCTATATATCGCTCTGGTGTGCGCATTCGTCATCTTTTCGATCCAGCCTCTGGGCTCACAGAGTTCGACCTCCAAGCCGCCAGCGGCGCCCGTTGCTGTCAAGGGCAAGCTCGAGCGGATCAAGGTGCATGGCAAGTCGCTCGAAGGCAACCTGCTGGGCGAGTCGGCGGAACCCGAAGTCTCGATCTATCTGCCTCCGAGCTACAGCACCGACCGCACACGCCGCTATCCGGTCGTTTACCTGCTGCACGGCTATACGAACACGGACCTTGGATACTTTGGCGCGGAGGGCCGCCAGCTCCATGTGATCGCCGAGCGTGTGTTCGCCAGCGGGGCGGCGCGCGAGATGATTCTCGTCATGCCGAACGCCATGAATGCGTTCGGGGGCAGCATGTATTCGAATTCGGTTACCGCCGGTGACTGGGAGGGATACGTCGCAGACGACCTCGTCGCGTACATGGACAAAAACTATCGAACCATCGCGACACGGGAGGGACGCGGGCTCGCGGGCCACTCGATGGGTGGATACGGCACGATGCGGATCGGAATGAAACGGCCGGACGTGTTCTCCGCGATTTACGCACTCAGTTCCTGTTGCCTGAACGAGGGCACCGTTCGCGCGCGTGGCACAGGGCCGTCGCCGGCTGAAACGGTCAAGACCATGGAGGAGGCGCGTGGGAATCGCGGCGCGCAGGGAACCCTCGCGCGTGCCGCGGCATGGGCGCCGAATCCAAAGAATCCACCCTTCTATCTGGACCTGCCGACGAAGAACGGTGAGGTCGTTCCCGACGTAGCCGTGAAGTGGGCGGCCAATTCGCCGGTCGCGATGCTCGATCAATACGTACCGAACCTCAAGAAGATGAAAGCCATCGCGCTCGACATCGGCTTGCAGGACAATCTCATCACCGGCAACAAGCTGCTCGTGGAGCGGATGACGGCATTCGGCATCCCGCACACATTCGAAACCTACGAAGGCGATCACGGCAACCGCATTCCCGAGCGCCTGGAGCAGAAGGTGTTGCCATTCTTTTCAAAGCACTTGAGCGCGCATTAGCACGAATCGCGAATCCCGAATCCCGAGTTCCGGGATCAAAGGAGACTCCCGATGGCCCTTATCCGTCGACTCATCTTCCTGGCCTTGTTGATCGCTGCCGTCTCGTGGCCGTACACCGGCCGGGGACAGACCGGTGCCAAGAATGGCGAATGGCGCGCCTACGCTGCCGAAGAGGCGAGCACGAAGTATTCGCCGCTCGATCAGATCACGCGCGACAACGTCAAGAACCTCGAGGTCGCGTGGACCTTCAAGATTGACAACTTTGGATCGGCAGCCCAGACGGCGACGAACGAATCGACGCCGATCATGGTGGGCGGGAAACTGTACTTCACCGCGGGGCAGCGGCGTACTGTCATTGCCGCCGATCCGGGTACCGGTGAAACGATATGGACGTGGCGGCCCGACGAGGGCGCGCGCTTCGACGCGGCGCCGCGCAAAGTGCATCGTGGTGTCGCGTACTGGTCCAGCGGTCAGGACGAGCGCATCGTTCTGGTCACGCCAGGGTTCCAGCTGGTGTCGCTCGATGCGAAGACGGGCAGGCCTGTCCAGGGCTTCGGGCAAGGCGGGACGGTCGATCTGTTCAAGCAACTCGACCTCGACGTGCCACTCGACCCGACCGGACGCATCGGCAACAGCTCGCCGCCCGTGATCTCCAACGACGTCATCGTCGTGGGGCCTGCGCTCACGCCGGGCGGGCGCGTCAACATCTCCAACGTCAAGGCCGACATCATGGGCTTCGACGTGCGAACGGGGCGAAAGCTCTGGACCTTCCACACGATTCCGCGCGAGGGTGAGCCGGGG
>Ga0207645_10000915_pt1 | contig 24508 bp, 20 predicted proteins | sample KBSM53metaG_FD_184331 | JGI IMG/M metagenome (GOLD analysis project Ga0207645, IMG submission 184331) | Miscanthus rhizosphere microbial communities from Kellogg Biological Station, Michigan, USA - KBS M5-3 metaG (SPAdes) (version 2) | ecosystem: Host-associated > Plants > Roots > Rhizosphere >...
GCATTTCACCCGTCGACAACTCATGATGCCGCGCACTGCGCGGCCAACGCTGCTGAGCCTCAATGGCGACGGGGTCGCCGACTGGTTGGACAGCCACGGTCGGGTAGGCCTGGTGGCAGCGCTGGCACGGGTTGTACTTGGTGGGGTCGGGGAGTGGTTTCGGGCGGGCCAAGGCCGTTACGTCTCCTCGTCTTCGACGACGCGAACCCGGCGAACGCCCGGGGCCTTCTGCGTTCTGGGTCTCGCGGTCGATCCGGGGTGGACGTCGGGTGCATTCGCCGTCGCTCATACATCCCGGCCATCGAGGAGCACATCAATTCACTAACCGCTGATCGTGAAATCGCCTCAGCCATAGAGGCTGCGCCGTTCGTCATCGACAACCTAAACGCACAGATCGGGGCATTTCGGAACGTTCTAGACACTATGAGGGCGGGTCTCGACCGACTGGACGGAGAGCAGCGAGACCAGGTCGAACAAGCATCTGCCGTGTTACGCAAGGCGCGGGCCGGCGCGAGGCTCCCACTCGAAGACATCAGCCGACGGAAGGAAAGCCAGTGACGCAAGCAGTCACACGCACACCCGCGGACGTTCTCCGCGAGGCGCGACGTCGAGACTCAGAGACAAGCGGGATCGGGTATTCCGCGCCGTAGATGCGATGAAGCGCGACGGCACGCCAATCACCTTCGCCGCCGTCGCCCGCAACGCGAAGGTCTCACAATGGCTCGTCTACGCCGACGGAGTGCGTGACTACATCGAGACCGCCCGTTCGGACCAAGCGGCAGTGCCCGCTCAGGCCAAACGGGCCGGCCGAAGCGCGAGCGAGGCAAGCTTGCGCACCGACCTCGAACTCGCCAAGCAGGACAACCGCAGGCTCCGCAGCGAGCTCGGCCGCGTAACGAAGGCCCTACGTGAACGACTCGGCACCCAACTGGAAGCTACATCAGTAGAGCCGCTCCGGCGTCGCATCGACGAACTAACCGCGGCGAACAATCGCTACCGCAGTGAAAATGTCCGGCTGGCAACAGAACTCGACGTTACTCTGGCGCGGCTCCGTACAGCTGAGGATGACCTTGCGGCAGTACGATCCAGTCTCCGAAGAATGATTCGTGAACAGTCAGCCTGAGTTTGGAACTTCATGACTCCTTCCATCGACCGTAAGGTTGCCGCCCGCGGTATCGGTGTCCACCAGCATCTTGCGCTCGACCGGATACGTCGGCCGCGGGGCTCGGCCGGCTATCCGATCCCGTCAGCCGCGTCTTCGCCCGCGCCCTCAACGCCGCAACCAGACTGTTCCACAGCATCAACTACTACGGCTCCTGCGCTGCCGCCCTGGTCTACAACCGCCACCGGATGGGTGCAAAACTAGACCGCGTAATCGCCTCGCTGCAACACAATCTCGACCGCGACCACGACAGTTACCCATATTGGTGACCGACTACAACAACCACTTCGCGCTCAAACCGGACCACCTGATCCCGGCTGCTGACGGCAACACCCCTACATGAACCAGGTGATGCCGGTGCTGTTCTTCGCCTGGGTCAACTCACACCGCGCCGCAGCCGCCAGAATCGGCGACGCCATGTACTTCCACGTCAGGGACCTGCCGCACTTCCGCGACCACCTCAACGACTACCTTGGCCCACCATCGCCGTCCTGCCGCAAAGGTGTCCACCGAGACCCCGGGTCAGCCATGGACGAAACCAGGCAATCAATCAACGCTCTCCAAGATAATTCGGCGGTGACGGGTGACCCGGCGGGTGATTGCCTACACAAGGCGTCGTTCGGTACCGGTGTCGAGTGACATTGCTGAGGCGTCACCGACATAAGCACCGAAACAGCCGTCGAGTAAGGGCTTGGCATGCGGGGGCTGGGACTGCAGCTCAGTCCTGGTTCGAGAAGGCGCTGTCGAAGGCGGTGGCCGGTGGGTCGAAAAGCTGGGAGCGTATGTAGGCCAGCGCCTCTGGCGCACCGTGCAGGCGGTCCATCCCGGCGTCTTCCCATTCGATGCTGATGGGCCCGTCGTACCCAATGGTGGTAAGCATCCGGAAGCAGTCTTCCCAGTCAACATCGCCGCGGCCGGTGGACACGAAGTCCCACCCACGCCGTGGATCTGCCCACTGCAGGTGCGACCCGAGCACTCCCCGGCGGCCGTCCCGCGGCCGGACTTTGGTGTCCTTGCAGTCCACGTGGTAGATCCGGTCCCGGAAGTCCCAGATGAACTGCACCGGGTCGATGTTCTGCCACACCATGTGCGAAGGGTCCCAGTTGATCCCAAAGGCTTTTCGGTGCCCGATCGCTTCCAACGCGCGCTGCGTGGAGTAGTAGTCATAGGCGATCTCGGAGGGGTGGACCTCGTGGGCGAACCGGACGCCGACCTCGTCGAAGACGTCCAGGATCGGGTTCCACCGGTCGGCGAAGTCCTGGTAGCCGGCGTCGATCATCTCGCCCGACGCGGGCGGGAACATCGCGATGTACTTCCAGATCGACGAACCTGTGAACCCGACGACTGTTGATACACCCAGTCGGGCAGCCGTCCTGGCCGCGTTCTTGACCGCTTGAGCAGCCCGCTGTCGGACACCTTCCGGGTCGCCGTCACCCCAGAGGGAGCTGTTCAAGATGCCGCGGTGCCGTTGGTCGATGGGGTCGTCGCAGACGGCCTGGCCCTGCAGATGCGCCGAGATGGCGAACGCCTGTAGGCCGTGGCGGTCAAGTATCTCCCGTCGGTTGGCGATGTAATGGTCGTCGACCGCTCCTCGTGCGACGTCGAGGTGGTCCCCCGAGCATGCGATTTCCAGCCCGTCGTACCCCCACTCGGCAGCCAGTTTTGCGACTTCCTCGAACGGCAGGTCGGCCCATTGACCGGTGAACAGGGTTATCGGACGGCTCATCGAAATCTATTTGCCCTTCTCGCCTTTGGTGTCGTTGCCGCGGGTATCGGCGATATGGTCGGCGACCCGCCAGGCGTTGGCCATGATCGTCAGCGTTGGGTTTGCACCGGTGCCGGTCGGGAACGGCGCGCCGTCCACCACGAACAGGTTGTCGACCTCGTGAGCCTGGCAGTACTTGTTCAGTACCGAAGAGTTCGGGTCGTTGCCCATCCGGGTGGTGCCATGCTGGTGCGAGCAGTTGCCCGTCACCCGCTCTGGGTAGACCCGGTAGATCTTCGTGGCACCGGCCGCTTCCAGGATGTCGGCGTCCCGGTCGACCAGGAACCTGCCCATTCTCAGATCGTTCTCGTGTGTGGCGAGAGTGATCCTGGCGGCAGGCAGATCCCAGGCGTCGGAGACCTTTTCGTCCAGCTCGACTCGGTTGTCGTGTTGCGGCATGTCGTGCACCACCATCGACACCGCCATGCTGTGGTTGAAGAACTCCTCGTCCATCGTTTTGGCTTCCGCACCCCAGAGCGGCCGGTCGGGCAGACCCCAGTTGATCGGCAACGGGATACCTACTCCGGCGCAGGCGATGTGACCGCCACTAACGAAACCTCTTGAATCGTCGTGGTTGTAGAATTCCATTGAACTCGCACTGACGTAGCCGCCACCCGCCCAGGCGTAGATCGGGTCGTTGAAAAGCCCGATCGCGGAGCTGTATTCGTGGAAGGTGACATTGCGGCCTACCATGTCGCTGCCGTTTGCGATGCCGTTCGGAAAGCGCGCGGATTTTGACAGCAGCATCAGTCGGGCGGTTTCGACGGCACCGCAGGCCAGGATGAAGACGTCGGCCTCTTGCTCGAATGTCTCGCCGGCCTCGTTCTGGTACACCGCGGCGGTGACCTTGCCAGCGGCGTTGACGACAAGTTCCCGGACGTAGCTCTCCGGCCGAAGGTCGTACCGGCCGGTGGTAAGTGCGTCCGGGATAAATACGTTGAGCGCGCTGGACCGGGTGCCGGTCGGGTCGCCGTGCTGCTGGGCGAAGGCGCTGATCACCGTCGCAGGCCGGCCGTTGTGCGGACGGGATAGCGCGGCCTGTGGGGTCGGGAAAGCGTTCCAACCCAACGATCTTGTGCCCTGGTGGAACTTCTGCGCATATCTGGACAGCGGCAGCGGCGGGCAAGGGTAGTCCGCGCTTCGCGGTCCCTCATAGGCATTCGCGCCGGCTAGACCGGACACTCCGAACGCCCACTCCACCTTGGTGTAGTACGACTCCAGGTCGTCGTAGCTGATAGGCCAATCGGCGAGCGAGGCGCCTTGCAGGTCGCCGACGATCGAGTGCAGCCGGAAATCCTCCGGGGTGAACCGCGGCAGCCAGCCCTGCCAGTGCACTGTGCCGCCGCCCACCATCTGCGGGACCGGGCAGAACAGGTCGACTTCTGCCTCCTCGTCAGCGGACTGCCGGTAGGTGCGCGGGTTCAGCAGTGGGTCGGGCCACAGGTTGTACCGGTTGACGTTGGCCAGCTCGTCGCCACCAAAGGTCTCCTTAGTCCGCCAGGGGCCGCGTTCCAGGGCAACGACGCGAAACCCGCGCTCTGTCAACACCTTCGCCGCGGCCGCTCCAGACGCGCCGGCGCCGATGATGCAAACGTCGGTGCACTCAGGCTTGGGTGCGGGCATGGCTGATCTCCATTTCCTGCTCGTGGGTGCCGTCGGCGAAGTACTCGATGACGGTGTAACGGCCGGTGTGCACTTCGGCAAGTGAGCTCGGTCCGGGGAAACCGATGGTCTGCCAACCGACTTGGCCGCGGTTGCCGCCGTAGATCGGGTCAGCGTAAAAGCCCTGCCGGGTGTGAAGGGCCAGAAGAGCGAGGAAGCTCAGCGAGATTTCGGCACTGGCCTGTTGCAGCGCTGGCTCCACGGGCGCGAACCCCATGACGGCTTGCGAGGCATTCATTGCTGCCTCCTCACCGGGGCGTTCGACGGCCGTCAGGACGCCATCTTGCTGGTCGGCATCCAGGTCGATGAACGGCTGGCCATACGTATCCCGGCTGCGCCGATCGAGGTCCGCAATGCCGTCCACATACGTGGTGCGCAGGATGTCGATCCGCCGCTGCCAGGCCCGCGCGCGTCGTCCGCTGAGCGTCTCGAATCCGCTGCCGTCCGGCTTGGCGTAGATCCTGTCGATCCCGGCCAGGTAGCCGTCCAGGAAGTCGATGGTGCCCGCCTCGGCGGCACCCGGGGTGTCTGTCGTCGGAATGATGCGCGCCATCGCTGCGGCGATGGTGGCCCGCTGGTGTGGATCGAAGAAGCTGGTCATCGAGTTTCGTTCCTTTCTGCCGTGCTCTTCTGGGTTCTGTCACCCGGGTGCATTTGGGGTGGGATTGCGCGATAGATCAGGGACCTTCGGGGACATTCACCCAGTTCCCACTGCGCGCGGACTCGACGACAGCTGCGGTGATCCTGGTAGCCCGCAGGCCGGCCTCGAAAGTGGGTAGCCCATCCGGCTTCTCACCGACCACTGCCGCGTACACATCCCCGACGAAGGCGGTGAACGAATCCTGATAGCCCTGCGGATGGCCGGTCGGCAGCCGGGCGTAGCGGCCAGCGGCGACTGAGAGTGTATCCGGACCCCTGGGTACAACGTGATTTTCCCGCAGACCGCCGACCCAAAGACTGTCCGGCAGTTCTTGGTCGAAGACGTAAGCGGCGTCCAGACCGTCGAAGGAGAACCACAGACGGTTCTTTCGTCCGAGCGAAACCTGGCTGACCACCACCGAACCAGCTGCGCCCCGATCGGTTTCGAAGGTGACGACGGCACCGTCCTCGGTGGCGACAGCCGTCGGACCCTCGCCCGGACCGTCCGAGAGCGACGGTCGCTCGGTGTAGGCGTTCGCCCAGTGCGCAACGAGTCTGGTGATCCGATGCCCGGTGACGAATTCCATCAGGTCACACCAGTGCACCCCAATGTCTCCGAAGGCGCGGGATGTGCCACCGAGTTTGGGATCAACCCGCCAGTTGGAAACCTGCCGCCCTGACAACCAGTCCTGCAGGTAGGAACCGTGCAGCAACCACAGCCGACCGGCCTCGTCGCGGCTGATCCGGTCCCGTGCTTCGCGCACCGTCGGGTAGTACCGGTAAACGAACGGGACGGCATGCACTACACCCGTTGCGGCGGCCTGATCAACCAGACCGGCTGCACTGTCCGGGTTGATCGCCAGCGGTTTCTCGCAGACGACGGCCTTGCCGGCGGCGATGGCGGCGTGGGCGAGTTCTGCGTGGGTGGCGTTCGGGGTGCAGATGTGCACGACGTCGATATCGTCCCGGTCGATCAGGTCGAGACCTGAATTCGCGGTGTGTTCTGCGTGCCAGGCGTCCGCGGCGCTCCGGGCCTCTTCCGGGGTGGCGGACGCCACGGCTTGCACAACGCCGCCCGCGGCCCGGACGGCTGCGGCGTGTACACCGCCGATGAAACCGGTGCCGATGATGCCGGACCTTATGCGGTCCATGGGGTTTCCTCTCGCCGGTCGAAGGATTGCTCGCTGTGAATCGTTACCTGGTCGGGGTACATGTGACTGACGGGGCGGGCGCTATTTTCGTCTGGCAAGGGCGACGGCGAGGATGATGATCACTCCACGGACTACCTGCTGCTGGCTGGTGTCCAGGCCGGCCAGGATGAGCCCGTTGTTGATCAGCCCGATCAGCAGGGCACCGAAGAGGGTTCCGACGACGGTGCCGCTGCCACCGAAAAGGCTTGTTCCGCCGAGGATCACGGCGGCGATCGCGGACAGCTCGTCGCCGGTGCCCCACTGGTATCGGCCAGATTGCAGCTGCCCGGCGTAGAGCATGCCCGCCAGCGCGGCCAGCAGAGCGGAGATCAGCAGCACCCGGAAGGTGATCGACGTGGTGTTGATGCCAGTGAACTTCGCCGCGACGGGGTTGCCACCGGTGGCCAGCACCTGCCGGCCAAATCGGGTCTTGGCCAGCACGATCGCGCCGATGACCACGACGATGATCATCCAGACGATCAATCCAGGGATCGGTCCGATATCGCCAGACCCGAAGACCTTGTTGTAGAGGTCGGACAGGATCGGTTGCGGCGCCGACTTGGTGATCCACTGGGCGACACCTGCTGCGATGCCGAGCATCCCTAGTGTGACCAAGAATGAGGGGATCTTCAGCATTGCGACCAGCGCGCCGTTGACGGAGCCGACCACCACCCCGACGGCCAGCCCTGCCAGGATGCCGAGGAAGACACCGTAGTTGGCGATGGTCATGGCGGTGACGACACTGGCCAGGCCAGCTGTGGCGCCGACGCTCAGATCGATCTGGGCGGCGGCGATGACGTAGGTCATGCCGACCGCGATGATCGTGACGGTGGCGGTCTGCCGGACGATGTTGAGCAGGTTGTTGCCGGTGAGGAAGCCGTCGTCGCCGAGGGTGATCGCGAAAAACAGAAACACCACGGCGAAGCCGATGTAGATGACGTAGCGGCGCCAGTCGAGATTGGCGAGCGGGTTTTTCCGCTCGGGGTTCGTTGTGGATGGAGGTGTTGCGGTTTGGGTCATCGGTCAGACTCCTTGGACGGCGAGCTGGAGGGTTTCTTCATCGGGGATGTCGGCGCGGTCGATTTCCTTGTCGATCGCCCCGCCCCGCAACACAAGAACGCGATCGCTGACCGCGAGGAGTTCGGGTAGCTCAGAGGAGATCACGATGACGCCTTTGCCGGCGTCGGCGAGACGGCGCATGACGTCGAGGATCTCGGATTTGGTGCCGATATCGACACCGGCGGTGGGTTCGTCCATGATCAGCACGTCCGGGTCGGTGCCGAGCCACTTGGCAATGACGACCTTCTGCTGGTTGCCGCCGGAAAGCAGTCGAACGGGTCGACCGGGGTGCGCCACCTTGACCTGAAATTTTTCCAGCAGATCCTTGGCCAACGTCTTGCCCGCTCGGTCGGAGATGAACGGGCCGCGCTGCAGCTGTCCGAGTAAGGGCAACAACAAATTCTCTCTGACAGAGTGGTCCAGGATGAGGCCCTGCAGCCGGCGGTCCTCTGGCACCAGTGCGATGCCGTGGACGCTCGCGTCGCGAGGGTTGTCCAAGCGGACCTGCTGCCCTCGGACGAGCACTTCGCCGGAGCTGATCGAATCAATGCCGAAAAGCACCCTGGCAAGCTCGGTGCGGCCGCTGCCCATCAGCCCGGCCAGGCCGAGGATCTCCCCTTCGTGCAGGGTGAAACTGATGTCGTTGACCCGGGTGCCGGCCTGCAGGTGGCGCGCCTCAAGCAATGCGGTCTTGGAAAGCGGACGATCCCGTTCCTTGTACTCGAGCTCATCTTCGATCTTCCGCCCGACGATGCCCTCGACGATCTGCGCGGGCGTCACCTCACTGAGCCGCTTGGTGAAAAGTTGCTGTCCGTCGCGCAGGATGGTGATGCGGTCGGCAATCCGGTAAACCTCATCCATTCGGTGGGAGATGTAGACGATCGAGATTCCGCGTGCCTTCAACCGTGCGACTAATTGGAAGAGTGCTTCGGTCTCGTGTTTGGCCAGGCTGGCGGTCGGTTCGTCCATGATCAGCACCTGGGCGTCCTGGGCCAGCGCCTTCGCGATCTCGGTGAGCTGCCAGTACGCGGTGCTCAGGCTGCCCAGCACCGCCCCGGGATTGATGTCGACCTCCATCCCCTGGAAGACCTCGGCGGCCCGCTTGCGGGCTTCCCTGTCGTTGATCAGGCGACCACCGCTCAGGGGTTCCGTGGTGAGGTAAATGTTCTGCGCAACAGTGAGGGTGGGGATAAGGCTGAACTCTTGGAACACCATGCCGATCCCGGAGGCCCTGGCACCGTGGATGGTGGTGTAGGTCGCGGGTTTACCATCTATCAGGATCTCGCCCTGGTCGGGCGTGTACACCCCCTGAAGGATCTTCATCAGGGTCGATTTGCCGGCGCCGTTGCCGCCGGCAAGGGCATGTACTTCACCCTTGGCGACTTCGAAGCCGACGTCGCGTAGAACCGAGGTGGTGTCGAAGGACTTATAGATGCCGCGCATCTCGACGGCCAGCTGGGTGGTGCCGGCGGTGCCGGCCGATGCTGTGAATTCTGTGTCGACCATGCGAATGTTCCTTCGCTGTGAGGGGGTCAGTTACCGGCGACGAAGGAACTCTGCAGATCTGCAGGGGGATCCTCGTGGTAGACCTGCTTCCAGGCGTCCAGCACGTTCTCGTGAGTCACCGCCAGCGCCGGCAGTGCCACATACGGCGGCGCCTGCTTGCCGATGAACGCGCCGGCTCCCAAACGGGCCTCCGTGACGCCCTGGTCGAACGGGACCTGGGCGCCCAGGCCAACGACCATGGTGTTCCTGGCCATATTGATCGCGACGATCTTGCCGAGGTCCTCGGTTGCGATCATGAGGTTCAGGCGCCCGGCGGCGCGGGCGGCGGCCAGCACACCCTCTGCCGGCACGTCCCACACCGCCCAGATCCCGTCCAGCTCGGAGTGTTTGCTCAACATCGCGGCGGCGGCGTTCTGTGCCTGGGTGGCGAAGTCCGGGCCGCCGACGCCCTTACTCTCTATGATCTCGATGCCTGGATAGTCCTGCTCCATGGTGGTGCGGAAGCCGTCGTAGCGCTGCTTGGTGACGAAGAAGTCGGCATCGTGGTAGACAACGCCGATCTTTCCCTGGCCACCGAGCGCTCTGGCCATGAGGTGCGCGGATATGACACCGTTGCCGTAATTGTCCGCGGAAACCGCTGAGACGTAATCCTTTCCGGCTTCGAAACCGTCCGGGATATTGTCCATGAAGACCAGCTTGGCGCCCCCTGCGGCCGCTTCGCGGTAGGCCGCGGCGGTGGCGACCGGGTCGGTGGGCAGCGACACGATGATGTCCGGCTTCTTGGCCATCACCGTCTGCAGGTTGGCGACCTGGGTTTTCGGGTCGAACTTGGCGTCGGTGGTGGCGACGACCTCGATGCCCAAACGTTCGAACTCGGAATTGAGGCCATTGATCTGGGCCTGCGACCAGTCGTCGCCGCCCGTGTGCATGACGATGGCGGCTTTGAGTCCCAACGACTTGATTTGCGCTACCTCCTCGTCGGTGAGGTCGGCACTGCTTGGTGGTGAGGCGGTTTCACCGTTGGGACCCTTGCTGAAAACCTGCCCGGCGATCTCCTCGAGGGCCTGATCGGCCACGGTGGAGGTCGGCTTCGCCAGAGTCTGACTGCCGCCGGGAAAGGCGCAGCCGGTCAATAATACGGTGGTGAGCACTGCTGCGAGTGCGGTGGTGACCGCGATGGATCGGATAGAGCGTTTCATGATGCCTCCAAGTGGGGCGTGACAGGACTTCGATGCGAGGAGCGCCCACCAACCGACCAGATGGTCCTCAGCGGTAGCTGCACGCCCGGCTTTTCAGCCGAGCCGGGTCTCCAGGAATTTCTTGCTGATCTCGGCGGCGGTCTTCGGATCGCCGTCATAGGTGTCCAGCTCGACCACCAGCCAATCGTCATACCCGACTTCACGGACAGCGGACAGGATTTCGTCAAAGTCGAGGTCACCCTGGCCGAGCGGTTGGAACGCGAATGGTGCCGTGGTGAGATCTTTGAGATGGACGTGTGCGATGCGATCCGAATGTGCCCTGATCAACGCCGCTGGGTCACCGCCGCCGGCTGCCAGGTGGGCGGTGTCGGGGCAGAAGGCGATGCGACTACTGGTGAAGACCCGCTCGATCTCATCCGGGCTCTCGGCGATCGTGCCAAGGTGCGGGTGATAGCTGGCCGCGAGTCCATGCTGCTCGGCAATGTCCACCACGCGGTCAAGTCCTGCACCAAGGAGCGTGTAGTCCTCGTTGGTGGTGCCGGCCGCGCGTCGTGCCCCGCCGCCGACCACTAGGCGTCGGGCCCCGAACATCACGGCTAGTTCCGCGGCCCGGTTGATCCGGTACAACTCGTCGGGCAACACATCCGAGTAGATAAAATTCGCCCCGGTGTACACGCTGATCAGTTCAAGGCCGCTGTTGTACAGCGACTCGGTGAGAACCTCTGGTGTGGCAGCGAAGTCGGCAAGATTGCCGTCAAACATTTCGGTCCCGGCGTAGCCGGCGGCGGCGATGTCGGTGATGGCCTGTTCCATCGAGCCGGGGGAGCGGTAGTAGAGGTCCTTGATCGAGGTGACCCCTGAGGGGTCACCGACGACGCCCTGGCCCCATGTGATCGAGTGGTAACCCAGCTTCATCGGGGGTTGCCCTTTCAGTCGGATAGCAACATTGCTGTCATCCATGGCCACTTTTTCTGACGATTTGCAGCCAACCGACGGCTGCGTGATGCTTGAGGACACTAGGGACTACCCGCGAGTACCAGGTCGACGCGCTCTGGGCCCTGGGCTGTCTCGAGCTCGAGGTACGGGCGGCCGTCCACCGCGACGTGCAGGGCCGCATTCCAGGCGCTGGCCAGGTTCTCAGCGTCTCGCATGCTGGCCACCTGGCGCGCGCTCATACCTACCGACGTCGTCACGGCCGCTACGCCCGGCCGCGGATGAACCCTTGCGGCCTTGCTGAGCTTGGTGAACAGTCCGAACAGCAGCAGATGGTCGCCGCCCTCGACGGTGTCGGTGGTGTTTTCCTTACCGATGTAGGACATGGGTGTTTTCCTTGAGTTCGCCGCGATGCGGGTGGCTGTTGGGAGGGCGGGGCTAGCGGGGGATGACCGGTGACTCGGCGACGAATTCGTCGTGGGTGGTGGGGGTGCCGTCGATAGCGTCGTAGGCGGCTTTGGAACGTCCCAGCACACTCATCAGCGTGGCGGGGCCGAAGAAGGGCTCGCCGCCGATGTGCCAGCCGTCGGGGTGCAGCTCCTCGATCAGGACCCAGACGACCTCGCGGAACGCCTCAGATCCTTCGAACTCGACCATGACGTCGGTGAGTCTCGCGGCCATGTCGTGCTTCTGCTTTTCGGTAAAGACGCCTTCAACGAGTTTGACGTTGACGAACGGCATGTGCTGTTCCTCCAGAACTAGTCAGCGGTGTGACGCGGTGGTGAGGCCGATGCCTCTGCGAACAGCGTCCGGCCAGACGGGGCCTGGTCGCATCGGTGTGACCCCAGTAAGTGCCCAGTGCAGATGCGCCCGTTCATCCGTGCCGACGCGTGGCGGACCGTAGGCGCGGACAATGGGCGGCTGAGGGCTTAGAAGGAGGCCTGCCATGATGCTGCGCGGTCGTAACGAGCAGTGCCGGCTGATCGACGCCCTGATCGCCGAGGCCCGGTCTGGCCGCAGCCGGGTGATGGTGCTGCGCGGTGAACCCGGGATCGGTAAATCAGCCCTCATGCAGTACGCCGCCGAAACAGGCCCGGACTTTCACGTGGCCCGCGCCGACGGGGTCGAGTCGGAAATGGAACTGCCCTACGCCGCGGTCCATCAACTGTGCAGACCGATGCTCGATCACCTCGACCGCCTTCCAGAGCCCCAGGCGGCCGCGCTGCGCATCGCCTTCGGTCTGCGCGCCGGACCACCGCCGGACCGGTTCCTGGTCAGCCTTGCCGTGTTGAGTCTGCTGTCCGGTCAGGCCGAGAGCCAGCCGCTTCTCTGCCTGATTGATGACGCGCAGTGGCTCGACCAGGCTTCGGCTCAAACGCTGGCATTCGTGGCCCGCCGTCTTTACGGCGAGTCGGTCGCATTCCTCGTCGGGATCCGCGACGGGGACGAGACCGATCCCTTCGCCGGGCTGCCGGAAGTGAACCTGACCGGGCTGGCCGATGTGGACGCTCGCACACTGCTGATGTCGGCAATTCCCGGCAAGCTCGACGGGCAGGTGAGCGAGCGCATCGTCGCCGAATCTGCGGGCAACCCGCTCGCCCTGCTGGAGTTGCCACACGGCTGGTCGGCAGAGGGGCTGGCCGGCGGCTTCGGTTTACCTCAGAGCGTGCCGGTGCGGGATCGGGTCGAGGCCAGCTTCCGCCGCCGCATCGCGACTCTGCCGGCACCGACGCGGATGCTGCTGTTGGTGGCTGCCGCCGACCCGCAGGGCGATCCCGCGCTGCTGTGGCGGGCGGCCAGTGATCTGGGCATCGGTTTCGACGCTGCCGCCCCAGCCGAACGGGAGGGGCTGGTGTCGATCGGCGCTCGTGTCGCCTTCCGGCATCCGCTGGTCCGCTCCGCGATCTACCGGACAGCACCGGTGGCTGATCGCCAGAACGTTCACCGCGCCCTGGCCGGCGCGACCGATGCTGCGCGAGACCCTGATCGCCGCGCGTGGCATCGCGCCCAATCGGCCAGCGGGCCCGACGAGGACATCGCCGCAGAACTCGAACAATCCGCGGCGCGGGCAAAGGCCCGCGGTGGCCTGGCGGCGGCGGCGGCGTTTCTTGAAAGCGCATCGATGCTCACGCCTGATCCCGCCACCCGGGGATCGCGGGCGCTGTCGGCCGCGCAGCTCAAGTTTGACGCCGGCGCACCCGAGAAGGCGATGGCGTTACTGGCCAACGCCGCGTCCGCTCCATTGTCCGCGCTTCAACGGGCTCTACTCGAACGGCTTGGTGCGCGAATCACTTTCAGTCGACTGCGAGCTGACCACTCCGTCTCGGACCTCTTGGCTGCCGCGAAGAAGCTTGAGCCGCTCGACAGCGCCCTCGCTCGCGAGACATACCTCGAAGCCCTGTGGGCGGCGATGCGAATCCACGACGGCAGCGGTAAAGGTCTGCTCGCTGCCGCTGCCGCCGCTGCCTTAGGGGCCGCACACGCCCCCCAACCCCCGCGTGCGGTCGATCTGCTGCTTGACGGCTTGGCAATCCAGACCGTCCACGGGTACGCCGCGTCGGTGCCCGTGCTCGAACGTGCCCTCGATGCCTTTCTGTCCCAGGACATCTCCGAGGACGACACCCAGTGGCTGTGGCTGGCATGTAACACCGCCATGGGGCTGTGGGACGACGAATCATGTCGATCACTCGCTCGCCGGCAGGTGCGGATTTCCCGCGATGCGGGCTCGCTTCGCGTGCTACCGCTGGCCCTGAACTACCTCGCCGGCCATCACATGTTCGCCGGCGAGTTCGACGACGCTCAGGCGGTCATCGAAGAGGCAGACACCATTGCGGCGATCACCGGGAATGCCCCGGTGGAGGACTTCTCCGTCCTGCTGGCGGCCTGGCGCGGCCACGCTCCGCAAGTGCCCGTATCGCACGATCCAGACAGCGATTCGCAGGACATGCTCAGCGTCAACCGTGAGTTCGCCGATGCGGTGCTGCACAACGGCCTCGGCCAGTACGCCGAAGCGCTGAGCGCCGCCCGACAGGCGGCAGCCCGCGACGTCCTCGGATACGGGTCCTGGGTTCTGCCCGAACTCATTGAAGCCGCAGTTCGCAGCGGAGATTCCGATGCCGCCCGAACAGCGTTTGCGCAGCTGGACGAGCGAACCATGCTCAGCACCTCGGCCTGGGCGCGCGGCATCCGGGCACGCTCGCAAGCGCTGATCACCGAAGGGCCCGGCGCCGAGCGACACTACATCGCCGCCATCGAGTTGCTCGGCAAAAGCAGGATGGTCGTCCATCATGCACGCGCCCACCTCATCTACGGCGAATGGCTGCGTCGGCAGCGCAGACGGGTCGATGCCCGCACTTCCCTACGCATGGCGGAGAACATGTTCAAGTCGATGGGCGCCGAAGCATTCGCAGCCCGCGCCGACCGAGAGCTCCTCGCTACCGGCGAACGGACCCAGAAGCGCACGGGCCAAAGCACCCCACAACTCACAGCTCAGGAACGCCAGATCGCCCGCCTCGCATACGAGGGCCGATCCAACACTGAAATCGCCGGCCAGCTGTTCATCAGTGCGCGCACCGTCGAGTACCACTTCGGAAAGATCTTCAGCAAGCTCGGTATCGCCTCCCGCCACGAGCTGACCGCCGAACATGTTAAAGACAGCCTTGTCCCCCGTCCGAAAACCAAACGGCGCCACCTAATAACCCCGCAGTGATGCCCGCTCAGGGAAGTTCGTCTGGCGTAGATTGACCTCGGAGCGCGATTCGGCAACCGGAGGCATGTGGACGGCTGCTCGTCCGGGCCTCACTTATTTCCGCCGAAGGTCACGCCCGCCGACAGACCTCTCTTCACGTCCTTCACGAGGCGGCCTTGGGACGGCCAGCCCTCACGAATCTTGCTCCCGCGCACGGAGATTCTGATAGCCCAGCCTGATAGTCATTAGCAAACTCATCCGTCCAGCAGTGAGAGCTGCAGGCTGGAACCTCAACCTACGCGCAACTGGGGTGAGCTCTTAGCCTGAATCCGTGGATGGGCCGGTGGTTTGATCGGCGTGTGATCAGCGAAAATGCCTTCTGAACTGGGACAATTGAGATTGCTAAGGGCTCGTTTGTCCGGAGTTCTGGAAGGCACTTTCGATGCAATCATCGCATACGTTTACGGTCGACTCGGCGGTGTTTGATGAACGGAATCTGGTGTCGGCGGCGGGATTGGTGCCGGTGCTGGAACTGGCTGAGCAGACCGGTCTTTCGGAGTTGATCGCCGAACATGTGCAACTGCCCAGCACACGGGTGAGGTCGGGGGCGGTGAACCCGGCCGGCAAGCCCTGGTCGATGCCGGATCTCTCTCGCGCGATAGGGGTCAGCGCCCGGACGCTGCAGGACGGTTTCCAGCGCTATGTCGGAGTATCCCCGACCTGCTATTTGCGTGAGGTCCGCCTTCAGCGTGCGCGCGGATCTCAGCAACCCGGCGTTGTGTACGACGGTGTCCGATACTGCCTACCGATGGGGATTCGCGCATCTCGGTCGCTTTGCTGTGGCCTATCGCAACAAGTTCGGCGAGTCGCCCTCGGAGACACTGCACAAGTCGGCATCGAAAGAACTTCCATCACGGACGCGGTAACACTTGCCGTGCCGGGCGGTCGTTTTGTCACTGTGACGTCTTGGGCTTGTCGGTTCGATCGAATGGCGCAGAGACTGCGGGGTGGTGGTCGGCCCAATACTCGCCGCCGGCAAGGTATTCGGACACCTCGCGGATCTCGCTGTCGCTGAGTCCGACGCCAAGTGCTGTCTCGATTCCTGGCACCACTCCGACAGCCCGATGTGTTGGTCCCGCGCGGCCTCGAGCGCGCGATGAAAGATCGCGAGCCCGTACTAGGACGTTGTCGACCACCGGGTAGCGCTGTTCTCGGCTCGGCGCCGGCCTGAATCGTCGTCATGTATTGGACAGGGAGGTCTGGCGAGACTCTGAGAGTCAAGGCGTTATCATCGCTCCAAAACTATTGTGTCCCAGCATATTATCGCGTACCTGACATAATCTCTGTTATCCGCCATTCACTGATGGGGGCTCAGCGAAGTGCACCGCAGTCACGGGCGGCCACTACGACGTCTACCAAGGGGGCCAGAGCTTCGACGACGTGATCCAAGTCGAGCTCGAATTCCTCCACCGGCACGCCAAGAAGGCCGACTGAATGTTTCGTTCGACCCTACTGATCAGCCGTCCTACGTTCCGAAGAGGGCAATCGCTGCGCGCAGATCTCCAAATACGGTGAAACACAACATGATAACGAAAATAGCGTACTTTTCATGGATAACAGCGGATATCCATGAACGTGTCCAGCGGCCTGGTTTGTACTTCCACCATCATGGTGGCGCATCAGCTGCACCTGTCACGGTTACCCGTACATAAGGCGGCATTATCGACGACTTGTGGCTTCTCATTCCTGATGTCATATTCTCATCCGCATGTCATGTGGATGTCATATATGACAGGACAGTGAGATTCGCGGCCGCTCGCTCCGGCGTGTCAGTCGCCTCGGCCTGGAGCGCGGGTTGAAGATCGCGGTGATTCCCCCGAGTGCTGGGAGCCATGACTATCTGCTCGCCGGTGTACGAGTCGAAGGCCAGAAGATCAATAACGATGGCGACGGCTACTGGGACTGGGTGATCCTGCGCGACCGCCTCTTGACCGTGCCCTACACCGCAGAGCTCCGCGACGGTGCCCTGGTCGACATCACGCAGACGGACACAGCCGAAAATGACACCGCATCACCACGTTTCGATGACAATTTCGACGCCTACCAGTGGCTCTACACCGGGGAACTGAGCACGTGGCAGCACATCACCGTCCATCCACTCGGCGATGATCCCGACCTACCAAAGATGTTCGAGCTGCGAGGCCCAGACGGACGGGTCGAAAAGGCGGAATTGATTCCCCCAGCTGACCTCACGGAGGACTGGACACTGGAGTTTGAGACCACGGGCGCAAGCATCAACGCGACTTACGATCACACCGCCCGAGCCGCACTGGGCCGACATGACTCGTTCGACGTCTTCCCACCCGGATCTCTGCACAGCAGAACTCGCCGAGCATCAGGATCGTGGTCGCAGCCTTACATTACACAGCGTTGGCCGAGATATGGGCGTACCTCGTCGGCACATCGGCAGCTAGGTAACACCACACATTGAATGGCGCGCGGGGTCAATCCGCCGGCACGGGAACCATCCAGGCCTTGGTGGGTTCGCCGCTCGACGACGGCGACGTCGGCTCCGCCGAGTGCCGGTTCACGGGCTAGCATCAGCCCGGTTAGGCTTAGACACGCTATATGCTGTGGTGCTCGTTGACGGGGTGCAATTCAGAGTCCCGGGGGGTTCGTCATGAAACTGTTGATCAGGCTGCTGGCGTCGGTGGTGGTGGTGAATCCGGTGGCGGCACTGGCCGTCACATCAACTGCGTCCGCAGAGCCCAGACCTGACAACCCCTTTGATCAGGAGTTCGTGACGACCGAGTCGCGCACGGTCCGGTGCATCGTCGAGCCCGGCCGAGTCCTGTGCAGTGGCAGCTTCGCGAACGCGCCGATCGGGTGCGGCGGGCCGTCTGTCTGCGACCCGGACGATCCCACCAAGTATCCCGCCAACGCGGTGTGGATCGAGGCCGAGGGAGGAGGGTTGCAGTGGAATACCTCCAACATGCAATCCACCGGCTATGCCGAATCGAAATACGATCTGGTCCTCACCTATGGTCAGGTGTTTAACCTCAAGGGGTGGACCGTCGAGCCCAGCTCGGTGGGAACGCGTTTCACCAACGACAGAACTGGCCACGGCATGTTCGTCAGCCGCCAGGGTGTGACCTCCGATGCATCCCCCGCGGCTCCCGAGAATGTCGACGTGTGCGCGGCGGCGACCGGGGAGGCGCTGCTGGCAGCGCTGAAGTCCAGTCCTGACTACAGGCGAGTGGCGTACCCCACCGGCTTCGGGCACATCCAGTGCTCGCCGCCGTTTGCACTGGGAGCGACCGAGGGCACGGTGCAGTCGTCCGGAGTCCTGTTCCGTCGGGACGGTTCCCGCTGGACGGTTCTCGACGTGGGGTCGGCGATCGATTGCGCCCAGTACGGCGTCACCGCCGACGACGCACTCGAGGGCTGCGTCGTCTGAAGACTACGGCCTGACCTCCTTTCGAACGCATCGCTGCAGACCAAGTTCATGGACAACGACTATTGTCCACCTATGAGGCACGAATTCCGTTGCTGCGGGGCAGGTTTAGTCTGCATAGCCGGGCGGCGATAGCGTGACTTGTCACGTGACGAACCGCCGTGTGGGGGATCGCTAGGGGGAACTGGGCGCGGCGCGATGTCAATTTGCGTCCCGGGGGAGTGGACAGAAAGTGAGAATCTATGGGGTGGACACCGTGTGAGAATGCGGTCATTGCCCGAGGTCACGCCGTCTCGTCTGGGCACAACACTTGAGAAGCCACAGTGCCGCTCGGAACAGCAATAGGAATGGAAGCGTTTCGTGAGACGAACTGGGGTGCAGCGGTCGTGAGACAGTTCGCAAAAGTCCAGGTCAGCAGCACGTGTAAATGCAACGCAGCGTGAGAACCTACACCGTAACGATGTAGATTCTCAAGTTAGATGTCCATTTCTCAACTGATTTGGCCACTGTTTGGCCAATTGGACATTTCAGATGAGAATCGCTAGTTCCTCTAACGGTGCGTGGAGATATTGCTTCTCTTGCACCATCGCGCCCACCGCGTGAGTTTCGCCGACCACGGCGCGCGTTGCCGCGTTTGGCGAGTCCCCGTTTCTGAGTCCACCCGTTTCTAGAGTCGTGTTTGTTTGATCCAGATTCAGTTGATGCTGCAAGCTATCGGGGTGTGGGTGCACCTGCAGCCCGCAGCCCTTACCCGGCTTCATGGAAGGCGTCGAGCAGATTGGCCCACGATACGACGGTAGCCCAGAGACTCAGTGAAGAGAGTGCGTCGTCGACGCGTAGTGGAGGCCACCATGAGTGATGATGCCGGTGGCGTGCGCGTTCGAGAGTCCGCCCGTAAGCGGGCCGTTCGATGAGTTCGTTCGCCGGTACGCTCATGGCGGTGTTTGCCTACAATTCCTCCCTGGCCGAACGCGCGGAAAGGGCAGTCCATCGTGATCTCGGGTAAGACCTTGTTGATCGCACACCTCGGCTTTCCGACGGAGACGTTCAAGTCGCCGCTGATCTACAACCCGTTCTTCGAGAAGTCCGGCATCGACGCCGTGGTGGTGCCGATGGGTGTGCAGGCGGTCGACTTCCCGAGCTTCCTCCCAGAGTTGTTCAAGCTCACCAACATTCGTGGGGCCTTCGTCACGATGCCGCACAAGAAGATGGCGATCGAGATCGCCGACGAGGTAAGCCCGACGGCCCACATCGCGGGCGCGGCCAACGTCGTGCGGAAGCGTGACGACGGAAGTCTGGTCGCGGACCTGTTCGACGGTGAGGGCTTCGTCAGAGGTGTTCTCCGCAAGGGCCGTGAACTTGCCCAGACGAGTGCCTTGATCGTCGGTGCCGGGGGAGTCGGGTCGGCGATAGCGGCGTCACTGGCGGCCGCGGGCGTGACGCGGATGGGCCTAGTCGATGCGATGGGTGGTGCGGCCGAGTCTCTCGGCGAGCGACTGACTGGACACTATGCCGATCTCACCGTGCGGATCGGGTCAGCGGATCCGACTGGTTACGACCTCGTCGTGAATGCCACGCCGCTTGGCATGAACGATGGCGATCCGCTGCCGATCGACATGAACTTGCTGTCCTCGTCCACCTTCGTCGGCGAAGTCGTGATGAAGTCGGCGGTGACGCCGTTTCTCCGGGCTGCTCGGGAACGCGGCTGCGAGACTCAGGTGGGTGTGGACATGCTGTTCGAGCAGGTACCGGCGAACTTGGAGTTTCTCGGGTTCGGTACGGCCACCCCAGATGAAGTGCGTGAGCTCGCGCAGATCGAGTATTAGTCGGACGCATACTCTTTGGCGTCGGCATCGTTCGAGTATTCCGTCAGACGCACGTTGGTCCACGAGCACGGTCGTGCACCGTGCTCGGACCAGTACTCGTCCCAGTGGGTGAGCTTCCAGCGATCTCGTTCCAGGCCGCGCTCGCGCAGGCGGTGCTGCAGGATTGCGGGTGAGACGCGAACACGAATCACTTCGACGTCGACGGGCGGCCAGTTGAACCGGCGAGCGGACGCGCTGATGAAGTCGGGGTCACTGAGGTACGGGCTGAATGGCGCGTCGAGGACCACCGATCGACCGATGCGCAGGTTGTCTCCGGCGACGTCGAGGAGTGAGTCGTATTCGAGGGGCAGTATGTGTGTGCGGTAGAAGGGGTTCGACTCCCGGTCGCCAGGGTCGTAGCCGGCTGCTACCAGCGCGGCTTCGACGAAGCGGGCGCTCATCGCGTCCTTGTCGAGGTAGGCGGCCCCGTGCTGGACGGCGAGGTGCTGTGCGACCGTCGACTTGCCGGAGCCGGCGGTACCTATGACGGTGATCAGCGTGGGTTGGCTCACCGGCGCGCGTCTCGTACGGCGGTGAGGAAGTCGCGGGCGGCCGTGGTCACCCGGCCGTAGTCACCGTCGGGTTGCCACGCCTTGGTGACCGCGCTGCCCACGCCGACGCCGGCGACGCCCGCTGCGAACCACTCTGCGACGTTCTCCACGGTGACTCCGCCCGCGGGCATGATCGGCAGGTGCGCGAAGGGTGCGAGCACGGCCTTGGCGTAGGGAATGCCCGCGTTCTCGGTCGGGAACAGCTTCAGAATGTCTGCCCCCGCCTCGGCGGATTCCAGAAGTTCCGTCGGGGTGAACGCCCCACTGACCGTCGGCACCTGGTACCGGTTCGCGACGCGGATCATCTCCCGGTTGAGCTGCGGACTGACCAGGAACCTCGCCCCGGCCCGGATGCACTCATAGGCTGCGTGCCCGTCCAGGACGGTTCCCGCGCCCACCGCGACCCCCTCTGAGTCGTACCGGTGGACCAGTCGGCGGATGAGATCGACCGCTCCAGGAATGGACAGCGTGATCTCCAGCGCGCGGAAACCGCCTTCGACCGCGGCGTGCGCGACGTGCTCGGCGGTATCGGCATCGGGTAGCCGGACGATGAGGATAGCGCCGGATTCATCGATGGTCCGCAGTGTCTGGAGCTTGGCTGGCATGTCAATCCCTTGAATCGAAGATGTGATTGACAACACTCTCTCATTCTCGTAGCTTGAAAAGCAACCGGTTGCAGCAACCGGTCGCATTTCAGGAGCAACCGGTCTCATCCACGGAAGGGAGCGACCATGTGCCTCCGTAAAGCGCAGGCCACGGCCACTTTCGGCATCTCCGGCCGAGCGGTGTCGTCGTGACCCGCGCGCGGACCGTCGTCTTCGGAGCGTCGCATTGGCACGTTCCGCTGTGTGCTGCGGCGATCGCCGCGGTGCACGTCGTCGTCGGCGTCTCCGACGACGACCCCGCCCGGGTGCGAGAGTTAGCTGAGCTGTGGGGTTGCCCCGTCGACACCGACTGGCGTCGGTTGCTCGACTTACCCGACGTCGAACTCGCCTACGTCTTCGGCCCGCACGACCGCATGGCCGAGGTTTGCCTAGCCCTGATCGCACGCCGCATTCCGTTCGTGGTCGAGAAGCCGCTTGGCACCTCCCTGGGCGAGCTGCAGGAGGTGCGACGCGCCGCTGAGGAAGCGCGGGTCCCGGCCACGGTGCCGCTGATCCAGCGTGGTGGTCCCGTGGACAACTGGCTCGCCAAGGCTGGGCGACCGATTTACCAGCGACTCTCGTTTCTCGCCGGGCCGCCCGAGCGCTACGACCGCAACGGCAACCCTTGGATGCTTGACCGCGACAGGGCCGGCGGCGGTTGCCTTGCGAACCTGGGCCCGCACTTCGTCGACCTCTTTCTTCAACGCAGCGGCAATACGACCGCCACCATCAGCGCGACGCTTTCGTCGGCCATGCACGCGGGGGCTGTCGACGATCACGCGACCCTGGTGTTGACGACGCCGGACCGCCGGGAGGCCATCGTCGAGGTGGGATATGCGTTCCCGCACTCGAAGCTCAAGCGCTATTGCAGTTATTCGTCCGCTGGTGATGCGGGGTTCGCTGCCATCGAATCCGATGGCTCAGCCTCGTACACGGCACTGGACGGCCGTACCGAGCGCGCCGTCTTCGACGTGGACAGCGACCCCCTCTACGACCCGTTCGTGCGACAGGTCGCGCGCACACTGGGCGACGGGTTTCGCGGATTGCCGTCCTTGGGTGAACTCGAGGACGTCATGCGCATCATCTGGCATGCCTACGAGACCGAGCGAGAAGGATCGAGCGAGAAAGATGACGCCATGGCTAAACACAGCATCGACGCCGTCGCCAAGGCAGCGGGTGTGCATCGCTCGACGGTGTCGCGCGCCTTCTCCCGACCGCAAGCGGTCAAGGCCGAGACCCGAGACCACATTCTGCGCGTCGCGCAGGAACTCGGCTACACGATGAATCCCCTCGCCCAAGCATTGAGTCTGAAGACCAGTACCTTCGTTCCGCTGATCGTGCCCAACGTCACCAACCCCTTCTTCGCCGAACTCGCCGATGCAATGACCCAGGCTGCGGGCGACCGCGGCTATCAGCTGGTGTTATGCGTCACCAACGGCGACGCCGCGCAGACCGCTGGCTACCTGACTGCGATGCAGGCGCTGTACGCGCCGTTCGGCATCGTCGCGCCGTCGACGCGGGTCGACCTCGATGCGTTGGCTAGCTTCGACTTCGGGCAGCGCGTGGTCGTCATCGATCGGGTGGACGAGCACGCCACCGTGCCCAGCGTTACCGTCGACAACCGCCGCGGCATCGAGCTTGCCTTCGAGCATCTGCGCGGCCTTGGCCACCGGCGGATCGGTTACGTCTCGGGCATATCCGGTTCGCACACCGCCCACGAACGCATGGATGCCTATCGCGACTTGGCCGACGGTGACCCAGTCGTCCTCGACAGCGGTGCCGACAGCGAAGCGGGGGAGCGCGCGGCTGCACACTTCGTCGCCATGACCAACCGACCCACCGCGATCATCGCCGCCAACGACATGACCGCCTTCGGAGTGGTCTCTGCCCTCGCCGCTCAAGGCCTGCGGGTTCCCGAGGATGTCTCGGTCATCGGTTTCGACGGGCTCAGCCTGGGCGGGCGCTTCAACCCCGCGTTGACAACGATCCGGCAGCCGATCGCCGACATGGGCAGCATCGCAATGGATTTGGCTGAGAAGAAGGCCGCGGACGGCTCGGTCGAACACGTCGTGCTGCAGCCGGAGCTGTTGGTGCGGGCTTCCACCGCAGGGCTACTCGCATGACGTCGCTCACCGCCGGGCAGCTGCCCCGCATCCCCGGCCTCCAGTACGCCGATCACGTCGCGTTCACCGTTCCCGACCTCGACGAGGCCGTCGGCTTCTTCGTCGAAGCGCTGGGCGCCGAGGAGCTGTACCGCTCGACGCGCGGGCCCGATCCGGTCTTCATGCCCGAGAACTTCGACGCACCACAGGATGCGGCCTTGACCCTGGCGATGCTGCGCATGCCGCCCAACCTCAACGTGGAGCTGTTCGAGTGGAGCGGCTCCGACCGCCGCGCCGAGCACCCGCGGCACTGCGACGCAGGCGGACACCACCTCTGCTTCGTGGTCGACGACGTGGACGTGGCACTGCGCGTCCTTGCCACCATGCCCGGCGTGCGCCTGCTCGGCGACCGCAAAGAGGTGGGCGGCGACAGCCCGCGCGTCGCGGGCAATCGGTGGAGCTATTTCCTCACGCCGTGGGGACTGCTGATGGAGCTCGTCGACCGTTCGAGAGTCTCTGACCCGCCGGCTCTAGTCGGTCCCGCCGACTGGCTCAGGGCTGCCAATGAAACCACCAGGAAGGACCAGTGACGATGCGTCTTGCAGGCCATACCCTCGGAACCCCGGAACAGACGGTCCCGGAGGCGCTGGCGCTCTTCGCGGCCGCCGGACTCGACGCCGCCGAGGTGATCTACCAGGACGACTATCGCTCGGGACTGCCCCTGCGAGACCGACGCACAGCCGAGCAGGCCCGGCGGGCGTCCGATGACACGGGGATCCCCATCGTCGGACTAACGCCGTACACCACGGGAATCAACGCCCTCGACGACGGCCCGTGGCGCACGGCGGTCGACGAGTTCCGCGGCGCCATCGAGATTGCCCAGATCGTCGGCGCCGACCGCCTTCGGGTCTACGCCGGATCGTGGCATCCGGGCGACCAGGACCACGCGGCCCGCTGGGGCCTGCTCGTCGAGGCCCTTCGTACGCTGGCGCCAGAAGCGTCGGCCGCCGGGGTGCGCCTTTGCGTCGAGAACCACTTCGGCACGATGACGCAATCAGCGGCCCAGACCGCGCGGCTGGTGCGCGAAGT
>Ga0207645_10000918_pt1 | contig 24477 bp, 16 predicted proteins | sample KBSM53metaG_FD_184331 | JGI IMG/M metagenome (GOLD analysis project Ga0207645, IMG submission 184331) | Miscanthus rhizosphere microbial communities from Kellogg Biological Station, Michigan, USA - KBS M5-3 metaG (SPAdes) (version 2) | ecosystem: Host-associated > Plants > Roots > Rhizosphere >...
GATGAAACGCACATGGACGATTATCGGCGTAAGCGACGTGCCCAGCAGCTTCAAATGGTACCAGTCGCTCTTTGGCCAGCCCAAGACGCGTCCGGGCCACGACTACTTTGGTCAGATCCTGGATACGGATGGAACGGTCTTGCTCTGCCTCCACCAGTGGGGCGCGCACGAGCATCCCTCCTTGATGAGCGCAGACGAGTCGCCACCTGGCAATGGGCTCCTCTTGTTTTTTCGCGTCGACGATTTCGACATGGCACTCAAGAGAGCACGCACTCTCGCCACCCGATTCGATGAGGAGCCACACGTGAACCCGAACACTCAGACAAGGGAGTTCTCCCTGCGAGATCTGGACGGATACTACGTCACGATCAGCGCGGATCGTTAGGTCTAGTCATCGGCAGCATTTTTAAGGATTCCGAGCCGTCTCGACGAATGCTTGGGCAATATGAATAGAGCAAAAAACCTTTCGCTTACAGCGACCCTGGTGTTTGTAACGGCGGCCAATTGTTTCGCGGCAAACCCTCACATTGGCACCTGGAGGTTTAATGAATCCATTCTACGTGAAAAGATTCGAACCCGGTTCACGTCGAGTACGATCGCGGGACAGATTTGCGGCGGTCGCGAAGCGCCGCTACAGAACGAGGATGAAAATTTCGCGCTTGTTACTCGCGCTCTCTTTCTCCGCCGCGGCGTCGCTCCTCGGAAATGATGAATTAAAGGAACGTTTACAGCCGGCGCTTGAGACCATCACGCCGGACGGTCTGCTCGCACACATCAAAGTTCTTGCGTCGGATGAATTTGAGGGGCGTGCGCCTGGGTCAAAAGGGGAAGACCTTTCGATCAAATACATCACCGATCAGTTCAAAAAGATCGGACTTAAACCGGGAAATCCCGACGGGACATACGTACAGGAAGTTCCCCTCGCCGGGATCAAAAGCGAACCGCGAATGTCCTTCGTCATTGGCGACAAAACGATGGATCTGAAATATCAGGATGATTTCGTTGCTTCATCGGCACGGCTCCAGCCGGAGATCAAGATCGAGAAGTCAGATCTGGTCTTTGTCGGCTATGGCGTCGTCGCGCCGGAGTACGGGTGGGACGATTACAAGAATGTCGATGTACGCGGCAAAACGCTGCTGATGTTGATCGGCGATCCGCCGGTTCCCGATCCAAAAGATCTGTCAAAACTCGACGACAAAATGTTCAAGGGTAAGGCGATGACGTACTATGGCCGCTGGACCTACAAATATGAAATTGCGGCGCAAAAAGGAGCGGCGGCGGCGATCATCATCCACGAAACGGAACCGGCAGCTTATCCATGGCAGGTTGTGAGATCGAGCTGGGGCAAAGAAAACTTCGAGCTCGACAATCCGAACAAGAATATGGATGCGGTCTCGGCGCGTTCGTGGATCACCCTCGATGTTGCGAAAAAATTATTGGCCGATTCCGGCCAGGATTTCGATGCCCTCAAGAAATCTGCGATTACGAAGGATTTTCGACCTGTAGTCCTGAATGCCAAAGCCAACATTGCGATCAAACAGCAGATTCGCTCGTTCAAATCGCACAATGTCATCGGCAAACTCGAAGGCAGCGATCCAAAATTGAACGGTGAATACGTTATCTACACCGCTCACTGGGATCATCTTGGGCGACATCCCGAATTGCAGGGCGATCAGATTTTCAACGGTGCGATCGATAATGCGTCAGGCGTTGCGTCCGTCATTGAACTCGCGGCCGCCTTCACGAAGGTAAATCCGCCGCCGAAACGCTCCGTGTTGTTCATGGCAACGACAGCCGAAGAAGCGGGATTGTTAGGTGCCAAATTTTATGCCGAGCACCCGCTCTATCCGCTGGAGAAAACGCTGGCGGACATCAACCTCGATAGCATGAACGTCTGGGGCAAAGCGCGCGATATTGAGGATCTGAGTCTTGGTTTTTCCACGGTCGACGATCTTCTCGCTGCCGCAGCCAAAGGGCAGGGCCGCAGCGCGATCCCGGACAGCCGCCCTGACAAAGGCAAGATTTATCGCGCTGACAATTTCGAATTCTCGAAAGCCGGCCTGCCCTCGCTTTACATCGGCAAAGGTGAGCATCTTCTCTCCCGTCCCGAGACCGCGCCACTCCGGTCCGACGAATTTGACTCGACAGATTACCACCAGGTCACCGATGAAGTTCATCCCGATTGGGACCTCTCCGGGGCCGTGCAAGATGTTCAACTTGTATTCGAAGTTGGTTACGAAGTAGCCAATGGCGACAAGTTTCCTGAATGGAAACCGGGAAGCGAATTTAAAGCGAAACGCGATTCAATGCTGAAGAAGTGATTGGATTAAACGAAGCAACGGCGGTGAGAGAGTTGTGGCTCTCGGCTACTATTACTTCAGGTTTCATGGGCAAGCTGAGGAACGCAAAGCACAGGTCGCCCACGTCTGGACGATCCGCGATGGCCGGGCCGTCAAGTTCCAACAATACCTCGACACGCTGAGGCTCGCACGCGACGCGGGAGCGGTCTAAGCAGGAAAGGAAATTGTATGCAGAATGAACCCCAAGCCGGCTGCAGAAGAACCGAGAGTGCCAACGGATCTTCGCAAACCCCTCGTGGCTACCGCCCTGGCGAAGGCTCAGTGGCGGGATCTCACGCCGATCGCGCGCAGGGACTCTATCAGTTGGATAGACTCAGCCAAACAACCAGAGACACGTAGACGCCTTCAATAGTATCATTCAATCTTTACACAGCCCTCGCGGCTACCCCGACGGCGAAGGCTCAGTGGAGCGATCTCACGCCGATCGAGCGCAGGGACTTTATTAGTTGGATGGACTCAGCCAAACAACCGGAGGCACATAGGCGCCGGATCGAGAAAGCCTGCGTGATGCTTGGGGCCGGAAAGCGACGCCCCTGATCCTGGAATTTTTCTCACCACGAAGTTCACGAAGGACACTAGGATTGGGTCGAATCTGCAAGCCAGGAGCCCAGTCACTCGTCACTTATTGTCACACGTCACTTGTCACTTGCTGAGGACGTGTTCAGTGCCACGGCGGCGCGAATGAGCGCCTGCAACGCCTTTTCATCAATCTTGTCGCCCTCATGGAAATCGATGGCACGCCTGGTATTGCCTTCGAGGCTGGAGTTGAAGAGGCCTGAAGGGTCCGCCAACGAGGCGCCCCTGGCGAAGGTTAGCTTCACGACATTCTTGTACGTCTCACCGGTGCAGATCATCCCGGCGTGCGACCACACCGGGACGCCTCCCGGGCTCGACGGCTTTCTCCATTTCACCTCCTCGACCACTTCGGGGTCGGTCTGCTTGATGAGTATTCGGATCCGAGCCAGCGTCTCGCCCCGCCAATCACGCAGCTCCCTGATTCTCGCATCGATCAACTGAGAGTCTCCTCCTTTTCCTTCCTTCCCCCGAAGGCTTTCGGGGTTCCTCTTCTTCATGGTTGTTGTCGCTTTCTTCATCATTTATTTCGAAAAGTTTGAACCAACAGTGTGGCATTTACTCGAAGAGTCGGCCTTGGCAAGAAATCGCGTCCAGCTCTCGAGGGGATGCACCGGCCTGAGTTGTATCGCCGCTCGCCACCGGCACTCCCGTGTTGCGTCGCAACTACTGCTGAGCTGTAATCAGATCCAAACTTACGCGGTCAAACCTATGTCTTTCGAACAAGAGTTCGAATGACTTAGTCTGTAACCAAAGCATTGGAGCGGCTTTAAAGTCTTCATTGCGAACAGGCGACAGACAATCCTTTTGCAGCGGCCTCAGAGAATGAATGTGCTGCTCCCACGGGGATAGTACGATTCAGCTTGATGTTCTCGCACATTCCTACAAAAATTCGCCTCGTGGGAGAAGGATGAAAGAGCCAAGGTTCCGAATCCTGGCACTCGGCACAATTCCGCTTCTGATGGCGGCGGCATTACAACTCCCCTCTTTCTTCGGTCCCACTCATGGGGAACGCGAACGAGGCGAGAGGAACGAGCGTCAGCGTGAGAGCCACGAGACCCCGCCGGAAGACTGGTTCATCACTCAGCGTGTGACTCATGGGGGAATCCCAATCGGCGCCTTGGAGAGAGCGGGCGCTCAGGCGGCTGCGCTCGCTGCGGCCAGCGCACCGACTGACTCCCAGCCTGCAGCGGCATGGCGTTTCGTCGGGCCGACCAACATTGGAGGTCGGGTGGTCGATATCGCCGTAGATCCAGTGGCTGCCGACACGATCTATGTGGCTGCGGCCACGGGCGGCATCTGGAAGAGTAGAGATCGAGGCGCTCGGTTTACCTCCATCTGGCCCGCGACAAACACTCAGGCGATGGGCGCATTGATCATCACTTCCAGTGGCACTCTCTTTGCCGGAACCGGCGAGGCCAACCCGGGCGGCGGCAGCCTCACCTACGGCGGGTCGGGCATTTATCGCTCGGCCGACGGCGGCTCGACCTGGCAGGTCGTCGGCCTAACGAACTCTGGCGCCATCGGCCGTCTCGCGGTCGACCCTACCAATTCACAACACATTTTTGCCGCTGTCGCCGGACAACTCTACAACCACGGCGGCGAGCGCGGCGTCTACGAATCGACCGACGGCGGCTCGACTTGGAATCAGGCATTGGCGGGCGCCAACGACACCACCGGAGCCGTAGACCTGGCGATCGATCCGACTAACCCAAACCGCGTCTTTGCCGCAATGTGGGATCACTTGCGCGAGCCTGACCTGCGAACCTATGGAGGCGTTGGTTCCGGTGTTTATCGATCGATCGACGGCGGAACGACCTGGCAACGCCTAACGAATGGGCTTCCCGCGCCCTCCACCGCCATCGGCCGGATCGGAATAGCCCTAGCCGCATCGAACCCGCAGCGCCTTTATGCTATCGTCATCCAGACAAGCGGACTCTTCCAAGGCTTCTATCGCTCGGACGACGGAGGTGACTCATGGCTCAGGCTCCCGACCGATGGCAATCTTTCAGGTGCGCAGTCGACTTATGGCTGGTGGTTTGGCCGGGTCTGGGTCGATCCTCTCGATCAAGCTCATGTCTTCGGGGCCGGAGTCTTCTTATGTGAATCGAAAAACAACGGAGCATCCTTCACCGCGCAGTTTACTCCCCACGCCGACGATCACGCGATGGCCTGGGATCTTAAGGTGCCTAACCGCGTCTATCTCGGCAACGATGGCGGAGTATATCGGTCGGATGTCAACGGTTCGAACGATCAGTGGACCTTTGCGATCCGCCAGCCTTTTACACAATTCTATAGCGTGGACGTAAGCGAACAGGATAGCAGCCGGCTGGTCGGTGGTGCGCAGGACAATGGGGTCAACCGCTCCTACAACGGGACGGGATGGAACACCTATGTCGGGGGCGACGGTGAAGAGGCCCTTATCGATCCTGTTGATCAGAACTTCGTTTACGGATGCAGCCAGTACGGCGCCTGCATCCGGTCGACCGACGGCGGTAACACTGGGTCCGATTTTACCGGATCCACCGTATCGACGAGGCGAAACTGGTTCACGCCAGTCCAATTCGATCCCGCTAACCCTGCCGTGCTCTACTATGCGGGTGACCGGGTTAACCGCTCCGTGGACCACGGTGTCCATTGGTCGGTCATTAGTCCGGATCTGACCGGCGGCCCTGGCCGGGATCCTAACTATCCGTTTGGCACAGTGACCACGGTGGCTGGAGCGAAAACGGATGCCAACCGAGTCTTCGCCGGGACGGACGACGGCCACCTCTGGTTCACCACCAACCTGGGAGGCGCATGGACTCAAGTGACCGACCCCGACGTGCCGGGAACATGGGTAACTCGAGTCACGGTCGATCCGGTGAATGCGCAAATAGCTTACGCCACCTTCTCGGGCTTCCGCTCGGGCCTGGCATTGCCTTACGTGCTGAAGACGACCGATGGCGGGATTACGTGGTCGAGCATTACTGGCAACCTTCCGCAAGCTCCGGTGAACGACATCGCGGTGATAGGTGCGACGCTGTATGTCGGCACAGATCTCGGTGTCTATCGGTCGACTAACGGCGGAGCAAGGTGGCGCGTCGCTGCAACCGGCCTGCCAAACGCCCCGGTTACCGACCTGGAATATCGGGCCGCGTCCAACTCACTCTACGCTGCCACATTCGGCCGGGGAATGTACATGCTACAGTTGCCCTGAGGAAAGATCGTAGCTTATCCTATTCTCGTTGCATTCGGGGAGGCGCGCGGCGCGACAGGTCAATCCGGAAGTTTCCCGCGCAAAACCGTGAGCGAATACGGTGGCAGTTCGTAGAAGGAAGATGCTTTCCCGGTAACACGCGCCGGCGGAAGACTGCGGCTCGGATGTCCGTTTGGACCGTCGGCGTGCCAGAGATACTGATCGCGGGAGAACTGGATTACATCAACGTCGCCGGCAAAGCCCACTTGGCGACGTGCCTGGGAAAAATTGAATTGCAGAGTGAGTCGTGCTGTACGCCTGCGGTCCTTGTTGATTGCCAGAAGCGCCCATTGATTATCCGGACGATGAACCGCATACACAGTGACGGCGGGCAGTGATTTCGACTTTCGCTGTTTGAGGGTTACGGCAAATATCGTGTGCAGGCCGTTCGTGGGCTGCATCCATTCCTTGGTGATGAGCTGGGCAGCATAGTAACCGGACAGCCGATTCAGTTGGTCACTATTTGGAATCAACTGCAGCACCATGAGATTGCCCCAGGAACATTTGAGCTCATCCTGCAAATAGCTTGGCTCGTATCCGTATTGGTAAGCCTTGGAGCCGCCCATAGTCAGGAATGCTCCAATTGTGTCTGCATTGAAAAGCGCGCCTGCAATATCCACTTCGTGCCGACCGGCAAAGACAGAATAACCATATTCGGTCATGAGCCATGGTATGTCTGTGGGAACGCCGTCGGTTCGCAAACTGGCCATCATGGCGCCGAGTCGTTCCGGGATTTCTAATAACTGCGGCGCCGCATCCGAGCAGATGTCGTCGAACGGATAAAATTCAAATGAGAAAAAGTCGAACCGACATCCTGCTGCACGAATGTGATTCAGAAACCGGTTCATCCAGGAACGATTGCCCGACGTATCGGGCCAGGTGAGCAGCTGCTCGTCAAAATTTTGCAGACTCGGTCCTCCAAGTTTCAGGGTCGAGGAGAGCGCTGAAAGTCTGCGAGCGACCCCTGCGTAAAGCGCGGCATAATCCTCGGGTGAAATCCATTGTCCGTCAGGCTCTTCGCCGAGTTCGATTCCTTCCAACGTATATCCTTGCCTCAGCAAATATTTAATCTCCGCCACTGCGTTCTCCGGCGTGTCGTACAAAACGCCGACGGGTACGAGGACCGGGAGGTGATTGGTGAGTTCGCTGCTCAGAATGGAATCCAGACCCGGCTGTTCGGTGTCGTAGTCGATGTCCTCGGCTCGGTGCCAGGGATCGGTCGAGGAGACATAGACGATCGCTTGCCTGTGTCGATCCGCCGCGTGCCGGACGTAATCATGAAGACGACCTTTGCCGTCGATCCTCCCGATGCTGATTTCGCGAATGGCAAACCCGAGGCGGTCGCGAATATCACTTGAGGTTTGTGCGCTCGTTTTTGACCTCCGATTCAGCAGGACGCGGACGAATTGAACCGAAGAAGCCTTGTCACACAGCCGGATATTTTCGTCCCCACCTGATCCATCATTCACTTCACCTTTCGGAAAAGGACGCCAGTCATCTTTTTCGTCGGGGTGCAAGTGCATGGGATCGTCCCCCGACCAGTACTCGACGCGATACTGCTCGGCGTACGGTGTTGCCCAATGAATACGGATGGAGTTCACCGGCTTGACCGCACCCAAGTCAATCACTACCCACTGCGGATGCGCATCTTCGGGTTCCCCAGTGAAATGCGAATCAAGATACGGATTGCTTTTCCAAAATGAACTTTCGTCGCCGTCGGCGATGCGAGAGTAACCATCGTCATTCGCTTGATCGATTGTGTTTCCGCGTCGCGGGAGACAATAGCCGTAGGAAAGTTGAATGGGTTCAGCAATTGAATCGTCTGACGTCCAATATCCGCCTTGTTGAACCGGATCACTCCACGTGCCGCGCGGATTCCAGTGCCAGACTTCGCCGCCAAGTTCGGTGCGTAACCGGTATGTCAGCGGTCCGAATCCAGCTGATCGCATCTCGGCAATGTTCTTCTCCGTGAACATTCTCGCACATTCCCCTTTGTCGTGACCGTCCACGCCCGCGCCCAATGCCTTAGTTGGCATGCACTGGTTTATGGGATGAGCTGCAAGAACGATCGCCGAGACCGTAAACGGCTCGTTGTTTCCGGCTGCCTTTGCACAGACGCACGTGATGTGACACATTGGACACATGAAAACCGCGACGATTCGTGAATTGCACATGAACACCGGCAAACTCGTCCGTGCCTCGGCGCACGAAAACATTCTAATCACCGACCGTGGCCAAGCCGTGGCAGTCCTTAAAAGCGCAAAAACAGCCGACTTGGTAGGGAAGCCTTTTCCTAAACGCGACATTCGCAAGATGCCGAAAAGTGATATCGACTCAACCATCTATGTTTCGCAGGACCGCGATGGAAGATGATCTATCTCGATTCAAGTTACATCTTCAAGTGTTACATCAACGAGCCAGGCACACCGCGGGTTCTCTCGCTGGTGCAAAATAGTTCCGGCTGTAGCAGCAGCCTTCACGCTAGGACGGAGTTCTGGTCTGGCCTGCATCGTCGCGTTTGCGAAACAGTAACGTCAATTGAAGACGCCCGGAAAATTTGGCGGCAATTTGAGGAGGATGAACGCACTGGAGTGTGGCACTGGCTGCCGTTGAACGATATTGTGATTCGGCGTGCGTGCGACGTGTTTGAAAAGCTACCTCCAGAGGTCTTTTTGCGCTCGGGCGACGCGCTTCATCTCGCTTGCGCGGCGGAGAACCGATTCACCGAACTTTACAGCGGCGATCGGACCTTGCTTTCGGCTGCACCACATGTCGGACTCAACGGTATCAGCGTTTATTGAACTCGCTACTTCCTTACAGCGCGCTCGTCGTGGCACTGCTCTTAGTCGACTGTAAGAAGTCGCCCACTTCGGCGCAGGTCGATCCTAACGGCCCGGTCGAAGTAGTGATTCCCGAACGTGGCGCCTACACAGGCGCGTTCATGGATTTTGGGGACGAAGAGGACGACGTGACTTTGGAGACGATCGAAGATTTCGAGCAGATGGTTGGCAAACACCAGGCCATCATCGCTTCGTCCAGTTACTGGGGAGAGCAAGATTTTCCCGCTAACAATCTCAATGTCATATGGCGACACGGTTCGTTGCCGCTGGTATTCTGGTCGCCCTGGGACAAGCCGTATGAAGAGGATCGCGGGCCGGACAAATTCAGTTTAAATGAAATCGTCGCCGGCACGTGGGACCCGTATATCGACAAGTGGGCCGACGCCGCCAGAGATTTTGGTCATCCTTTGATCGTGGTTTTCGGCGTCGAAATGAACGGAACTTGGTTCCCGTGGTCGGGGGCCTACTACGGCGGCGCCGAATGGGATAAAGAACGCAACAACTGGAAAGGACCGGAAATCTTCCGCACAGCCTATCGCCACGTGGTCGATCACGTTCGCGCGCGCGGCGCGACAAATATCAAGTGGATGTTTCACACGAATAATTATCCCTATCCCTATGAAACCTGGAACTGCGCGCCTGCTTATTATCCCGGTTCCGATTACATCGATTGGCTTGGCCTCAGCGTTTACGGACAGCAATACAAGGACGAACCAAATCCAAACATTCCTTCGCTGGTAGATTGGCCGTACGAGGAAATATGCAGACTCGATCCGGAAAAGCCGGTCATGATTGCGGAATGGGCGACGGGTGAATTTCCACATTCGACAAAAGACGGTGGCCTCGGCAAACCTGGTTGGATCAAAGAAGGACTCAACCTGCTTCGGACACGTTATCCGCGTATCAAAGCCGCTGTTTATTGGCACGAGCGCTGGCAAAATGCCGACGGCTCCTACAGCAACCTGCGCGTGAACTCTTCCGTCGAATCATTGAACGCGTATCGCAAAGGCGTCGCCAATCCCGACTGGCTGGGCAATTTGATTTTGAGAGCGTTGCCGAAAAAGTGATTATCGATCCAAGACGCAAGCGCCCGGTGCGCGTCGAATTCACGGCCACGTTTTGAAGTGCGGTAGCGCTCTGCCGCTTCGGTCCTAGAGGTGCCAAAAAAACAACCCTGTTTAGACAAAATCTCCATTTGGCGGCGTCTTAGATATGAAAGACCGTGAAGAGGTCATGGAGAATGTCGCTACGCATGAGGATTGGAAGTGTTGTTTTTCTGAAGTCGCTCCCGGCTTGCTCCTTTTCGCCCGGCAATGGACTCGGTCTCCAGCCGATGCCGAAGACATTGTCCAGGAAGCGTTCGTCAAATTTTGGAGGCGGAACCACACGGTCAACAATCGCGCATTGCTTTATGCCACCGTGCGTTCAATCGCTCTCGATTTTATCCGTCGCGACAAGCGCCGGGCTCGACGTGAGGCCAATGTCTACGCTGAAACCGAGTCAACCATCGAGCCGCAGTTCGAATTGGAAGATGAGACGCAATCGGCGCTCGCCGCGGCGGTGGATTCTTTGCCGCACGATCAACGTGAGGTGCTCGTTTTGAAAATTTGGAACGAACTAACTTTTGCTGAAATCGCCAGCGCGCTGGGCATCTCTCAAAATACTGCCGCATCGCGTTATCGCTACGCGTTGGCCGGCCTGAAGAAAAGTTTGCAACCGCAATGAACGATCTCTCTGAGCTTGAGAATGATTTGAAGAAGCTGCGACCAGCGCGGCCTTCGCCCGTCCTTTTTGAGCGCGTCGAGGAAGCGATGGGCGAGAATTGTAGGGCGTCTGTGTCAGACGCCGGGTCAATAATGACCAAATGGCGTTGGCGTTTCACAGAAACGCCCTACAGCATCGGTTTCGGTCTGGCGGCCGCGGCGGTTCTGCTTTTGCTCGCGAAAGTCAACATGGATCGCAGGCAGGGATCAGCCGAAAGGATTGCACAGAATTCACCTGCGCCGGAAACAAAACGTCTCCTCCCTCCTGGCCGTGGTGGAAATCGAATCGAAGGATCGACCTCGTCCAACGAATTTATTCCTGCCGGCGCAACGCAGCTTGTTTACAACACGCGCGACGAGGGATTGCAATTTACCAACGGCTCCGACCAGCCGCTGCGGCGACTTCGTTATCAGACGCGGGAAACGTGGCAGTGGCGTAATCCCGCCACCGGCGCATCGCTCCGCGTCTCCTACCCCAGTGAAGAAGTCGTACTCATTCCAGTTTCCGGCCAATGATTTAACAAAACAAAACCATGAAAACAAAACCCATCAGCACCGTCGCAGTCATCGCTTTCTTGCCGATCGCAGGATTTGCCCAAACACCACCCACGCCTCCAGCGCCCCCGGCGCCCCCATCTCAGCCCGGCATGCCGGCACCGCCTTTTCCGCAACGGCCGGGTCACCATGAAAGAGGGCCGAAAGTTCCGGTCACGTTTCTCGGTGTGGAAACATCGCAAGTTCCGAGTGTCGTAAGCGAACAACTTGGCCTGGCCAAAGGGTTCGGGTTGGTGGTCGATTATGTCGTGCCAGCCAGTCCAGCCGCCAATGCTGGAATTCAACAGAACGACATCCTCAAAATGTTGAACGATCAAATCCTGATCGAGCCCAGCCAATTGCGAAAACTGCTTCAGACCTTCTCAGAAGAGACCAATGTGACGCTCACGATCCTGCGCAAAGGACAGGAGCAAAAGATCACCGTGAAGCTCACCAAAAAGGAAGTGCCAGAGCGTCATTCATGGAATCCGGGAGACAAACATGAATGGCACTGGGATTTCGACGATGTCGGTGATCTCGGCGAACAAATGCAGGATTTGAAGCAACAATTGCAAGAGCAGTTGGGTGACGCACAACATGGTGTAATCCGTGAAACGGTTCTGAAAGCTCGCGAAGCAGCCAGACGCGCGCGCGACGATGCCCGCCGTGCCGCGCGGGAGATCCGCATTTTGAGCAAAGATAATGGCGCGGTAAAGGCGACCAAGATCGACCTTGGCAAAGCGCAAATCGTTTTCTCAGATGAGAAGGGCGAAATGAAACTGGAAAACGTGGACGGAAAAAAACTGCTCACAGCAAAGGATCCGCAGGGCAAACTACTCTTCAGCGGCCCCGTCGAAACAAAAGAGGATCTCGACAAAGTGCCTGCAGAGATTCGGCAGCGTTACGAACAATTGCAGCAAAACGATTTGCCGGCAGTCGCGCCGCGAGCGGATGCCGATGAAGACGAATCGGCTGATGACGAGGATGATGAAGACGAAACTCCGTCGATGGAGCAGGTGTAGATTTCATTCTTATTCCTGCAGGGGAAGCAGTTTGCTTCCCAATTAGGGAACACTGAGCGCCATCTACAGACTTTGAGGCAGAGAGAGACTCCGCCGAGCATCTTAACCTGGCCCAGCCAGCCGCTCGGCGGAGTTTTGCTTACCGCCGTAGCATTGCCATGGGCAAATCATTCGTAACGCAGGGCCACCATTGGATCGACTTGCATTGCGCGGCGCGCCGGGAAAAAACTGGCGAGAAGCGCAGCGCCACTGAGCACCGTTATCACAATTGCGTAAATCGACAGGTCATGCGCAGTCACACCGTAAAGCAGGCTCGTCATTAACCGCGTAACGGCGAGCGCACTTAACAGGCCGGCAAGCAAACCAATTCCAACCAGACTGAAGCTTTGCCACAAAACCATTTGCAGCATGTCGCGACGTTGTGCGCCCAGCGCCATGCGAATGCCGATCTCTTTTGTGCGTTGCGCGACGCTGTAGGCAATGACGCCATAGATGCCGATGGCGGCAAGAACCATGGCGACACCGGCGAACGCGCCGAGGAGCATCGTGTTGAATCGCGGTTGAGCGAGTGTGATTCCTACACGCTCTTCCAGCGGTTCAAGTTTGGGAATGTAAATGTCCTTGTCGAACTGGTGGACGATATTAGCGAAAGCTGCTTGCAGTCCGCTGACCTGGGCAGTGGACGTGCGCAGAACGATATCCATCCGACGCGTCGGGTCCTGGGTATGAGGAACGTAAAACTCGGGCTGCAGCTCGGTCGCAAGCGTTTCATGATGGGAACTCGCGACGACGCCGACGATTTCCAGCGTCGTCGTCTTGTCGTCGTTTAGATCGAGAACAATGTGCTGGCCAATTGCATTACGGCCGCCAAGAAATTTTCTCACAAACGCTTCATTGACGATCACAACCGGCGCTGAATCTTTCGTATCGAACGAGTTGAACACCCGGCCTGCCAGCAAGGGTGTTCGCATCGCCCGAAAATAATCGGATGTAACAACCAGATGTGAAGCAACTGGATGACGTCCCCGTGGCAGCGGCGGTTGTCCCAGGATAGTAAATGCCGACCCTCGATCATTACCGGAAAATGGCAGCGGCATGGCGCCGGCCGCTGCTTTGACCCCCGGCATGGCGGCAAGCTTTGGCAATATTTGCTCGAAGAATTGTCGATGTTGTTCCGGATCAGGATACTTCACCTTTGGCATGACCAGATGAAGCGTGACCGCATTTGCAGGATCGAAGCCTGGCTTGGTCGCGCGCAGGTTGACGAAGCTCTTGATTAAGAGGCCGGCGCCGGCGAGCAAGAGCAGCGAGAGCGCAACTTGCGAAATAACGAGCAAACCGCGCAAACGATGTGATTCCGGCCCGATCGCGCCGCGGCCGCCTTCCTGCAAAGATTCGCTCACATTCGGTCGCGTGACCTGTAATGCCGGAATTAAGGCAAAGAGAAGTGTGCTCAACACCGCAACGCCAAAAGTAAACGTCCAAACCGGAGCGTTGATCGCAATTTCGCTGATACGTGGAACGTCCTGCGGCCCAAACACACGCAGAAGATCCATGCCCCACCATGCGATAAGCAATCCGCCCACAGCACCGAGGACGGCGAGAAGGAAGCCTTCAAGCAAGAGTTGAGAGACAATTCGGCGACGGCCGGCGCCGAGCGCGGTTCGAATAGCGATCTCACGCCGCCGTCCCATCGCCCGAGCAAGCAAAAGATTAGCGACATTTGCGCAGGCGATGAGCAGAACCAAGAGGACCGCAGCGAGAATGGTGATGAGCGCCGGCCGAACGTCTCCCACGATGTCTTTGTGCAGGCCAACAACCAGATTAGATCGATTTGTATTCGACGTCGGATACTGCTTCGCCAGCCGCGAAGCAATCGCATTCAATTCGGCATTGCACTGTTCAATGCTGACTCCCGGTTTCAAACGCCCAACAAGGCGAAGGAAATGGCTGTCGCGTCGTTTGACCTCTTCCGGAACAAGGGGATGAAGCGGCATTAGGTAGTCCGCGCGCTCGCCTTCCACCGGAAATTGGAAACCGAGCGGCATGATTCCAATCACGGTCCATAAGCGTCCGGAGAAATTTACCTGGCGTCCGATGATATTCGGATCGCGGTTAAACAAAGATTTCCAGGCACGATCCGTGAACACGACCACGCGCGCGTCGACATTATCTTCTCCGCGGGTGTAAGCGCGTCCGAGCACTGGCTGAACCCCGAGCACGCGAAAGATATCCGAGGTAGTAGCCAGACCCTCGAGCTCCCGCGCTTCCTCCGTTCCGGTAAAAACAGTACCCGCGCGCGTGTAAGCGGCCAGGCTCTGCAAGGTTTGGGACTGGTCGCGAAGATCGACATAGTTGGGAAAAGAATCCGTCTCCTTTTCGCCGCCAGTGTGTGAAACACTCCCCCACACAGCTACTAACTCGTGAGGTCTCGGAAACGGCAAAGGCCGCAGCAACACCGCGTCGACCACGCTGAAGATCGCGCTGTTGGCGCCGATGCCGAGCGCGAGGGTGAGCGCGGCAATCGCCGTAAATGCCGGTGACTTGGCCAGCATCCGTAATGCGTATTTGAAATCGCTCAACATATTCCCTTGGCCGTGGTCGATTCGTTAGCGGCTGGCGATCTCTGACGATGAAGGTTTAAGCGTGATGTTTCCGGCGGAGGTCTCCAGCTTCACCGACTTTCCGCCGCCATTCAGTTTACCGCGCAAATGCTCCTCATCGACGTCGCTGGTCTCCAGCGGCAAACGGCTGAAGATTTCGCCTACGCTTGTGCTCGCGTCGATGTCCACCGTCGCCGTTGCCGGCAGAGAAACGTCGATGTTTCCAGCGCTCGTTTCCAGTCTCACATCGCCGACGACGGCATCAGAAATTGAAGCGCGGATCGATCCGCCGGATGTCTTACCGATGATTCTCCCTGTGATCCTCTGCAAACTGAGATTTCCGCCGCTGGTCCTCACCTCAGTGTCGCCGGAAAAATTGCGAACATCGATCCGACCGCCCGACGTTTTGGCGTTCAACGTGCCCGTTCCATCCGCCACGATAATGTCGCCGCCGCTGGTTTCGATCTCGATCGGACCGCGACAATCCTCAACCTCGATCGAGCCACCGCTCGTGTTCCCGGTGAGTGTTCCCTCTAAATGCTCGAATGCCAGTTTACCGCCGCTGGTTTTCGCGGTCACACTTCCCGTGATTTCGCCGGCCGTGACGGCCCCGCCCTCAGTTTGAAGATCGGCCCCAAACCTCTTCGGCACCCGGATTGTATAACGGCCGTCCATTTCTGAATGGCCAAAACTCCAGAACCCTTTGGACTTCGTATGGTGTGCGCTAACCGTGACAACGCTGCCATCTTGACTAATCACAACTGGAGCGGCGGCAAAATATTCCTTTTCCTTGGCTTCGTCCCCGAAATCAATTTTGCGGTATGCCTCGATGACAACCTTGTCATCGGCGCCAGCCGTCACATTGATTGTTCCAAAATCGACATCGACAACGAGTTTCCCACCGGGCGTTACGTCGAGTTGACGAGAAATATTCTCTTCAGTCGCCGCCGAAGCGGTGACCACGAGCGCGAATAAGCAGAGCAAGTTTCGAAGAATCGTGAGCATGGTTGTGTTTGGGTTGAGGTTTTAAACCACCCAACCGTCGCGCAGCTGGATGATCCGGTTGCCGTAAGCGGCGTTTTTCTCCGAGTGCGTGACTTGCACAATGGTCATGCCCTCGGCGTTTAACTTCTTGAATAAATCCATGATCTCCTCTCCCTGACTTGAATGGAGGTTGCCGGTCGGTTCGTCCGCGAGCAGCAGCTTTGGTTCGGCGATGATCGCGCGGGCGACGCCGACAAGCTGCTGTTGTCCGCCGGAAAGCTGACGCGGATACAAATCCTTTTTTCCTACGATTTGAAAACGATCGAGCGTGTCGGCCACGAGTGCCGAGCGCTCGCTCTTGCTGTAGTGGCGATACGACAGCGGAATATCGAGGTTCTCATAAACCGTGAGATCATCGAGCAGATGATACTGCTGAAAAACGAAGCCAATCTGCTCATTGCGCAATGCCGCGCGCTCTTTCGGTTTCAATCGGTGCACGGCGGTTTCGTCGAGGAAGTATTCACCGCTCCAACCGTGGTCGTGCATTCCGAGAATGTGCAAAAGCGTCGACTTGCCAGCTCCGGAAGGGCCCATCACAGAAACGAATTCTCCTTCCGCGACATCGAGATTGATGTCGCGCAAAACGTAAAAAAACTTTTCCTTCGCCAAAGGATAAAAGCGTTCGAGATGTTTGAGTTTAATCATGACGAATCAGGTGTTGTGACCCAGCGCGGCCATCGGGTCGGCGCGCGTGGCGCGCAGCGCTGGGATGTAACTCGCGAGTAATGCCACTGCCGCTAGTACCAAGGTGACACCGGCTAATGTCGGAACATCAAAAGCGCCAACCCTGTACAGCATCGCCTGCAAGGCGCGGCTGGAAACTAATGCAACTGCAAGTCCGATCGCTGCTCCGATGAGTACGAGCCGCAGCGCATGCCCCATCACAAGGCGCAGTACATCACTTCGCTGCGCACCCAGTGCCATCCTCACCCCGATTTCGTGCGTGCGCTGCACAACCAGAAACGACATCACGCCGTAAATTCCGACCGCTGCGAGTACGAGCGCCACCGCGGCGAACACGCCGATCAGCACGACTGAGAGGCGACGGGGCGCGATGGAATCGGACGTAACCTGCTCGAGCGTCCGCACATGGGCCGCCGGCAAATCAGGATCCATCCGGCGGATTTCGGCGCGAATCGCTGCGGTGAGCGAACGTGGATCCTGTCTGCTACGAACCGCGAGAATCATCGCGCGATAAGAATTCTGTGCGTGCGGCAGATAATACTCCGGCTTGCCGTCTTCCTCCAGCCCGCGGTGCCGAATCGTGCCGACCACACCCACAATCGTAATCCATTCCACGTCGGGCTTGCGGATATCGCTGAATGTGATGCGTTTTCCGATTGGGTCGATGTTTGGAAACCATTTCCTCGCCATCGCTTCATTGATGATCGCGACCTTCGGCGAGTCGGCGGTATCGGCGTCGGTGAAAGAACGACCGCGCAGAAGCGGCGTCTTCAGCACTCGGAAATACTCCGGCGTGATCGCGCGGATTTCTTCGTCGGGGTAAACTTTCTCCACCATGGGATTGCGTCCTTCGATCGCGAACGAACTGTCGCTATTCGTGCCGCTCAACGGCAGGATCGAAGTGAATGCGGCGGCTTCGACTCCGGGAAGCGCCTTGATCCGGCCCGTCGCTCCTGCGAAAAGATCCGCGACCGGCTTCCCGCGCGGATACTTCGCCAGCGGTAATGCGACCTCCATCGTCAGGACGTTATCCGGATCAAAACCGGGATCGACGTTTTGCAGACGGGCGAAGCTCTTCATCAGTAACCCGGCGCTTACGAGCAGCACAAGCGCCATTGCGACTTCCGCAATAACCAGCGCGTTGCGAACACGATTGCGAGGCGCGCCTGCGGTGGAACTGCGTCCACCTTCTTTCAGTGCCTCCGTCACTTCGGGATTGCCGCTGGCGAATGCGGGCACGATGCCGAAGAGAATCCCAGTGCCGATCGAGACCGCGAGCATTATCAGGAGGACGCGCGCATCGAGATTGGCTTCGGCAATGCGCGGAACGGTTTGCACGCCGATCGCACGAAGCAGATCGAGACCCCAGACAGCAAGCAACGAACCGGCCGCGCCGCCGATTACTGCCAATAGCACGCTCTCGCAAAGTATCTGACGCAGGACCTGCGTCCGCGTCGCGCCGAGTGCGACACGGATGGCAAACTCGCGTTCACGCGCACCGGCGCGCGCGAGCAGCATGGTCGTGAGATTTGCGCACGCGATCAGGAGCACGACGCCAACGGCGGCAAGCAGGATGATCAACGCTTTGCGCATTCCTCCGACGACCTGTTCGTGGAGCGGATAAAGAGTACCACCGAAGCGTACGTCAGGACTGTAATTATCGGGGAATTGTTTGAGCCAGTTCGCGTGAATGGTGTCGATCTCCGCCTGCGCTTGAGCCGACGAGATCCCCTTCTTCAACCGGCCGATAACGCCGTAGCTACGCGCACCGCGCGACTCCAGTTCGCTCTTCGTAAATGCGATCGGCTTCCATATATCAACGCGTTCCGCAAACGTCCCACCTTGGACGCCGAAAAGCGGGAGGGGAAACTGAAAGTTCCTCGGCATGATTCCGATGACAGTGAAATTGCGACCGTTCAGCGCGATCTCTTTGCCGACAAGATTTGGATCGGAATTGAAACGGCGCTGCCACAGTCGCGCGCTCAAAATGACAACATTATCGCGGCCTTCGCCGAATTCGTCGTTGGTGAAAACACGGCCCTGAATCGGTCCTACGCCGAGAAGCGGAAACAAACTTGGCGCTACGACGGCACCCTGAATGCGCTCGGGCATGTCGCCGCCGGTGAGGTTCAGGTCTGCGTAATCGAACGCCGCGATGTGTTCGAAGCTGGTCGTCTGTTTCTCATAGTCGAGATATTCCGGCGCAGAAACGGGAATTTGATCGAGTCCCTGGGCAGAAAACTTTTGCCAGAGCAGCACCAGTTCCTGTGGCGCTTTGTAAGGCAGCGGCCTAATGAGAAGCGCGTTGACCAAACTCAGTACCGCTGTGCAAGCGCCAATACCCAGCGCGAGCGTTAGGATGGCAACGGCAGTGAACCCGGGAGATTTAATCAGCATGCGAAGGGCGTAGCGTAGATCGTTTAACATAGGACGTAGTAGATATGTCTTAGCTTTATTTACTCGGATCGGAGAGCTTCTATTGGATCGACACGTGAGGCGCGGCGCGCAGGTAGCAAGCAGGCGATAAAAGCGACCACGCCCAAGATCAGCGTCACCGCAAGCATCGTCGGCAAATCCGTTGCCCCAACACCGAAAAGAAGACTTTGAAGCAAACGGGTACAGGCAAAGACGCCGATCAAACCAAGCACGATGCCAGCGACGACGAAGCGCATTCCTTGGAGCACAACGAGGCGAAGCACGTCGTAACGTTGCGCGCCGAGGGCGAGTCGAATCCCGAGTTCACGAGTGCGCTGGGTGACTGTGTACGCCATCACGCCATAGGTGCCGATGGCGGCGAGCAAGAGCGCGACTGCCGCAAAAACGCTGAAGAGCGACGTTGAGAGGCGGCGCGATCCGATGGACGCGGCGACAACGTCGTCCATTGTTTTCACGTTGAAGATGGGAAGATCCTTATCAAGGCCGAGCACTTCGCGGCGCACCGTGCTGGTCATGGCGGCAGGATCACCGGTCGTGCGAATGACCAGGGCCATGAAACCCCAGCTGCCGTCCTGGGCATGCGGCGTATAGATTTGCTCTCCGCCTTTCTCTTCGAGCGCGCCAGGCCTGGTCTCGCCGACTACACCTACAATTTCGCGCGGGAAGTTTTCGTCGCGCCAGATCGTGATCCGTTTTCCAACTGCCGCGGTCTCGGATCCGAAATATTTGACCGCCACTTGCCGGCTAACGATGACGACCTTTGGCGCGTTGGCATTGTCACGCTGGTTAAAGATTCTGCCCGCGAGCAGAGGGACTTGCAGGGCCTCAAAGTAGGCGGGTGTGATTGTAGACCAACTCGCGCTCACGGATTCATCCGCTGTGAATGACCGGCCTTCAGGAACGAATGCGCGTCCGATTGAGTAATTGCTTGCACGGAGGGGGAGATTCACGCCGGCGCCAACCGTTTTCACACCGGGCAACGCACTAAGTCGCTCTGTCAATGTGCGGTAAAAATCGACGCGCTGGTGGTCTTCTTTATATTTAGCACCCGGCAAGGAAAGCGATGCGATTAGGACGCGCTCCGGATTGAATCCCGGCTTCACTTCCTGGAGCCGCATGAAGCTCTTGATGAGCAGACCCGCGCCCATCAGCAAGATTAGCGACAGGGCCACCTCCCCAATGAGAAGAAGACTCCGTCCTTTTGTGTGGCGATAGCCTTCACCGGTTCGCCCGCCCTCCTTGAGCGAGCCGGTCATATCGAGCTTCGAAGCCTGTAACGCGGGTACGAGGCCGAAAATGACTCCGGTGAAGACAGAAATTGCGAGTGTGAATGCGAGCACGCGATAATCGAGATTTGCCTCGCTGAAACGTGGCGAGTCGGCCGGGCTAATTGAGATCAGCAGTTCAATCAGCCAGAAACTGAGCAGCAGTCCTAGCGAACCGCCAATCGCCGAGAGCAGAATACTTTCAGTCAGCATCTGTCGCACAATGCGACCCCGACCCGCCCCCAGAGCGGCGCGAATTGCCACTTCCTTCTGCCGGGCAGCGGCGCGCACCAGAAGCAAATTGGCAATGTTGGCGCACGCGATCAAAAGGACGCAGCCGACCGCGCCCAGAAGAATGGAAAGCGAAGGGCGAACCGATCGCACCAATTGATCGTGCAAGCGCGTGACCCGCGAATCCCAACCTTTGTTCGTATCCGGAAATGCCCGCGCCAACTGCGCATTGATTGCGCTGATCTGCGATTGTGCCTGGGCCAGTTCGACCCTCGGTTTCAGACGGCCGAGCGCAAACCAGGAACGATTATCGCGCGGTTCTTGTGCGAGATTGAGGCCCGACGGAATCCAAATCTGAGTCTTTTCGGGAAACTCGAAGCCGGCCGGCATCACACCGATGACCGTGACAGGTACCGTGTTAACGGTGATGGTTTTTCCGATCACGTTGCGATCAGAACCGAAGCGACGTTTCCATAAACTTTCACTCAGAATGGCGACAGTGGTCGTATCCGGGTGATCGTCGGCGGGAACAAAACTCCTGCCGAGCATTGGCTGCACGCCGAGCAAATCGAAAAAGGTGCTCTTTACTCCGGCGCGCGGGACACGCTCCGGTTCGCCGCCCTGTACCGCGAGCGCAGCGTTGCCGATCCAGTAAAACGCCGTGTGCGAAAAAGCAGAGCTTTGCGTCGTCCAATCCTGAAAGTCGGCCACGGAAATATTGCTGTCGGTGATTCCCTGCGATGGATTGTATCCTTCGAAATAAACGATGCGGTCCGGATACGGATACGGCAGCGGGCGCAGTAACACGGCGTTGATCATGCTGAAAATCGCAGTGTTCGCTCCGATGCCGAGGGCGAGAGTAACCACGGCAACAAAAGCAAACCCGGGATTCCTCATCAATTGCCGAAACCCATATTGAATATCGTTCAGCATATTCTTTAAATCTGTTTTACTCGGTGCGTAACGCTTCGACCGGATCGACACGTGAGGCTCGTCGGGCGGGTATCAGGCAGGCGACTAGAGACACCGCGCCCATGACGAGCGCTGCGCCGGCAAGAGTCGCGAGGGGAAGCACCGGCACGTCGAAGAGAACGCTCTGCATCGCTCTTCCTGCCCACCACGCGCCAATCAAACCGAGGATAGTTCCGGCGACGAGAAGCCGCAGGCCTAACGAAAGGAATTGCGCGCCGATCTGTTTCCTTTGCGCACCGAGCGCCATGCGAATGCCAATCTCGCGGGTGCGTTGTGCAACCGCGTAGCTGAGCACGCCGTAGGTTCCAATCGCCGCCAGGAGCAGCGCGACGCCGGCGAAAATTCCGGCGAGCAGCGCGGGCGAACGGCGCGCGATCAGACTCTCCGCGACGCGCGTATCCATCGAGCGGATGTTATCGATGGCGAGGTCGGGATGCGCGGCGCGGACGAGCTTTCGCAGCGTCTCGGCGAACGCTTCCGGGCGCTGGCTCGTGCGCGCGACGACGAAAACGCTGCTGTCACCGGTACGATGGGCGTAGGGCAAGTACACCGCCCCCTGCCCCTGCGACTCCGTGAGCTCCGCTTGTTTTACCGCGCCGACAACCCCGACAATGGTGAATAGCTTTGCTTCGTCCGATTCGTTGCCACGAAAGACCTGCTGGCCGAGCGCGCCCCCGTTGGGCCAGTAACGCCGGGCAAGATCCTCGTCGACCACGCAGACGCGTTCCGGGCGGTGAGAATCCGCTGAGCTCAGGAAGCGCCCTTCGCGGAGCGGAATGCCGAGCGCCGTGAAGTAGTCGCCGTCGACCCCGTAGGAATAATGACCGTGCACGGATTGGCCAGGCGGCGGCACATAGCCCTTCGGTGTGATCGCGGTTTTGCCGCTATCCCCGCTCAACGGGATGTTCGTGATCGTTCCGGCAGCGGCGATTCCAGGTTGCTGCCGGATGGATTCCAACAAGCGATCGACAATGCCGACTGGGTCCTGCGCCAGTTGCCACGTGAGGGTGCACTCACCGGCGAGAACATGATCGGCGCGAAAGCCGGGAGAGACTGCCATCACCTTTTTCAAGCTCAGTCCGAGCAGCGCCGCACCGGCGAGCAACACAAAAGCGAGGGCGATCTGCGCGACGATAAAGCCGTGGCGAAGGCGCTGCGTGGCGCGGTTGATCGTGCCTGAGCGCGATTCGGATTGCAGCGCGTTGGCCAGATGGCTTCCGAGATTAAACCACGCGATGGGCACCGCGATTACGACTCCGAGAACGACTGCGCCAATGAGCCCGATCGCCGCGAGCCAGCCGTCGAACACGATGTGCGCGCCAAGCGGCAAACGATTCGCACCAAGCACCTGGAGCAGTTGAGTTCCCCATGCGCCCGCCACCACGCCGAGCAATCCACCGGCGGCGGTGAGGAGGACAGTTTCGGTCAGCACTTGCCTAACGACATGTTGTCGGCTCGCGCCCATCGACTGGCGGATCGCCATTTCTTTCGCCCGGCTGCTGGCGCGAATCAGGAGCAGATTGATCAGATTGACCGCGCCGATGAGGAGGAGGAAAAACACGCCACCCTGCATGAGCAGGAGTGTTGGACGGATGGAGCGCACGTGATGCGCGTGCAGCGAAACCACCGGCGAGCGAAAGCCTGCCTCGGCCATCATTTTTGCCTCCGGGCCGCCTTTCTCGACCGCAGTATTATGCGCGTCGATCTGTGCCTGCGCTTCGGCGATCGTGACGCCTGGTTTCAAGCGCGCGATCATATGCGTGCCGCCACCGCCGGAATGGCGCGCGGCCGGCTGCGGCGACCCCGTTTTGTAGGGTAGATAAAGAGCAGCCTCTGTGGAGAGAAATCGAAAATCCGGAGGCAATACGCCGACGACCTTTCTTGGGATGCCGTTCACGCGGAGATCGCGGCCGAGGACGTCTGGATTGGAATTCAGGCGCTGGCGCCAGAAACCGTCGGTCAGGATGACGACTCCGCTATCGTCCGCCATGTCCGCTTCGGCGAAGGGGCGGCCCATGACCACTCCCACACCAAGCGTCGCGAAAAATTCGGCCGACACGCGCATGATCTCTTCCTGCTCGGTCGAACCGGGCTCGCCGACGGGCTCGGCCCGGTTCATGAAGATGGACAGGCTCGACAGCGCTGGGATGTTGCCGCGCCGCTCGAAGTAATTCGTGACCGACGAACCGTCGTTCTCGACTCCGGCTTTCGGATAGGTGTTGTAAATCGTGACGAGCCGATCCGCATCCGGAAAAGGCAGCGGACGAAGCAGGATCGAATTGATCACCGCGAAGATGGCGAGGTTCGCGCCCAGGCAGATCGCGACGGTGGCCAGCGCAGTGACCGTGAAGGCCGGAGCTTTGCGGAGCTGGCGAAGCGCGTAGCGAAGGTCGTTCATGAAAATAAATGACGAATGACGAATGACGAAACCTGAAGGAATGACGAACGATCAAATGACGAAGACGGCGAGCGCAAATTGGGAGTTTCGGGCTTTGTCATTGTTTCGGATTTCGTCATTCGAGCTTTGTCATTTTTCTGCGTCATTCGGCGCGCAACGCTTGGATTGGATCGACCAGGGTGGCGCGGCGAGCGGGCAGCCAGCACGCCAGCAGCGCGACAAACGCGAGCGAAGCAATAGCGATCGCAAGCGCGGGAAGATCGAGCGCACCGACGCCGTAAAGCACGCTGCTTAGGGCACGGCTTGCAGCGATCGCACCAATAAGACCCAACCCGATCCCAATGGCGATGAGAGTCGCGCCCTGGCCCAACACCAGCCGAAAAACCTTCTGGCGCGAAGCACCAAGGGCGAGGCGAATGCCAAGCTCGCGGGTGCGCTGCGTTACACTCAACGCCATCACGCCGTACAATCCGACGCTGGCCAGCGCGAGTGCCAGCGCCGCGAATGTTCCGAG
>Ga0207645_10000919_pt1 | contig 24465 bp, 12 predicted proteins | sample KBSM53metaG_FD_184331 | JGI IMG/M metagenome (GOLD analysis project Ga0207645, IMG submission 184331) | Miscanthus rhizosphere microbial communities from Kellogg Biological Station, Michigan, USA - KBS M5-3 metaG (SPAdes) (version 2) | ecosystem: Host-associated > Plants > Roots > Rhizosphere >...
ATGTTGGTGGCTAATCTACGTCTGCAACTCGTTCGCCGCCTAACGCCATTTGAATTGTCACTTTACGCTGCGAACAGGACGAAGTCCTGCGAGCGCTTGCAGGAAATCCGCGACCGCGGGCGCCCCACCGCAAGCAAGTAACGCATTGACCTCGAGTTGAATCCCGTGGCGCTTGCAACATATCGACATCTCCTGCGTGGCGCTGCAGGAATATCTACTACATAGGGGCCCACGCGCCGAGCATCACCAAGCGCGCCACCAACGAGCAGCGCCCGCCAGACCCGTCGCCGCTCGAACAACCCTCGGCATGGCACAACGCCTCGCACCATCGTCACGATGACGCGTCAGCACATACACCGCGCGACCCATACCGGGCAACAACGTCACAACCGATCCCCCGGACTCGGCACCCCAGCACCACCGCGATCGGCCACGTGCGTATACCGCTGGGTCGTCCGCAAATCCGTATGTCCCATCACCACCTGCAGCCGACGAACATCCACGCCCTGCTCCAACAGATGCGTCGCGAACGAGTGACGAAGCGTGTGGCACGTCACCCGCTTCGTCAGGCCAGCTCGCGACGCAGCCGCCGGAACCGCCCGCTGCAGCACCGTCGCGTCCAGGTGATGGCGCCGCCGCACGCCCGCGGAGTCCACCACCGTCCGCGACGACGGGAACACGTATCGCCACCGCCAATCGCGGTCGGCGTTCGGCAGCTTCCGGATCAGCGCGCCCTCGGGCATTGTCGTCCGCACATTCCGGCGCCCATCGGCGTCGAATTGATCGCGCACGCTCTTCAGGTGCTTACGAAGCGCATCCGCGTCCCGCTGGCCTAACGGGGCACGACGATCCTTGCCGCCCTTGCCATCGCGCACGATCACCGCGAAGCGGTCAAAGTCAATGTCCTTCACGCGCAGCGCGATGCATTCCGAGATCCGCAGGCCGCTCCCATACATCAGCTCCGCACACAGTCGCGGCACCGGCGCGAGCTCGCGAAACAGTGCGCGGACCTCGCGCTGCGAGAGCACCGTGGGCACGGAGCCGCTCCCGCCGGCGGTCACTACATCGTCCAGCGCCGGAAGCGGGCGCTCGACAACGCGCTCATAGAGGAAGAGCAGCGCCGATTGGGCCTGCTTCTGCGTCGACGGTGCGACCTCCTCCTCGACCGCAAGCCAGGACAGAAAGTCGGTGACCTCCGGCCCGCCCATGTCCTTCGGGTGGCGCCGCCCATGGAATCGGATGAATCGGCGAATCCAGTAGACGTACGCCTCCTCCGTCCGCGGACTATACCGACGCTCCCGCAGCTTGCGCCGCACGACCTCCATGAACCGGAACCGATGCTCGGGCTCCGCCGGAGCGGTGAGATGAGAATCGGGAATGAGAGGGAGCGGCATGCCGTAGCTTGCACGCCGCTCCCGTCAACTTCACCACCATTCCAATGCGAGCGGGCGCTCGCTTACTTCTCGTCCAGCTTCCGCCCCGCGTTCAGATTGTCCCAGCTCAACATCGTGTTGAACACGAGCGCATAGCTGCCGATCGTCTCGCCCCGCCACAGCGGATTGTTCGCGAACAACACCACGTGCCCCTTCTGCATCGGGACATCCACCACCACCGGCCGCTGCGCGACGTCACCACCCCCGTCCAACAATCCCGACACGAGCAGCTCCTTTTGATCCGCAAAGCGCAACAACACGCGCGGCCGCTGATCCGGCGGAATGATGTTGATCGGGCTCCGCAACATGTCGTCGGTGACCGGCGCGGCCTGCCACGGCTGCACCGTCGCGCGCGGCGGCGCGTCGAACTTCGGATCCACCGAGCGTCCTTGCGTCACGTCGGGATCATCCGCCGTCCCGCGCCCAGTCGCACGACCGCTGGCGCCGCCACCGCCGCCGAAGCCCCCTCTACCACCGCGAGTGGAAGACACCGAGAAGCTGCCGCCGTCATCACTGTACACGGCGAGATTGTCGGACACGCCGTACACGATCGGGCTCGTCTCGTCCACACGCTTCGTGCGCAGCAGGCTTCCCACGACCGAGTTACTCTTCGCACTGTTCGCCGTCACGCCATTCGTTAGGCCGAACTGCACCGCGAACTCCGCCGTGTTCGCTACCGTCACGAGCACGCCACCCTTCGCCACGAACGACTCGAGATTCTCCAGCCCCTGCCAGCCGAGCCCCGGGCGCATGTCGTCAGTCTGGGCGAGGGTGCTGATGTTCGGCGTCTCCGGCGAATTCTTCCACGGCACCGGGTTCCGCCACATTGGCATTCCCTGAATGATCGCCGTGCCATTCCCGCTCGTGGGCGGGAAGAGGATGACATCGTACTTCGCGTTCAGGTTCGGATTCTTCGCGACGTCCTGCGTGCTGATGTAGTCGAACGGGATCGACAGCACGTCGAAGGCCTGACGCCACCATCCCTCGGTCTGCGTACCAAGCCACGTATGCAGGATGGCGACCCGAGCCGCGCGGGCGGGGTGCGCCTTGACGTTAGGCGCCGCCGCCAGCGCGACCGCCTGTACTCCGAGCTCCTTCGCCGCCTTGTCGAGATCCGCCTGCGGCACGCCTTTCACGATGAACGACCCACGAGCGAACCGCTTCCCCGCGGCCTCGAACGACTCCTCCGCGATTTGGAAGTCTGCCTTCGCGAACCGATACCGCAGCGTCGCCAGCGCGTTATCGGCGTTATGGTTGATCGCGAAAACGCTTCCGGTTCCGGTCACGCCACCTGGCGAGCGAACCTCGCCGGTAACCCGCTCCATGGGCGCATCGAGCACTTTCACGTCCGTCACGCGCACCGCCTGCACGTTGAACCCTTCCGGGAACGTCCAGCCGGTGTCGTCGTACGGGTTCTTCTGCGGATCGTTAGGCGACCAGTACTGGTAGTCGAGCAGCGCGTCGGCAATGCGCGAGTATGGCTGGTCCATGCGCACGACGTAGCTGCCTGCGGGGAACGTCCGCGTGGTCGTCGTGCCAGTATCCGCCTTCGTCGCCGAATCCGCACCGCGCGCCGAGCGCCGAGCGCTCGCGCTGACCGTCACGGTGAACGGTACCGTCGCGCGCGAGATCTCCACCGCCTGCTTTCGCAGCACGTTGAGCAGCTCCGCCTGCGCGCCCGGACGACGGTCGTCCGCCGGCAGCACGTAGGCCGCCGGACCCTCGACCTTCGCCTTCGTCACCGACCGCTTGCTCTTCTGATAGAAGTTCTCGAGGAACTGCCGCCGGTTGTTCGCGAAATAACTGAGCGAGACGAGCAATCCCGTCTGCTCGTAGTTGTTGTTGTTGCGAAGGCTCCACTTCACCCGTGGCAACGGCGGATTCTGGCGATACCACGTCCGCTCCGTCTCACTCGGCGACAGCGTCCGCTCCACCGTCTCGGCCGTGCCGCCGTTGCCGAACGTCTCGTAGAGACGGCTGATCCCGTTATGCGTCGCCGCGATGAACATGAGATAACCCGGCGACCACGTGTCGAACGTGCCGTGCGCGAAGACGCCCGGCATGCCGAAGCGCGTCATCTCCTGCACGTTGTTCCACCCGATCATCTGCCACTCGTTCGTGAGCAGCGGATCGATCCACGCGTTGAATGGCCCGTCGCCGATCGTGTTGTCGTAGAGGAAGGGCACCGACTCGTGCAGGTCATGGATGACCTGCGCCTTCCAGTCGACGTACGCGTTCAGCACGTTCTGCGTGAGCTTGAGCGTCATGCCCATCGCGTCACGGTTGTTGTCGTGCGCGACGTACTTGCCCCAGTAGACGAGCGGCGGAACGGTCTGGCCGGGGTGCTTCATCTTCCAGTTGAACACGTCCACAACGCGGTCGCGGCCATCCACCTCCACGATTGGCGTGATGAGCGTGATGAGGTTGTCGCGGATATTCCTTATATAGGGGCTCTCGTCCACTGCTAGGCGATAGGCGAGCTCCATGAGCGCCGTGGGCGCGCCGGCCTCGGGCGAGTGGATCGTCCCCGTGATGTAGTAGACCGGCGCCGCACTGGCCGCGATCTCTTCGGCCACCTTGTCGTCCATATTGATCGTGCGCGGATCGGCGAGCTTCGCGAGCTTGGCCTTGTTCTCGTCGAGCTTCTGGATGAGCTCCTCCGACGCGACCGCGACCGCGATCATCTCACGCCCTTCTTCGGTGGTGCCGATCGAGTAGACCTTGACGCGCGGGCTGGCCTTTGCGAGCGCCCGCATGTACTCGTAGACCTCCTTCGAGTACGGCAGCTTGGTCGGCGCACCGGCGATGTCGCCCAACACCGCCTTGGGTGTGGGCACGGTCTTGCTGGCCGGCAGGTAGTCCACGAGCGGCGAGAGGAAGAATGGCTCGGTCGTGTACTCTTTGATCTTCGCCGTGTAGGCCGAGTCGATGGGCTGGTTGGGATCGCGGCCGGGTTTGGCGGCGGAGAGATCGACAGGCGCACTCGCACCGGATTCGCGGCTCGTGGACGCGGGAGCGCTCTGTGCGAAGGCGGCGATCGGGAGCGTGGCTAACACGAGCCCGAACGCGAACGTAGGGCGTTTCATCATGACGCGTGGCTGATGGGACGATTGTGGGAGGCCGAAATTTATCGGAGGGGGCAGGGAGTTGTCATGACGGCCGCCAGGGACGCGATCCGCATGCGAGCCTTCGACGCTTTCAAGGCGGACGCCGAGGCGATTCCGCCCATCACGTTGCGCGGCGGCGACGCCCTCGACAGCTACGACGAGCCGCCCCCGTACGATGCCGGCATCGATGAGCCGACCGACGCCTATCTGGAGGCATTCGCGTTCAACGGCCTCAATTTCCTCGACGCGGCGTCGTGGCGGCACTATCTCCCGCGCCTGATCGACTACGCCCTCCGACACATCGCCAGCAACGCACCCGGGACGATGGCGATCGATGGCCTGCTCTGGTCGCTGCGCCCGCCCGATCGCGATCCGCCGAGGCTCGCGTCATTGACGCGGGAGCAGGAAGAGGTCGTGGTGGCTGCGCTCGACCAGCTCGCGTTCTCGGACGATTCCGTCTACCGCAGGGACGCGATGCAGGTGATGGAGGAGTGGTGGATCCCCGGCGCGCTTTATCGGCCTCCACGTTAGGCGCAGACGGCAGTCGCTACTTGATCCAGGGATTCGAGAATCGCGGATCCGTCAGGAACGTCGAATCGGTGAGCGAGCGCAGGAACGCAATGAGATCGGACTTCTCGTCGGCGGTGATCGTGAACCCTCCGATCAGCGCGCTCTTGTGGGGGTTCGCGCTCCCGACGCCGGCGTTCGCCCCGCTCGTGATCGTTCGTCCACCAGCGGCATAGTGGTCGATCGCGTCCGACAGCGTCGCCACCGTGCCGTCGTGCATGTATGGGAACGTCACCTCGATGTTCCGCAGCGACGGCACCTTGAACTTGCCCATGTCCGACGCGACGCCAGTGATCGCCTGGAGCCCCGTGTTCGGGGCGGGATAGGCGCCGGCGCCATCGATGTTGTACAAGCCCGTGTTGAAGAATTCAGGGTCGCCGGGCGTCGTCGACCCGACCCATCGCGCCGCGTTGGTGAACATCACGCCGCTGTGGCACTGCGCGCACTTGAGCCGATCGCTCCGGAACAGCGCCTCGCCGCGCTGGGCGGCGTCGGACAGCGCGCCGGTGTTGCCGCGCTGGAACCGGTCGTACGGGGAATCTCCGGACACGAACGTGCGCTCGAACGTCGCGATCGCCCTGGTGACGTTGCCTAACGTGATCGGCGCCGTATCGCCGGGAAACGACGCGCGGAACAGCGACTGGTAGAGGGCGACGGCCCGCAGCCGATTCAGCATTTCCTCCTCGCGCCCCGCGAGGCCCAGCTCCACGGGGATCTGGCCGAGCATGGGGATGAGCGCCTGGGCCTCGAGTCGGCGGGTCTGCGTGTTCGCCCAGCCGAGCACCACCTGGTACGCCACGTTAGGCAGCGACATGCTGTTGCGTGGGTGCGGCTGCCCGGTAGAGCCGAACGGCAGGTTGCGCGCATCGGCGAACGCGTTCGCCTGCCGGTGGCACGACGAGCAGGAGAACACGTTGTTGCCGCTCAATCTCGTGTCGTAGAAGAGCCGCCGCCCGAGTTCGACCTTGGCGTCGGACATCGGGTTGTCCGCGGGCACGAGTGGGAGCGGAAAGCCATCGGGAAGCGACCAGCGAAACGCCGCGGGGTCACCGGATGGAATCGATGGACCGGTGGTGCGCTCGCCCGAGCATGCCACTTCGAGCAGAAGCGCACTCATCAGCCATACCAGTTTCGTCCAGGAAGGTCCTGTCATGTCACTCGGTTAACACGCGGCGCTCGTCCTGTCCCTTGTGCTCTTCCCATGTGCAACTTCGATCCACTCGACTCTTGCGAAGATATCGTCAGCGCGCCAGTGTCATGCCGCGTACACCGCGTCGGTATACCGTCGCGACGTTTTACCGTTCCACGTTCACGTTGTTCGACGCAGGGCCAATCACCCAGCGCGCTCACACGCTCGCTCCCATTATCACCCGTTCTCCGCGAAGACGAAAGAACGGGGCAGTGCCATTCCACTCTGGAGGGAAGATGCGCACGTCACGTTCGCCGGGAGGAACGCGTTTCCTGGCCAGGCTCGCCGGATCGGCGATAGGCCTGGCTCTCGCCGCCACTACGGCGGCCGCCCAAACGGGCGTCGTCTCAGGCACGGTTACAGAGGCCAGCAGCGGACGCGGACTGTCGGCAGTCCGCGTTCAGGTCGTGGGGAATGAAAGCGCCGCGGCTGCGACCGACGCGAACGGTCACTTCATCATCCGGAACGCACCGTCCGGAGCACAGTCGATCCGCGCAACACAGATCGGGTATCGTCCGGAGTCGCGGGCGATCACCGTCGGCGGCGACACGGTTCGCGTCGATTTCCGACTCTCCCAGAGCGCGGTCGAGTTACAGCAGGTCGTCGTTACCGGCACGGGTGGCGCGGTCGAGAAGCGTCAGGTCGGCGCATCGATCGGTGAAGTCGACGCCGCGAAGCTGTCGGAACAGATGGCGATTCCCGATGTGGGTCGCATGTTGTCCTCGAAAGTCACCGGGCTTCGCGCCACGACCGTGGGCGGCGGCGTCGGGACGGGACAGGACATCCGCATCCGCGGCACCGCGTCGTTCTCGCTGTCACAGCGGCCCGCAATCTACGTCGATGGCGTTCGCATCGACCAGCGCGCCACGGAGTGGTTCCAGGACGGTGCCTGCTGCTCGTTCGGCGGTGGTGCATCGACCGACCGTCTCGGTGACCTGAACCCGAACGACATCGAGCGGGTCGAAGTGCTGAAGGGCGCGGCCGCCGCGACGCTGTACGGGTCGGAGGCGACGAATGGCGTCATTCAGATCTTCACCAAGCGGGGTCACACGAGCGATCAGCGGACGCAGTTCAACCTCGGCCTCGCGACGGGCTTCGAGGAGCTGCGCCACAATCTCCCGGTCACGCAGTTCCCGCGGTTCACCGGTCCGGACGGCACGCGCGCGCTCGACGCGAACGAGACGATGATCAAGCGGGGCCCGTACGGCGGGCTCGATCTGTCCGCGCAGGGCGGCGGGGGGCGCACCACGTACTTCGCGTCCACGGCAATCTCGAAGGAGACCGGGTCGATCCAGCCTAACGACCAAACGAAGGGTGCGCTCCGACTCAACCTGACCTTCGCACCCACCGACAAGTGGACGGTCGAGGCGCGGTCCGCGTACGTGCGCGATCGCATCAACGAGATCCAGGCCGGGAACAACTGGACCGCGTTGTTAGGCAACGCGCTCAACGGCGACCCGAAGACAGCGACGAAGGATCGTCCGTATGGCGAGGCCTGGGTCCCCGTCAAGGACATCGAAACGATGAAGACGCAGTCTGACGTCGACCGATGGACCGGCGGCGTCACGCTGAACAACACGATCCTGCCGACCTTGAGCCACCGGTTCACCATGGGCGTCGATGCGGTCAACGACCACAAGTGGCGCTTCTTCCCGTATGCCGGCGCCTTCGGGCCCGCCGGCGTCACCGACGGGCAGGCCAACCGCGGCACGCGCAACTACAAGACCTATACGGTCGACTACCTCGCGCAGTGGCAGTACAAGCTGCCGTGGAATTTCGAGTCGAACCTGTCCGTGGGCGGACAGGGCTTCTGGGACATCGAGTCGCTCATCACCGCCGTCGGCAACACGTTCCCGGGCCCCGGCGTTTCGGTCATCTCCTCGGCTGCGACGACGACGGCCGGCGAGCAGTACACCAAGACGGTCAATCTCGGGTTCCTTGCCCAGGATCGCTTCTCGTTCAAAGACCAGCTCTTCTTCACGGCCGGCGTCCGCATCGACGGCAACAGCGCGTTCGGCAAGGACTACGGCTACCAGACGTACCCGAAGTTCGACATGTCGTGGGACATGACGCACTCCGGCTTCCTGCCAAAGGCCTTCAGCGCCGCCCGTGTTCGCGCGGCGTACGGCCAGGCCGGCAAGATGCCCGGACCGTTCGACTCGTTCACGAGCTACGCCGCGACGCCGGTGTTCGCATCGGACGTCGGTATCGTTCCGCTCAACCCCGGGAACGCAGACCTGCGTCCCGAGAAGTCGACGGAGAAAGAGGTCGGCCTGGAGCTCGGTTTCTTCGGCGATCGGCTTGGCTTCGAAGGGTCGGTCTACCGCCAGGAAACAGACGACGCGATCGTTCCCAAGCAGAACCCGCCGTCCGCCGGCTTTACACAGCCGCGCTCGGTCAACATCGGCACGATCAAGAACGACGGCTGGGAAGCGGGCCTGACCTACCAGGCCATATCGTCCGCCCACTACGACTGGACGGTCGGCCTCAAGGGAGACGGCAACAAGAACAAGATCACCGACCTCGGTGGTGTCTCACTTGGTGACGACCGGTACCGTCTGGGATATCCGGTCGGCGGCGTGTGGGACCGGAGGCCGACGGGCTTCACGGTTCAGACCACGGGCACCGATCCGACACTCGGCGATTGCACGAAGCTATCCTACGGATGCCCAGTGACGTCGCGGTCCGACACGACCATGTACTACGGTGCCGGGCTCCCGACGAGCAACTTCTCGCTCACCAACACGGTCCGCGCGGGTGCGTTCACCTTTTACGCGCTGGTCTCGATGGAGAACGGAGCCTTTTTCGGCAACGGCGACCGCTCGTACCGGATCCGCCAGGGCGGCGCGGACGAATGGTTGAAGGCGTTAGGCCCCAACGGCGAAGCCACGTTCAAGTCCGATTCGATCAGGCAGTACGCGTCGATCCTGGACTACACCGACAAGCGCGACAACGTGCGTCTGCGTGAGATCTCCGTTTCGTGGAACGTCCCGACGAGCTTCACCACCAGGATGCGCACCGGGGCGACGTCGATCACGCTGACCGGGCAGAACATCATGTGGTGGGACAACTGCAACTGCGTCGATCCGAACATGAACTGGGGCGGCTCGGAGTCCTTCATCTTCAATAACGGATTCCTGATGCAGCCCGCGCCGCGAGTATTCCGCATGCGGTTCCAAACGCGCTTCTAGCCCGCGCCAACTCCAATCATCGAGATAATCGAGACCGATCATGCATATACAGCGAATGACCACAATTGCCGGCCGGGCGGCAGCGTACGCGGGAGCGGTAGCGCTCGTCGTGTTCGGCGCCGCGTGCGGCAGCGCGCTCGATGTGCCGAACCCCCAGGCGTTCGGCGACGACGCGCTCAACAACCCCATCATTCTCAAGAACGTCGCCAATGGCGCCGAGGGAGCGCTGCACCAGGCGTTCGACGACTACATCGTCTACACTGAGCTGTTGAGCGACGAGATCGAATCGACGTCGACGTGGATCGACTGGGAGGACGTCTCCGAAGGCCGAGTGCGCCACGATTGGCCGAATCAATTCTCATTCAGTTTTACACAGGATCAGATCCTTCAAGCACGTTTCGCGGCGCAAAGCGCGACGGAGCGCATCAACAAGGTGCTCGCCGCGGACGCGGCAACGAGCCCGCTGCGCGCGCAGACGATGCTCGTCGATGCGTTGTCCGACCTGCTGCTGGGCACCGGGTATTGCGAATCGCCGCTCGTGCCCGACGGGCCGCGTTCGCCCGACACCGAAGTGTTCGCGCAGGCCGTCACGAAGTTCACGGCAGGCCTCGAGGCCGCTCAGGCGATTACGGGTGATGCGGACGCGCAGAGGAAGTGGACGAACGTAGCCCATGCCGGGCGCGCTCGCGCCAACCTGATGGCGGGGAACTACGACGCCGCCAAGGCCGATGCGCAGGCGGTAGATCCGGGTTTCGAGTACCAAGCCCTTTACTCGGAAGCCGGCGGTTATAGTACGACGAGCAACCCGGGTGAGCAGTTCAACCAGAATCGCAATCGCTCGGGCGGGCTGCGCCGCCTGTATCACTCGCGCGTGCACGTGATCGACTCGGTCACGACGGGTGAAGCCTACCTGCGCGACTGGTCCTCCGGCCAGGACGACCATCGCATGGCCGTGACGCGATTCGAGGGACAGCTCGGCGTGAACAATCGGTTCGCGTATTACGGCATCACGAAGTACGCGGATCGCACGTCGCCAATTCGCATGCTCTCCAAGATCGAGTCGAATCTGGTCGAGGCCGAAGTGGCGATGCGAGCGGGCGACTACGCCACGGAAGCCAACATCCTCAACGTGATGCGCGCGCGTCCCGGCGTTGCTCTGCCACCGATTCCCGTGCCTGGGGATGCGGGTGCGGCGCAAAACGCCCTGGTCAACGAGCGCATGGCGGAACTGTGGGTAGAAGGCAGTCGCATGCAGGACTTGTATCGGTTCAACCTGGTGACGCAGATACTTGGACCGTCGCGCGCGACGAAGCTCCCGCTGTCGACTACCGAGGTTCTGAACAACTCCGCCATGAAGCTTGGCGAGGGTGCCTGTCCGACCATCTCGTAACGGAGAGCACCCGGCAAGTGCATCGGGGGCGGACCGGAGAACCCCGGTCCGCCCCCGATGCACATGTGCGGTCACATGAACTGATGACTGACCACTGATGCGGTATCATCGCTGGCACGATGCCTTCCGCGTGATGTCGCGGCGCGATTTTATCGTTAGGCTCGGCGCGGCCGGTGCTGGCGCCGTCGTAACTGCGTGCGGTGGCTCGGGCGGAGGTGATGGCGGCGGAATCGTCGAACCGCCGCCAACCGGCAACATCACCGGCCTCGTCGAGTCGCTGGACGGAACACCGCAGCCTGGCCTTGGCACGCTCATTCTCATGACAGAGCGCGGGCGACAGACGGGGAAGCGTACGTCGCCCGACGCCAATGGGCGGTTCGCGTTCCCGCTGGTGACACCGGGCGCCTATCAGATCCGCTTCGATGCGCCGGGGCTGGCGGCCGTGCCGGAGCCGTTTCCACACCCGATTCGCTTTTCCGTGGAAGCCGGTAAGACGACCGACGTCCCGGTGCACGTCCAACTCGGCAACTACAACCAGAATCTCGTCGAGATCTACATCGGTGACGGGTTCTTTCAGGTGCAGCCAAATGGAACGGAAAACGGCGATTGCGTCGTAAAGGCCGGGACGAACATCTGTTGGTACAACGTTGACGACGCGGTGCACACTGTCACCGGCGGGCCGTGGGGCGACTCGGGTGATCTGCAGCCCACGCAGGCGTATCTCTGGCCCGCCACAACGATCGGCGTGTTCAGCTACCACTGCCGTTATCACCCAAACTCGGAGAAGGCGCTGCTCCGGGTTACCGAATGATCGCTTTCACCTCAGGAGACCAGACATGACCGCGATCTCGATCCGACGCTTCAGCACGCGCGTCGGTGCCAGCGTGTCACTGATTGCGCTCGGCGCAGTCGGCCTGCCACTTGGCGCGCAAGCGGTGAACTACTCACGCGCGGAGCAGCTCCTCAACTGGAATGCCGACCGCCTGGTGTCCGGCGATCAGGTGAACCCACAGTGGATGAAGGACGGCAATCGATTCTGGTATAGGAACAAGACCGCGAATGGGGCCGAGTTCGTGCTGGTCGATCCGGCAACCGGGTCGAGGTCGCTGCTCTTCGACCAGGTGAAGCTGGCCCAGGCCCTGACGTCGGCGTCGGATACGGCGTTCGACGGTAACAAGCTGCCGTTCCAGACCTTCAAGTTCGGGAAGGACGGCGACAACGAGAGTGAGATCGAGTTCAACGCCGTACGCAAGCACTTCGTCTGCAACATCCAGTCGTACCGCTGCACGGTGGGTGACACGCTGCCGAGCGACGTGCCGTTCGTGAAGTCGCCGGACAAGAAGCTCGAGGCGTTCGTCTCGAAGAACAACCTCTGGGTGCGAAACGCCGAGACCCACAAGGACTCGGTGCAGCTCACGACCGATGGCGTGGAGTACTACTCGTACGGCACGACGATGCTGCGTCCGAGCCAGCTGCAGCGGCCGGCGCCCGTGCGTCCGCAGCTTCGCTGGTCGCCCGACTCGAAGAAGATCGCGGTGCTGCGAACCGACGAGCGGAACGTGGAGCACATGCACTACATCTCGTATACGCCGCAGCGCCCCAAGCACTACTCGCAGCCGTACGCGTTGCCTGGCGACACTGCGGTGCCGTATCCGCACATTCACATCGTCGACGTTGCCTCGAAATCCAACGTCGTGGCGAAAGTCTCCCCACGTCCCAATCAGCTCTCGATCGGCGGCTCCGTTCGCGACTCCGCCTGGGCGCCTAACTCGAACACGCTCAAGGTGTCGTACTACACGCGCGGGTCGAAGAGCGCGTACCTCGCCGTCGTCGACGCGTCGACCGGTGACATGCGTGTGGTCGCCCGCGACACGGGCAAGACGTTCGTCGAGATCAGCAATCCGCAGGACCCGGGTTCGTTTTACGTCACGAAGGACCTGAAGGACGCCTTCTGGTGGAGCGAGCGTGATGGGTGGGGACACCTGTACCGCTTCGACGCCGCCGGCGTAACGTCGGTGGTCTCGAACGACGGTGACGGCGGCATGACGGTTGCCCCTGCGCCCAAGGGTCAGCTGACGACGGGTGCGTGGCAGATCGGTCAGATCGCGTACGTGGACGAGACGAAGAAGCAGGTCTTCTTCACGGGACGCGGCCGCGACGGCTTCCTGTACTACGCGAAGCTGTACCGCGTGAATTACGACGGGACGGGTCTCACGCAGGTGACGACCGAGGACGCGAACCACGTCATCACCTTCAGCCCGAGCGGCAAGTACTTCGTGAACACGTACTCGGGCATCGACACGCCGCCGGTGACCGTGCTGCGCAATGCGGCAACGGGTGGGGTCATCAAGAAGCTCGAGCAGGCGGACGTGACGCGGTTGTCGGCGGTGGGCTGGAAGCCGGGGAAGGTCTTCTCGGTGAAGGCGCGCGATGGCGTGACCGACATCTACGGCGTGATCTATCTCCCGCCCAACCTCGATTCGACGAAGAAGTATCCGATCATCGACCACATCTATCCGGGCCCGCAGGTCGGTTCGGTGGGCGCGTGGAGCTTCAAGAACGGCGGCGAGCAGTTCTCGCTTGCCGCGTTAGGCTTCGTCGTCATCCAGCTCGATCATCTCGGGACGCCGCTTCGCTCGAAGGTGTTCCACGACAACTACTACGGGAACTTCGGCGACAACGGCCTGCTCGATCATATCACCGCCATCAAGCAGCTGGGCGCGCGCTACCCGTTCATCGACGTGGATCGCGTCGGGATCTTCGGCCACTCGGGCGGCGGCTTTGCGTCGACCGATGCGATGCTCCGCTATCCGGAGTTCTTCAAGGTCGCCGTCTCGAGCTCCGGAAACCACGACAACCGCTCGTACAACATCTACTGGGCGGAGAAGTATCAGGGGCTGATGACGAAGGACACCGTTCGCAAGACGGACAACTTCGAGACGTCGGCGAACAAGACCATGGCGAAGAGTCTTCAGGGCCATCTGATGCTGATGCACGGCGACATGGACGACAACGTGCATCCCGCGAACACGATCCAGCTCATCGACGAGCTGGAGAAGGCGAACCGTTCGTTCGACCTCGTGTGGGCGCCTAACCGCAACCACGGGCTGAACGAGCCATACTTCATTCGCCGCCGGTGGGATTACTTCGTTCAGTATCTCATGGGCGTCACGCCGCCGGACAACTACCTGATCGTGCCGCCGCCGGATTTCCGTCCCGGGCAGCCGTTTAATCCGGACGCCGACGATCCTGATCCGGATGGGTGGCCGTACTGGAAGCCTTTCGTTTTGCCGAACTAACGTCATCCCGAGCCGGCAGGCGAGCGATCGCGATCCTCCGGGGAGAGGGCTCTCTTTCGGGACGACTGCGATCCCTCGCTTCGTTCGGGATGACAACGCATTCAACCCGAGCCGAGCCATGTCGACTCTTTCCTCCAGCGTGGTCGCGATCGCGGCTGCATTCGCGACGTTAGGCACCGCCCGCTCTGCGGCGGCGCAGACATCGATCGACCGGTGGCTGGTCCTCGGACCGGCCACCGCCTCGCTTCCCTTCGGGGCGCCCTCCAGTGACTCGGCGCGGCTCGAGGCGTTCCGCCTCCCGGCCGACAAGGGGTGGCCGTCGGAGGGAGGGACCGTGACGGTGCCGGGCGGCGCGCCGCTGCGCTGGCAGCCCGGGAACGGCGCCGCGACAAATGGGAGCGTCGTGTTCGCCGCCGCGTACGTCACCGCCGACCGCTGGACGCGCGCCACCCTGCAGGTGACGGGTGGTGACGCCGCGAGCCGGCGTGTGTGGCTGGACGGCACACGCGTCGGAACCGCGCCGGTGGATCTGTCGCAGGGGAAGCATTTCCTGCTCGTGGCGCGCGTTGGCAGCGGATCCGATGCCGGCGCGCCACTCGTGGCAACCTTGACGCCCACGCCCGCAGGCGGCGCGTTGACGACATCGCTCGATCCCACGCACACTGCGTCGTTCCGCACGCTGCGCGACATGGTGGCGTTCACCGACGTGGCGCTGAACCCCGCCGGAACGCGAGCAGCGTATACGACGCGTCATCAGGACGCGGTGCTCGACCGGAACGTCGAGGCCATGGAGGTTCGCGAGGTGGCGACCGGACGTCTGCTCGCGCAGATGTCAGGTGACCTGTCGTCGCCGGTCTGGTCGCGAGACGGTGAGCGGCTGGCCTACCTGGCGCCGGGGGAGCACCGGGACCCGCCGGGCGGAGGCGGACGCGACCTCATGATGTGGGAGGCGAAGACGGGTGCTGTCACACGGGTGATAGCGTACGAGCCGGCGGCGAGGCTCATCGGATGGTCACCCGATGGCGAATGGATCTATTACACCGGGACGGTACGCGCGGTGTCGCCGGACGTCTTCAAGCCCGGTGAGGCGCGGCGGCTGACCGAAGTCTGGCAGCGATCCGAGCGGTCAGGGGACAAGGTGCACCTCTTCGCCGTCAACGTTAGGCAGGGAACGCGATACACCGTGGTCGGCGACTCGAGCTTCGGGGTGGCGGGCGCCGCGGTCAGTCCGGACGGCCAGCGCGTGGTCTTCTCGCGGAGCGCTTACGACAACAGCATCCGGCCGTGGCTGCATGCAGAGGTATGGGTGGCCGACGTTGCGACACGCGCGTCGAAGAAGCTCTTGTCGCTGGACCGGGAGGCGTTCAGCGCGCCGAGCACGTTCGCGTGGTCGCCGGACTCCAAGGCCCTGGCGTTCTGCGCGAGCGCCAAGGAAGTACTCGAGGGCGAAGATTCCACGTTCTCGGTCTACGAGAACAACCTGTATGCCGTGAACGTCGACCGCCCGTCGCTGGTGAATCTGAGTGACGGATTCGTTCCGAACGTCGGCGGCGGACTCGGATGCAGTCAGATCACGTGGAACTCGGCCGACGGCAAGATCTATGTTCCGGTGGACGCCGGGGCGAAGACACTGCCGGCCCGGACCAAGCGCGCGGTGACGTCGGCGGTGGAGCGAACGACGCTGGAAGTCATGCGCATCCCGAACGAGGTGATGTCCGCGGTCGATGTCGCCGGGACGTCGCTGGTCGTCGCCACGGAAGGGCCGACGACGCCACCGTCGCTCTACCGGATCGATCTCGCGACCAGCGCGTCGACGGCCATCGCGCAGCCTAACGCCGGAGCACTGACAGCCGTCGACATGCCCGCATGGAAAACCTGGAACTTCAAGAACAGCCGTGGCGAGGAAGTCGAGGCGTGGTATTGGACGCCGCCTGGCTTCGATTCGACCAAGACGTACCCGATGCTGGTGCATTACTACGGTGGCACCCTGCCGATGAAGAAGAACTTCGAGAATCGGCTGCTGTGGTTCGCCTCGAACGGCTATGTGGTCCTGTACATGAATCCGGCCGGCACGCCCGGGTACGGGCAGAAGTTCGCGAACTATCACATCAACGACTGGGGCTTTCCGGCAGCGACGGACATCATCGAGGGGACGGAGCAGTTCACGAAGACGCATCGGTTCGTGGATTCGGCGAGGGTAGGCAACTTCGGCCACTCGTACGGCGGGTTCATGACGATGCACCTGCACACGCGGACGAAGATCTTCCACACCGGCATCGCGCTGGCCGGCATCAGCAACATCGCCGACTACTGGGGCGCCGGAAACTCGGGCTACTCCTACACGGAGGGAACCTGCCCGGGATGTTATCCGTGGAACCGAAAGGACGTGTACATCGATCGGTCTCCGCTGTTCCAGGCCGACAAGATCACCGCGCCGTTGCTGCTCATCCATGGCACGGACGACACGAACGTGGTGCCGACGGAATCCGAGCAGATGTTCACGGCGCTGCGCATGCTTGGGCGTGAGGCGGAGCTCGTGCGGGTCAAGGGCGAGAACCACGGAATCAACTCGAAGCCGAGCGTGGAGCAGCTTCGCGACGCGATCATGCTGGATTGGTTCGACAAGTACTTGAAAGGTCGACCGGATGCGTGGGCGGCTCGTTGGAGTGATCGGTCGGCGGCACAGCACTGAGAGCTGCGAAACCGCAACCACGAACAGCTACAACCACGAACGCTGAAAACGCTGGAGAAACGAGCGCTGAGAACGCTGGAGGAGCAACCGCTGAGAGCACAGGCGCTTGCACATCTCATTGGTTTTTCAGCGTGTTCAGCGGCGCTTGCGTAAGCGTGTTCAGCGTTCGTGGCTCAGCAAGCGGACTCGCTAACAATCTTCTATCACGGAGATCGACGTGACGCTGCGATGGATTCCTCTCTTGTTTGCGGCTTTGGCTGTACAACCGTTAGGCGCGCAAGCCGCCAATGAAGCCACGAAACCACCCGCCGAGGTCTCCGCAACAGACTACGCCCGCGCGGAGGCCCTGATCGGCTGGAACGCGCGTGAGCTCGTGATCGACGACGCGGTGAACCCGAAGTGGACGTCGGCTCACTCCTTCTGGTACAGGAATCACCGCCCGAAGGGCTACGAGTTTCTCGTCGTCGATGCCGCAACCGGCGCAAAGCGGCAGCTGTTCGATCCCGTCAAGCTCGCGTCGGTGCTCTCGCAGCGCGCGGACACCGCCTACGACCCGGCCAAGCTGCCGTTTCGTGACCTAACGCTGCTGCGCAACGGACAGGCGATTCAATTCGACGTCGGAAAGAAGCACTTCTGGACCTGCGACATCGTCGCCTACACGTGCACCGGACCGGATTCGGTCCCGGCCCGCAAGGCGAGCGAGGTGAAGTCGCCGGACGGGAAGTGGATCGCGTACGAGAAAGGTGGCAATCTCTATCTGCGCGGGACCGACGGTGGCGCGGAGACGGCACTCACGACCGACGGAACGCCGGACTATGGGTACGGGCTGGCGAGCATCGGCTGCTGTCAGCAGGTCACGAACGCCCGCGACAAGACCGAGCTCCGCCCGTATGTGCTCTGGTCGCCCGACTCCAAGCGTCTGATCACGCACAAGTGGGATCAGCGCAACGTTAGGGAGATGCACCTCCTGGAGGTGAAGAATCCGGCGCCGATCCTGCACACGTATCGCTACGCGCTGCCCGGCGACTCGGTGATCCCCAAGTTCGAGTACTACGCCTTCGACGTTGCGTCCCGAAAGGGGACGCGCGTGGATGTCCCGCCGATCGAGTCCGTCAACACAACGTGCTGCTGGATGTCGACCGATACCGTCTGGAAGGATGTGCGATGGTCGAACGGCAGCGACGAATTCCTGTTCACGGCGGGCAAGCGAGGCTATCACGAGCTGACGTTGATGGCGGCGGACGCGCGGACGGGTAGCGCTCGCACGATTCTGAAAGAGACGAGCAAGACGTTCGTCGAAACGAACCAGAACGCGGGTGGCATTCCGAACTGGCGGCCGGTTGGCAACGGCAAGGAGGTCGTCTGGTGGTCCGAGCGCGATGGATGGGGCCACCTCTATCTCGTGGACGCGGTCACCTGTACGATCAAGCGAAGCGTGACGAGCGGCGCCTGGATGGTGAGTGACCTGTTGTACGTCGACGAGCCGACGCGCACCGCGTACTTCACCGGACGAGGCCGCGAGGCCGGGCGCGATCCGTCCTATCAGTTCCTGTATCGCGTGAAGCTGGATGGCGGCCCGGTCGAGCTGCTCACGCCGGAGAACGCGGATCACGACATCTCGTTCTCGCCCGACGGCAAGTTCCTGGTCGATGTCTACTCGCGTCCCGACACGATCCCGATCTCGGTCGTCCGCTCGACGTCGGGTGCCGTCGTAAAGGAGCTGCAGCGCGCCGACATCTCGCGGCTCGTCTCGGCTGGTTGGACGATGCCGATTCCGTTTACCGTCAAGGCGCGCGACGGGCAAACGGATCTCGAGGGGCTGCTGTATCGTCCGTCGAAGGTCGTGCCGGGTCGGAAGTATCCGGTGATCGACTACATCTATCCGGGCCCGCAGATCGGCTCGGTCGGCACCTGGCAGTTCAACGTGAATCCCGCCGGCAACGCGCGGTCGCTCGCGGAGCTTGGCTTCTACGTCGTGCAGGTCGATGCGATGGGGACCCCGGGCCGTTCGAAGGCGTTCCACGACACCTTCTACGGCAACATGACGGACAACGGCATCCCCGATCAGATCGCGACGATCAAGCAGCTCGCGGCGCGCTACCCCGAGATGGATCTCGACCGCGTCGGGATCTTCGGGCATTCCGGTGGCGGCTTCTCCTCGACCGATGCCATCCTGTCATATCCGGAATTCTTCAAGGTCGCGGTCTCCAGCGCCGGCAACCACGACAACCGGAGCTACGACTTCACGTGGGGAGAGAAGTACCAGGGACTCATGAAGAAGTTGAATGACTCGACCGACTCGTTCGATTCGCAGTCCAACTGGCGCAAGGCGAAGAATCTCCGCGGTCGGCTGCTGCTCGCGTATGGAACGCTCGATGACAACGTGCACCCGGTGGCGACGCAGCTCGTGATCGACGAGCTGATAAAGGCCAATCGGGATTTCGACCTGCTCGTGATGCCTAACCGCAATCATGGCTTTGCGGCGGATCCGTACATGATCCGGCGAACGTGGGACTACTTCGTTCGGAATCTGATGGGAGCCACGCCGCCGGACGGATACCTGCTTAAAGGGCCGACACCCTGACGATGCGCCCATTCAACGCTGGTCTCCTCGCGCTCGTGCTCACGGCGCGAGCCGTTCCGTTGTGCGCGCAGGATCTGTCCGCGCTGCCGTGGCGGTCGATCGGGCCCGCCTCGTTCGGTGGCCGCATCGATGACATCGAAGCCGTGCCCGGGAAACCGGGCACGATTTTCGTCGGTACGGCGGGCGGCGGTGTTTTCCGCACGACGAACAACGGCACGACGTGGTCTCCGGTCTTCGATCGCGACGGCACGTCGACGTCCATTGGCGACATTGCGATTGCGCCGAGCGATCCGGGCATCGTCTGGGTGGGGACCGGCGAGGCGAACAATCGGCAGAGCTCCACCTGGGGTGATGGCATCTACCGCTCGCTCGACGGCGGTGACTCGTGGACCCACATGGGGCTCGCGGCAACGCAGCACATCGGGCGCGTGGCAATCCATCCGCGCAATCCATCGATCGTGTTCGTCGCCGCGCTCGGCCACCTCTGGGGGCCTAACGCGGACCGCGGTGTCTACCGGACCACCGACGCGGGCGCGACGTGGAAGCGCGTGCTGGCCGGTGACAGCGTGACCGGCGCGGTGGACGTCGCCATCGATCCGGATGGGCGTACGGTCTACGCCGCGCTCTACCAGCGGCAGCGTCGCGGCTTCGGGTTCATCGGCGGCGGACCGGGCAGCGGCCTGTTTCGTTCGCGCGATGGCGGGGACACCTGGGAGCGGCTGTCCGTCGGGTTGCCGGCCGCGGTCAAGGGACGCATCGGAATCGCGATCGCGCCGTCGCAGCCAGCGACGGTCTATGCGGTCATCGAGAGCCAGAATGGTGGCGTCTTCCGGTCGGACGACCGCGGCGCCACGTGGCGGCGCCAGGCGCCGCTCAACCCGCGGCCGATGTACTACTCCCAGATTCGCGTGGATCCAGCACACCCGGATCGCCTGTGGCTGCTGGGAACCAACCTGCACAAGTCCATCGACGGTGGGCGAACGTTCACCACCGACACGACCGGCGACCGCATTCACGTGGACCATCACGCCCTCTGGATCGACCCGAATGATGGCAACCACATGATGCTCGGGAACGACGGTGGGCTCTACTTCACGTACGACGGCGCGCGCAACTGGGATTTCATCGACAATCTTCCCATCGGGCAGTTCTACGACGTCGACGTCGACGAGCGCGACCCGTATTTCGTCTACGGCGGGACGCAGGACAACGGGACCTGGGGCGTCCCGATTCGCACCTACAACGGCGTCGGTATCACGAACGCCGACGTGGTGAACATCGCCTACGGCGATGGCTTCTTCACGGTCACCGACCCAGCGGACCCGCGCTACATCTACGCGAACTCCCAGAGTGGGCGCGCGTATCGCGTTCACCTGGCGACGCGTGAGGAGCGCGGCATTCGCCCGGTCCCGCCGGATACGACGGAGACTTATCGCTTCAACTGGAGTACGCCGATGGTGCGCTCTCCGCAGGATCCGCAGACGATCTATTACGGCGGCAATCGCCTCTTCCGCACACGCGACGGCGGCCAGTCCTGGGATGTGATCAGCCCCGATCTCACGCGAAACACCAAGTGGAAAGAGCTTCCGATCATGGGGATGAAGCGTGACTCGACGACGCTCTCCCGCGACGACGGGACGAGCGACTACGGCACCCTGACGACGGTCGCGGAGTCGCCCAGGAATGCCGGGTCGATCCTCACGGGGAGCGACGACGGCGTCGTGAGCCTAACGACTGATGGCGGGCGCACGTGGACCAACATCACGTCGCGCTTCAAGCTGCCGGGGCCACGTTGGGTGAGTCGCGTGCTCTGGTCGGCGCACGACCCGCGAACGGCTTTCGTCTCCTTCGACGGGCACTACGACGACGACATGGCGCCGTACCTGTTCCGCACGACCGACGGCGGAGCGACGTGGGTGTCGATCACGAGCGACCTGCCCGCCGGCCACTCGGTGAAGTCGATCGCCGAGCATCCGACTAATCCTGCCGTGGTATTCGCCGGTACGGAGTTCGGCCTCTACGTGACCGTTGACGGTGGCCGGCATTGGAGTCGCGCCGGCGGCACACTGCCGCGCGTCCGCGTGGACGACATCGCGATCCACCCCACTCGGCACGACCTCATCCTCGGCACCCACGGGCGAAGCATCATCGTGCTCGATGACGTCGGGATGTTCGATAAAGGCGCGCCGGTGGCCGCAGCCGGCGACGCGGTGCTGTATCTGATCCGTCCGGCCATGCAGCGCTTCATCACGCGCATCCTCCCCACGCCCGGCGCGCGGACCTTCCAGGCGCCAAACCCTCCAGCCGGCGCGATCATCACCTACGCGTTAGGCACGCCAGCCGGTCCCACGGACACCGCGGCGGCGCGCCTGACGATTGCCGACGCCAGCGGGCGCGTCGTGCGGACGCAAACGGTGGCCGGAAGCCCCGGCCTGCACCGAACCGGCTGGGACCTCCATTACGACCGCGCTCCCGGCGTCACGGACACGGACGAGGGATGGTTCGGGGCACCCACCGGCGGGTGGGTCCTGCCCGGCCGGTACACTGTCACGTTGGCGGCACGCGGGAAGTCGGTGTCTCAGACGGTGGAGGTCGCAGCGGATTCGCGGCTCGACATCGCGTCCGGCGCACTCGAGGCCCGGCACACGGCCTCACAGCAATTGACGGCGCTGGAGAAATCGTTCAACGACGGTGTGGTCCTGCACCGCCGGCTCGCATCCGAGTTTGCCCGGCTCGACTCGGCGCTCACGTCGAACCCCGCCCGTCGGGATTCGCTCGCCGCGCTGTCCAAGACAGTTCGCCAGAAGATCGACTCGTTAGGCCGCCGGTTCGGGGGTGGCTTCGGCGGCGCGAAGTTCGGGTTCCTCGATCTCGACGGCTCGATGCAGGCGTCGTCGACTGGTCCCACGGTCGCCCAGCAACGGGCCCTCGAGCAACTCCGCGTGCAGCTGCGCACGGACCTCGCATCGCTCAACACACTCGTGTCTGGCGACTTCGCAGAATTTCAGCGGCGGGTGGTTGGGGCAGAGGGGACCACGCTCGCTCCGGTGGCGTTGCCGTGAGGCGGGCTACATTGCTCCGCTAGGAGGAAAACTCCGCCCGCATCGAGCCGTGATTTCTTTGGGAACAGCCTCGGGAGGCATGAGCGCCCCGAGGCTGGTCCCTTTCAATAAGCTCGTTGCGATTGGAATCGTCCCGTCCTCGGAGCGATCCGCCCGATCAGTTGTTTCCGGCCGTTTCCGTTTCGCACGCTGGTTTGGATGCTAGACCAGAGGAAGCATCCGTCCCGGTGATAGCGTCGCGTCAGGGTATGATCTGGGCCTTCCCCGACATCGCCTTGTTGTACGTCGCGACGTCGTCGCGCATCACGCGATCGTAGTCTTTCTTCGCCTCGGTGAGCTGCTTCTCGAGCATCGCCAGCACGCCAAGCGATGCATCGGTCGGGCGGAACTCGGCGCCACCGGCCACGTCGCCCGCGCCCGTCCCGACCTCACCCGACAGCCACACGAGGTTCATGTAGATCTTGTACGACTCGACGTACCACTTGTCGTCGCTGTGCATCTCCGTCCGCGACAACAATTGGAGCTCGACGTCGAACAGCTTCTTATTCAGCGCGTCCACTGCGGCAACGGCCTCCGCATCGCCACTCGACTTCTTGCGCTGATCCTCGAGCTGCTTCCGCATGATCTCGATGCGATTGATCATCGCCGCGCTGCTGTTCATCGCGTCGCGAATTCGAAGCTGCGCCTTCGTCGACGCCACGAGATCCGCCATCGACATCGTGGTTTCGGTCGCGCGCGTCACGGTGAAGCGTTCGGCGGGCGTCGTCGTACCGTGGGAGGCGAGGCGCACGGAGTAGCGACCGGGAAGAGCGACTGGTCCCGTGTTCAGCGGGCCATCGATGCCCCAGTGCACGATCGGGCGAACCTGCTTCCCCTTGAACCGGGGCTCCTCCCAGATGTGCGGGTTGTCCGGCGCAACCGTTCGGAGGTCCACCTTGGTGGGGGCGTCGTAGCGCAGGTCCCATGTCACGCGATTGAGGCCCGCGCGCGTCTTGGCATGCAGCGTACGGATCACCGTGCCGGTGGAATCCAGGATCTCGAGCGTCGCCGGCTCCTGCGACGCCGTCGGGACGGCGAATGTGAAGTCGGCGTAGCCGCCGCGCGCCTCGCGGTATCCCGCGCGCGGTGGGTACAGCCTAACGCTACCATCGGTCGCCCGTGCCGGCGTCGCCGCGGTTGGCCCGTTGCCGGCCTCGTTCTCGTCGTCGGCGACGACCGAGGGTGTCGCTCCGAGCTCCAGCGCCGTGATGTCGCGCAGGACGTAGATGCCGCGTCCGTACGTCGACACGACGACGTCATGCCAGCGCGCCTTGGGCATCGCGATCCACGTGACCGGTGATGCGGGCAGGCCCGCCTTGATGCGCGTCCAGTGGGCGCCGTCGTCGCGGGAGTAGTAGAATCCGTTCCCCGTTCCCGCGAACAGCATCCCGCGCTTGTTCGGGTTCTCGGCCACCGACATCACGTAGGTGAGTGGACCGCCTGTGGGCAGGTCGCCTGTGATCTTCGCCCACGTGCGGCCATAGTCCGTCGTCTTGTACAGGTACGGCTCGCGGTTGTCCATCATGTGGAAGTCGACCGTGACATACGCCGTGCCCGCGTCGAACACCGACGGCGCGATCTGACGAATCGTCCCCCACACCGGGAGTCCCGTGATGTTCTTGGTGACGTTCGTCCACGTTGCCGCGCCGTCGCGTGTGAGCCAGAGCTGGCCGTCGTTCGTGCCGGCCCAGATCAGGCCTCGACGAATCGTCGACGGCGAGATGGCGAATTTCTGCGCCAGCTTTCAGGCGGCGATCGTCGACGTGCTGGTGCGCAAGTCGCGGCGCGCGCTGACGCTCGAGGGTCTGGGATCGCTGGTCGTGTGCGGCGGCGTCGCGGCCAACCGCGGGCTGCGCGCGGCGCTGGCGGAGGCCGCGAAGCAAGACGGCTTCGCGCTGAACATTCCGCCGCC
>Ga0207645_10000920_pt1 | contig 24452 bp, 26 predicted proteins | sample KBSM53metaG_FD_184331 | JGI IMG/M metagenome (GOLD analysis project Ga0207645, IMG submission 184331) | Miscanthus rhizosphere microbial communities from Kellogg Biological Station, Michigan, USA - KBS M5-3 metaG (SPAdes) (version 2) | ecosystem: Host-associated > Plants > Roots > Rhizosphere >...
TTTTTTGAGGTTGCTAAGATAGCAAATTAGTGAATAGTGAAAAGTAGATAGTGAAATGGATTCTGCTAAAAGATATCCAATCATTCACGATACACCTTTACATTAATAGAGTTCATCCAGTTTCAACCGTAAATATTTTATAACGCTGCGGTGCGTGCTGAAAAGACTGATGGTTACACCCAATATCATCAGTGTAAAAAACAGGAGAAACAGGAGCCGGTTATCATGCAGTGCCTGAAGATCAGGAAGAAACCGTTCCGCAAGGAGTATCATTGCATATACGCCGGCAGTTGCCAGCAGACCGCTGATGAGACCATTCGCGATAGCTCTCGTGTCTAATGGTTTTGCAATAAACCATCGCGTGGCGCCTACCATCTGCATTGTTTTTATCAAAAAACGGTTGCTGAACATCGCCAGCCGGATCGTGTTATCGATAAGTATAATAACGAGTATGGCGATTACGATGGCAACAGCTGCAAGAGCCAGGCTCACAACGCGAAAGTTTCTTTGCATTTTATCGACGACTGCACTCGGATATTTCACTTCATCCACGATCGGGTATTGTGCAATGTCTGCCTTTATTTGAGATAACTGTGTTGAATCAACGAACTGTTCCTGTAAAGTAAAGTCAATACTGGTAGGCAATAAGGCATTGTCCAGAAATTCGGTGAAATCTTCGCCGCCGGTTTTCAGCCACTCTTTTTTTGCCGTTTCCTTATCTGTGTAGCGAAGGCTTTTCACATAGGGCTTGGCGGCGATATAATTTTGAAGAGCCTCACGTGCCGTATCTTTAATATTGGGCTGAAGAAACACCTGTACCTCTACACTCTCTTTAAAATACTGCATCAGTTTTTTGGAATTGATCGTGATCCAGCCCACGATGCCGAGGAAGAACAATACAACCGTAACGCCCAAAATGGCCATGAAATAGGAAGGTTTTCCGCGTTTTATGGATGCTTTACCGGATTGAGCCATGATACTGAATTTCGTGAATGTAATGGGATGGGTCTGCCCGGATGATCGTATTAATTATTTGAAACTAAATGAGCTCCGTGCAGACGCGCAAAAATAGCCAATAAGCAGTACAAATCAGTATTTTTGCTGCCCATCTAACGGTCGATGCGTGCTGATATTGCCGGAGCCTGGAACAGAAAATGAGGATTGAATGTTTTTAAGTCTTCTTTAGCATTCCATCAGCGATCGGAACCGGGATACTGTAACAAATTTATCATCGGTCATGAGAAGTGATACCGGGATGGGCCTGACTGATGTAATTATCACCCTTGATTCGCCTTTCAGGGTTGTTGAAAAAAGGTCAATAGTGAACAGAATGTACAAGAGTGCGACGCAACAAAAGATGATAGCAGCACTTTAGCCAGGAACATAAAAAAAAGAAACAGAATAATGAGTGTTACCGACAATAATGTTTTTTCCAAACACTCCCCTTCGGCGGGTATGGAATACAATTTCAGGCAGATTGAAAAGAAATGGCAGCAATGGTGGAAGGAGAATAGCAGCTATAAAGTATCTAACGATTCTCCCAAACCGAAATTTTATGTATTGGATATGTTCCCATACCCGAGTGGTGCAGGTTTGCATGTGGGCCATCCGCTGGGCTATATCGCCAGCGATATTTTTGCACGATTCAAACGGCTGAAAGGGTTTAACGTTTTACACCCGATGGGTTACGATGCATTTGGATTACCGGCGGAGCAGTATGCGATTGATCATGGCATTCATCCTGCTGTGTCTACTGAAACCAACATTGCCAATTTCAGAAAACAATTGGATAATATCGGCTTTAGTTTCGACTGGGACCGCCAGGTGCGCACCAGCGATCCCGGTTATTATAAATGGACGCAGTGGATATTTCTCCAATTATTCAAAAGTTTTTATGACCGTAAAACGAATAAGGCGGAAAGCATTGATGTATTGATAAAGGCGTTCGAAAAAGAAGGAAATATAAATCACCCGATACCCAACAGCAATTTTCAACTTGATACGCATCACGCACTGCTCACGACTTTTTCCGCTGATCAATGGAAAAAGTTTACTGAATACGAGCAGCAAACGATATTGATGGAATACCGCCTTGCTTATTGTGGCTATGGTGAAGTGAACTGGTGTGAGGCACTGGGCACTGTTTTGGCGAATGATGAAGTAATTAATGGTGTGAGCGAACGCGGAGGTTATCCTGTTGTAAAAAAGAAATTACGACAATGGTACCTGCGGATTACCGAGTATGCAGACCGTTTACTGGAAGGATTGGATCGCATCGAGTTCAGTGAGGCGATGAAGGAGATGCAGACAAATTGGATTGGAAAAAGCAGTGGTGCGGAGATTGACTTTAAAATTCAGTTTGGTGAAGGTAACGAAGCCAGGCAGGTGAATGGACCGCTTAGAGTTTATACCACCCGCCCCGATACGATCTTCGGTGTTGACTTTATGGTGATAGCACCTGAACATGAACTGGTAGAACAAATAAAAACCGATAAACAAAAGACCGCAGTAGAAGAATATATCGCCTATGTAAAGAGCCGCAGCGAACGGGAACGTATGGCCGAAAAAAAGATCAGTGGTGTTTTTACCGGAAGTTATGCGCTTAACCCATTTAGCGGTACAAAAATTCCGATTTGGATATCAGAGTATGTGCTCGCGGGTTACGGTACCGGCGCTATTATGGCCGTGCCTTGCGGCGATGACAGAGACTTCAAATTTGCAAAGCATTTTGATATTCCCATCACCAATATAATTGGTAAGCATTTCAATGGCAAAGAGGCGAATCCTACAAAGGATGCGATACTGGAGAATTCGGATTTTATTAACGGAATGATCATGCGGGATGCGATTGATGTGGTAATTAATAAAATTGAAGAGCGTGGTATCGGCGTACGAAAAGTGAATTATAAAATGCGCGATGCTGCGTTCAGCCGTCAGCGTTACTGGGGTGAACCGTTCCCGATAAAATGGGAAAATGGTATTGCTTATCCGTTGCCGGAATCTGAATTGCCACTGGAGTTGCCGCATGTAGATAGTTATAAACCGGGCCCGGAAGGTGAAGGGCCCTTGGCCAACATACCAGGATGGACTTCAAAACATTTGGAAACGAATACAATGCCGGGTTACGCCGGCAGCAGCTGGTATTTCCTGCGGTATATGGATCCGGAAAACGATAAGGAATTTTGTGATCGCAAAGTGTCTGACTATTGGGGACAGGTCGATTTATATATTGGTGGCACAGAGCATGCGGTTGGTCATTTGTTATATAGCCGCATGTGGACAAAGGCACTTTATGATTTAGGTTATATTAGTCATGATGAGCCGTATAAGAAATTGGTGAACCAGGGGATGATACAGGGGAGCAGCCGGTTTGTGTATAGAGTGAGAGGTACGAACCAATTTGTATCTGCAGGATTGAAGGATAAATACGAGACGGACGCCATTCATGTGGATGTAAATATTGTAGATGGGCTGGAACTTGATGTAAATAGTTTTAAGCAATGGAGAAATGGGGAATTTTCAGACGCAGGTTTTATTTTGGAAGATGGAAAATACATCTGCGGATCAGAGACGGAGAAAATGAGCAAACGCTACTTTAATGTCGTGAACCCGGATGACATCGTGAATAAATACGGCGCAGATACCTATCGTATGTATGAAATGTTCCTTGGCCCTGTAGAAATGAGCAAGCCATGGGATACAAAAGGTATTGAAGGCGTTCACCGTTTCCTGAAAAAGTTATGGCGCTTATTCTTCGACGATATAAAAGGTAAAGTGTGGACCAATGATAAAGCAACTGATGCTGAATTGAAAGTATTACACAAAACTATTAAGAAGATTGAAGACGATACGGAGCGGTTCAGCTTTAACACAGGCGTAAGCACTTTCATGATCGCTGTTAATGAATTAACGGATCTGAAGTGTAATAAAAGGGAAATTCTTGAACCATTGGTGGTATTGCTGGCTCCTTATGCGCCGCATGTTTCCGAAGAGCTTTGGCGCGGGCTGGGTAACGGGGATAGTATATTAAATGCCGCGTTTCCCGTTTTCCAGTCAAAATATGTGCAGGAAACAAGTAAAGAGTATCCCATTTCCATAAACGGAAAAATGAGAACAACATTGAATATTTCTTTATCGGCATCACAGGATGAGGTGGAGAAGATGGTATTGGATAATGATGTAGTCAAGAAATGGACGGAAGGAAAGCCGCCGAAGAAAGTGATCTATGTTAAGAATAAGATGGTGAATGTAGTTGTGTGACAGTAACCGTCGGACCGGTGACTTTCGCAGTACCGTCGGAGCAGCAAGCGTTAAGAAACCGGCTGGCTGAAATGACCGCCCCGACCGATACAAGCTGAAAGGCCATACGATTATCGAATCAATCTCTTACTTAATTTTACCAAAACCACCCACATGCGACTCGTACATCTTTTTTTATTTCTGTCCATCCTTCTTATTACAGCTTGTGATATAAAAGTAAAAACTCCCGGCAGCAGCGGTACTGAGGTTACTAAAATCCGAAATAAAATAGAACTCGAGGAAAAAGAACTAAAAGTATCGCAAGCTTATCTTCAGTTTGAAGATGGTAAGCTTGTCCCCGAAGACAATAAGATTGAATTGAAACAAAGTGTAAAATTGAAACTGCTGATGGAAGGATGGAAGAAAGAAAGTGATAAGGTGTACATCGGCGCTACCGAAACTATTACCACCAATGACGGGCAGACTGTTTTAAAGACAGAAGATTTATTTGCCGATTATCCCGATGGTGTAAAAGCTGAAGATGCCAGTGTAATTTCATTGAGTGCAGTGATTACCGGCATTGATAAACTGTATGATTATTTTCTTGTTTCGTTTCATGTGTGGGATAAAAAAGGAAAAGGAGAGATTAAAGGTTCGTACAAATTGTATTTGAAGTAAATAGCGTTGACCATGTCCGTCCGTCCGTTGAATATCCTTCGGGCCGGTCGTCTTCACCAAGTTATTAATTTTAGTTCACGACCTTAAGGATATATCCAGCCAATAAAAATTCATCTATGAAAAAATTGATCTCACTTTTAGTACTCTTGATTTTTACTACATCATCATTTTCCCAGGAGTTAAATGTGATGACGTACAATGTCCGGCTCAATGTGCAATCCGACAGCCTGAATGCATGGCCCAATCGCAAAGACAATTTGGTTTCTGTTGTTTTATTTCATGATGTTACTATTCTCGGCGTGCAGGAAGCATTACCCGATCAGATGGATGACATGCGGCAGCGTTTACCAAATTATAAATCAATCGGTGTTGGACGCGAAGACGGAAAAAACAAAGGCGAATTCTCTGCAATTTTCTATGATACAACAAAGCTGCAGGCATTACAATCAGAAACGTTCTGGCTTTCTGAAACACCAACCGTTGCAGGCAGCAAAGGTTGGGATGCGGCGATAACCAGAATTGTAACATGGGCAAAATTCAGGGATAAGAAAACGAAAAAGATTCTTTTTCATTTCAACACCCATTTCGATCATATGGGACCGATAGCAAGAAGAGAAAGCGCGAAAATGATTTTGCAGAAAGTGAATGAGATTGCCGGAACAACGGCAGTTGTTTTCACCGGAGATTTTAATTCACGTCCATCTGATGAACCGATACAAATTATAACAGATACAGGCAATCCACTTCATCTCACGGATTCAAAAGAAATTTCAATTACGCCACACTATGGTCCCACCGGCACCTTCAACGGTTTTCAATCCAAAGAAAGAGATGATGATCCGATTGATTATATTTTTTTAAAAGGAAAATGGAAAGTGTGGAAACATGCTACTCTTTCACAAACCTGGCAGGGACGATTTGCTTCTGATCATTTCGCAGTGTTCGCGAAGATTTCGTTGTAACCGTCGGGCCCGTCAACTTTCAGCAGCTGACAAAATTAATTCACGGGCCTGGCGGTTAATGACCGACCGCCAGCCCGGTTATTTCTTTACAAACTTTATCATCGCACTGCTGTTTTCCGTACTGGCCAGGTATGCATCATATCGTTTATCACCAACAATTGCCAGCATATAAGAAGTATTCGGTGGAATCGAGCCAAGATTTTCTGCCACCATTATCAATTCATTATTGCCGCCCAGTTCACTCACTGCGAATTTAACAATGTATGCTTTTTCGGTTAACCGTATATGTTCGAAGACCAGTTTATCATTTAAGAAAAGCGAAATAGAATCACCGTCTATTTCTGCATTATCATAAAAACGTAATTCAATCGAATCACCTTCCACCTGTATTTCTTTATTGAATACTTTCTTCCGCGTCAAAAATTTTTCTTCAATGGTTGGTGCTTTTGATGGCCCGATAACTATTGCTGTTACCCGTGGCGTTTCTTTTGGTTCTTCTTTTTTTGCGACCGGTTCATTAATGGGTTTTTGCCTTGCAACGACTTCAGGTTCTTCAACCGGCGGAACAGTCGTTACGGCAATAGGTTGTTGTTGTACAGCGGTAGTTGTATGTCTTGCAATCGAATTTATGCTATCAATTACATCCGGATCATTGGCGCCAACGAGATAATTGTCAATGACGAAATTCCACTCATCCGGAAAGGTGGACGCTTCTGTTTTGTCTAAATGCAGGTCTCCTTTCGGTATTGCGTTATCCTCTTTCAATGCCGCTTTGCCATCCAGCATCATAACGCCGCCGCCGGGGCAATTAAAATCAGCTCTTGATAAAAGTGGCACTTTACCTGGTGTTGAATTGTATTTACCGTTTTTTTCTTCGATCAGCATATCATCCCACCACACAGTACTGTTTGTGGTCTGATCAAAATATCCCCTGATACTGTAGCGCCTGTAATTAGTTGCCGACTCATAATAATAAGAGGTACCGGTAAGACTGTCACCGCTCTGAATAATCTTGACTTCCACTTTTTGCTTATTAATTTTTCCATGCCAAACACCGGTAATCATTTGCGCAGCAGAAATAAAACTATTGATGCTCAGGAAAGTAGCGAAAGCAAGAGGAACGAACAGGTTTTTTTTCAAACGGTTTCAGTTTGGTTAACCCTTTTAACGGCCGCTTTGCGATTATATTTTATCAGAAAAGGTTAAACAAACCCTAACGCAATACTGTTTTTTATGCAGAACTTTATACTATGGCTTATCCCAATATAGAACTAACAGAAGCGCTGCGTGAAACCGCCCGCCGGTTGCGTAAAGGCGCCAGCTATGCCTGGGGAAATCACGGGTCCTGCAATTGCGGAAACCTGTTGCAGGTTATTACCAACCTGAGCTGGGAAGAGATTTTACGTCACGCACATTCGGGAATCGGCGAATGGACGGAGCTGGCAGAAGATTACTGCGGCGTTACCAATGCGCCGGTTGACTTAATGTTATCATATTTGCAACAGCTTGGACTAACGCCAACGGATATTCATAATCTTGAATATCTTGAAGATAAAGAAGTATTACATCATTTACCCGGAGGCTTTCGCTGGCTGAAACGAAATTTACGTGAAGATGTAATTCTTTATTTTGAAACATTTGCAGATTTGCTCGAAGAAAAATTAGCACAATCTATTCATATCAATTACAATCAATTTTCCTTTGAAAAAGAGATTTTGTAACCTGTAGTTGAACTTTATGTTAGCGTCTGAAGAATCTCATGTCATCCTTTGTTGCTGCTTTTCCCGCTACTTGCGGCATCGTACTCTTCAAGGGTATACCATCGGGCATCATTAATAACACCTGCACAAGATGATTGAAAAAAGCAAGCTAACAGAACTATTGCAAAAACACCAGGTTCAGTTTGAGGCCGTGGTTCCTTTCGATACCTTACACGATAAATTATTACTACTGGATTTTACAGAAAACAACGAAGAACTTAAAGATGAGATATTGAGTGATACGAATGTATTCTCCGATTATGTCAGTAGTAAACTGAAAAAAGCAAATTGTACATATGGCATCGGTGGTTATGCAGAACATCGCACTGTGTATAGCCGCAGCAAACACTTTGATTCACCAATCGGCGAAGAACCAAGGCGATTGCATCTTGGCATCGATATCTGGGGTGCAGTAAATACAAAGGTTATTGCGCCGCTGAATGGGATCGTTCATAGTTTCGCGTTCAACAATAATTTCGGCGACTATGGCGCCACAATAATTCTCACACATAATCTAGAGGGCTTAACATTTTACACGTTATATGGCCATCTTAGCTTAAACTCATTAAAGAATTTACAGGAAGGCCAGTTAATAAAACGCGGTGATGTATTTGCAGAATTCGGAATGCAATTTGAAAATGGCCACTGGCCGCCTCATCTGCATTTTCAACTTATTATAGATATGCAGGGAATGAAAGGAGATTATCCGGGAGTATGTAAATATTCTGAAAAAGAAAAGTATCTTCAAAATTGTCCCGATCCCGATTTGATACTGGCAATGATGAAATATGCCGGTCGTCCCGAAAGAAAAAGATTATAAAAACTCTTTTACAAGATTTTCCCATTCTTCATGAAGTGAGATTGCCGGTCTCTTTTTTCCGGCACGGTTATACCAATAATCCGCGTTCCAAATATCACCTTCTTTACGGTGCAGGTAAGCATGTATCCATGCAGCACTCTTATCTTCTACATCCTGGATGGCAGTATGCGATTTATCCCAATCACCTTTGCCATCATACCACAGCGATTCAAGATATACTGAAACGTTTGCCGGCAATTTGCCGCCAAGTGTTGATTTGAATTCTTCGAAGGTCATATGCAAAAATAACGAGACAACCCTTTACGCTGTGTTACAAGAAGAATTGTAATTAAACTACTTTTTCAAAAGTTTAAACGCATGCGTCCACTCATTACGCATAAAGCCCGGAATACACCACAACATGCAGAGCGGTTCAATTGCTCTTGCCGCTTCTGCTTTACCCATGTCTTCTGTTTCCCAACCGAAAGCTGTGAGAATATTGGTTACTGTTTTTTTGGAAGCATCATCATTACCACAAATAAACATGGTTGGCTTTCCTTCAGTATAATGCGGTTTATACATAACAGCATTGCCTACACTGCTAAAAGCCTTTACGAAATTTGCCTCAGGTAAAATGATTTGCAGCTTTTCAAGAAGGGAAGAATTAATGTCGGTAAAATATTTTAATACGCCATTCACCGGGGCCGCGGGGGCGATCGGGTTGGTTGTATCAATCACCGTTTTATTGCTGAAGTTTTTGTGGCCTGCAAGTTTTATTACTTCTTCTGCTGCATCACCTTTAACAGCCAATACAAGTAAATCACTGTTCATTGCTATTTCCTCAAATGTGCCGATCCTGATGCCGGGATTATCTTTTTTAAACTTAACTACTTCTTCTTTGGATATATTTCTTGTGCCCAATCCCACTTCGTGTCCTTCACTTTTAAAGGCCCCAGCCAACACTTGTCCAACAATACCAGAGCCAAGTATTCCTATTTTCATATAGCAACCTCCTTAAATGATTATTTATTGGAAAGAAATTATTTTTTGCCGGCCGGATTCAAAAATAGATAAAATAGAATTCAGATCAGGCGAACGATGAGGAATATAATAATCAGGTAGTATTAAGGTTCCCTTACCTATACAAAGCATGAACCACAATAGGCAGATAAAAATATAGCAATGAACATCAACTCAGACTATCAACCTCTCACTTAAAAAAAGCTATGTTACCTATGCTCCTATTGTGGTTTCAAAAATGACTCACCTGATCAGGAAACTGTCAAAATCACTTTTCCTCTTGCTCTTCCCTTATGCACATATTCCAATGCTGCTTTTGCTTCTGCGAGGGAATAGGTTCTGTCGATAAATAGTTTCACTTTTTCTTCTTCTATCAATTGTACAATTTGCTTTAGTTGTACCGGGTTGGATTGAAAAAGAAATCGCTTTGTGTAAATGTCGAAACCCTGCAACAGTTCTTCGCGTACACTCGCTGCGATTGCTACGTATCTTCCTTTGTTTTTTAAAACTTTAAATGACTCCAGCTGTGCTTCCGGTGTAACGATACTATCCAATACCATATCCGCATCCGCAACCTTATCAGATAATTTATACTTTGTATAATCAATCACTTCATCGGCGCCAACCGACTTCAAAAAATCAATATTTCTTTCTGATGCGGTGACAATTGCATAAGCGCCTTTCCATTTTGCAAATTGTAAAGCAAACAAACCTACGCCACCGGCACCTGCATGAATTACTACTTTTTGTCCTGCTTCAACATGCCCATGATCAAACAAAGCCTGCCATGCAGTTAACGATGCCAGGGGTATGCCTGCCGAATCCTGCAATGAAAGATTCTTAGGTTTATGCGTAATGAACTTTTCTTTTGTAGCTACATACTCGGCAAATGCACTTTGCTTATCCCATTGCAACGAACCGATGATTTCATCACCCGGCTTATAATTTTTCACATCAGCACCAACAGCTTCGACTACTCCTGCAATATCACTTCCCAATATTAAGGGCATTTGAAAATAGCCATTCAATACCGTTTTCCAATCTACCGGGTTCACACCAGCGCCAGCTATTTTTACCAATATCTCATCCGGTTGTATAGCAGGCTTACCGATCTCTTCGACCCTGATATTTTCAAATGCGCCTTTTTCTCTTACAATAACTGCTTTCATATTTCCTGTTTAATTCGCGTTGTAAACTGAAGCGAATGTTTTTGCAAAATCTTCAAGTTTCACTTTGCCCAGCTTTTCCGGGTGATTCTTCCAGTAATCTTCAAACATTACTCCTGTATGGATTGCATTTCCCATTTCGGTATAGTTTTTTGCAATTTCTTCGGGAAGTCCCGCCTGTAACATACCATTCAATGCATCATCATTGCTGAACACAACCCAGGGTAATTCCGGTTTGCCAATCGCTTCACCTAATACCTGCGCTATCTTGTTTGTACCTATTTCTTCACTTGTTATGTAGCGGGCAGTATGACCGTTAAATTGAAGATTCAATAACTCTTCAGTAGCTACCTCAGCAATATCATTGATATCAACCAATAACATTGTAAAATTTTCACCGCCGAAATTGCTGCCGATAATGCCTGCGTTTTTTGCAAGCCCGGTATTGGCAAGCAGGTTATTATAAAAATAAGCGGGACGGAGATGTTTGACATTTGCACCAGACAATTTATTTAGTGCTTCTTCGGCGCGATGTAAACCGGATACGGGTCCTACACCGTCAGATGCATGTGCACCAATGCTGCTCAGGTTCACAACATATTTTATTCCTGCCGCCTTAATCGCCTTTGCATAATTCTCACCGATCTGCCCGATCCACGCTTTCAAATCTGCTGCCGTAAAATTTGGCGGCACCATTGTATAAACAGCATCAGCACCCTTAAACGCACCGGTAAGAAATTGCACATCTTCTACAGAACCGATTGCGGTCTTTGCTCCTTTAGCCTTAATGTCCTTAAGATTGTCAGCGTTACGGCCAATAACGGTTACCTCGTGCCCTGCTGCTAATAATTTTTCAGTAACTGGTTTTGATATGTGGCCTGCACCACCTGTGATTACATACTTCATGTTGCTTTGATTTTAAATATTATTTGTATATACAAATATTTAACTAAAAAAAATTTATTCTGTTAACTTATCCGAGATCTTATTCATGGTTTGTATTAAACGATGGCCCTCTTCTTTCCCCATAAGGGCAGAATGAGCACTATGAAAATGATCGACGCATGCTTTCATCTTATTGTATATTTCTTTGGCTTTCGGGGTTGGGTATACATTGGTAATTTTTCCTTCGGTAGTTCTTACTACTAACTTTTTTTCTTCCAGCTTTTCGATCAAACGCGTAATGGTACTGGGTTGCAACTGCAGATGATCGGCTAAACCGCCCGGTTGAATTCCTGGCTCATCAATCACTGTCATCAATAAATAACCATGACTCGGCGAAAGGCCAACCGGCTTCCAGCTTTCCTGGGCCAGCTTTTCCACTTTGCGGGCCAATGCATTTGATGAAAAATAAAAGCACTGACTGAATCGGCTACAGGATGTATTCATGCGGGCACAAAAATAAATTTTTTTTGATTGTATATACAAATATTATTTTAAAAAGATGTTAAAGCCCTGGTTTTTCGAGCTGCGAATACTGCTCATCAATTGCGGTTAAATTTGCATTGATTTATTTTTAAAAAACAGTAGATGAGATACCTGATATTGCTGATGACCTTATTGGTAGGCGCACTTATGCCGGTACAGGCTATTTTGAATACAAGATTGGGAAGACAAATTGGTGGCCCGCTAATGGGCTCGCTGATGAGCTTTTTCGTTGGCCTGGTTTGCCTTTTTATTTTAAACCTTTTTGTTAACTATTCTGCGGTCACTCAATTAAAGCCTTCTGCTGCCGGTCCATGGTATCTGTGGCTTGGAGGTTTACTGGGTGCCATTTTTGTAGGATATATTACGTGGGTTAATCAACGGCAGGGCATGGCATTGACATTTGCATTGGTGGTGAGTGGCCAGATTTTTATCTCATTGATAATTGATCATTTTGGTTTGCTGGGGTCAGCAATAAGAACGATAACTTTGGCGAAAGTAATCGGTGCTGCTCTTATCATTGCAGGACTCGTGCTTGTTAAACGATAAAAAATAAAACCGCAGAATGTAAAATATAAAATGAAAACGCTTAGCAGACCGCCGAAACTATACCGTTTACGTTTTGCATTTTACATTTTAAATTTTACATTTCACAATGAGTAATTCAAATCTGCATACAGAAAAATCTCAATTAACAGCCGCCGAAAAGGAATTTGAAAACACGATCCGGCCGGGACATATCAGTGATTTTGCAGGACAATCACAGATCATTGAAAACCTGAAAATTTTCATCAAAGCAGCGAAGATCCGGGGAGAAGCATTGGACCATGTTTTATTTCACGGTCCGCCGGGATTGGGAAAAACTACTTTATCAAGGATCGTAGCGAATGAATTAGGTGTAAACATCAAAGAAACATCCGGACCGGTAATTGAAAAACCCGGTGACCTCGCAGGCCTGCTGACCAATCTTGAACCGAACGACGTTTTATTTATTGATGAGATACACCGGTTAAGTACCGTTGTGGAAGAATATCTCTATGCTGCAATGGAAGATTACCGGATCGATATTATGATCGACAGCGGTCCGAATGCACGAAGTATACAAATCAATCTGAATCCTTTTACATTGATCGGGGCGACAACCCGCAGCGGTTTGTTGACAGCACCCTTACTCTCACGTTTTGCTATAAAATCAAGACTGGAATATTATTCAGCCGATGTGTTGAAGAAAATCATTTTACGGTCTGCCGGCATATTAAATGTGGTGATCAGCGATGAGGCCGCAAAAGAAGTTGCAGCCAGGAGCCGCGCCACACCACGTATTGCAAACGGGTTATTAAGGAGAGTAAGAGATTTTGCACAGGTATTGAATGACGGAGAAATAGATATAGGTATTACACAACATGCTCTGAAGGCATTGAATGTGGATGAATACGGGCTGGATGATATGGATAATAAAATTTTACTTACGATAATCGAAAAATTTAAAGGCGGACCGGTCGGTATTTCAACAATTGCCACTGCGGTAGGTGAAGAGGCGGGTACATTGGAAGAAGTGTATGAACCATTTCTTATACAGGAAGGTTTTCTGCAGCGCACACCAAGAGGAAGGGAAGTAACGTCAAAAGCCTATGAACATCTGGGAAAAAAACCTTTTGGCCAGTCCGGGGAAAATCTATTGTTTTCCTGATATTTTTTTTAAGAAATAATAACGAAATTTAAGGCGCACCACAACCATGCAATACCTTAAATTTCATCCTTGTAAAAAGCTTGAACCTTTTGTTGAATGCTATTATATATGGCAGTCGGGTAATGAACCTGTAAAAGACCTGGTGGTTGAATCTCCACCAAACGGTTTTTGTGGTATCGTCTTCAATAGTGGCGATCCTTACTATTTACAAAACAAAAAATACGATCGTCTGCCTGTTCCCACACAATTTGTGGCAGGTTTATCGATTTACAGCTACAAACTTTTTCTCAATGGTAGTATATCTATCGCCGGTATAGTGTTCAGACCTGCAGGTTTAGCAACCTTGTTTAACCTGCCCGTATATGAGTATACTGAGGAGAGAATTGATTTAAAGAAAGTATTTATGCCTTTCCTGGTAGAGAAATATGCCGCAGAAATTGAACAATCAGCGGAACCCATACAAAAAGCAAAGTTGCTTGAAGATTTTGTTTTAAAATTTTATGAAGCTACTAAACCTGAACCTGATTATATAGATGAAGTAGCCAATAAAATTGTTGACTCGATGGGTATGCTCAACGTTAATGAGCTGATGGAGAATGTGTATATGTCACGACGGAATTTTGAAAGAAAATTTTTTAAAAAAGTAGGATTAAGTCCCAAATATTATGCACGTATCCGTCGCATTGGTTATTCATTAAGCCTGATCATCGGGAAGAAAAAAGTAGATTGGGCATCTGTTTTCAGTGAATGCGAGTTTTATGATAAGTCTCATTTTATAAAAGACTTTGTAGAATTCACAGGCCGCACGCCCCAGCAGTATCTTGAAGAAAATAAGGAATTGGCCAACCTGGTAGAAAAACCAAAAGAACAGCCACTCAGTTAGTTGTCGCATTTTTACAATCAGCTTGTCGCAGTTTTACACCGTTTCTGCTGAAGAGCGGTTATACTTTTGGTTTATGAAACGGCCGGGTGCATAATTATACAAACTAATAAATCAATAACCATTAAAATTTAATTTATGGAGGCAATTATCCAGCAACAACACGAACTCAGTTTAAAAAACGCCTGTGTGGAATTTATGTTTGCGTACCAGCAACGTAACGTAAATAAGATGCTCAGCTTTTGTGACCCGGATGGAGAAGTTCACTTTGAACCGCTTGGTGATTCGGGCAATGGAAAAATTTATGAATTGGGAAAAGGTATCTGGTCCGGGTTAATAGACGCATTTCCTGACATAGACAACACATTAGATGCTGCTGTAGCCGAAGATGAAAGCACGATACGTTGCCAGGTTGTAATAACGGGCACACAGAAGAAAGATTTTGCAGGTATACCCAGTAAGGGTTTACGTTTTGACAGTGACCATATATTCATTTTCCATCTGAATAACGCGAATAAAATTGATGATATACGCGTAAGCTGGAATCATGCTGATTTTAGAAAGCAATTGGGATCATGAGATCAAATCACCATTAAACCTTTAAAAATGTTTATTACTTTAAGTAAATCTGAGATGTTGCATGAAATAGCAAGGAATTATGTGACAAAAGGACTCGGTGGAAAAAATTTTGACGCAATACCATACGATAATGAAATCGTTCTGCGTGCGCCTATATGCCCCGGAGGTTCCGGTATTCCGTTAAAAGGAAAGGAGAACCTGCGGGCTATATGGTGGGCGCCACTGCCTTCTCTCGTTGGCAAAGTAAGGTTAATTGACAGCTTTGTAAACGAAACAAACATGACCGTTGCGGTGGAATTTCATTGCGAAATACTCAGTCCTTCCTGTACCCTTCGGGTCATTGACCGGTTTAAAATAGATCAAGAAGGAAAAATCATCGAACAAGAAAATTTCTTTGATCCAAGGGATATTACAAACCCGGGTTGGAATATGTAGAAATTTCATACCTCAATTATTTACTTAAAACTATAAATGCCAAAAATGAAAAAACTCGTTTTTACAGGAATTGTATTGCTTTCACTTACGCTTGATAGTTTATCTCAAAAGTTGTGGACCGAAGCGGATAGAAAATATTTACTGGATAACCTTACACGAACAAGAGATTCATTAACGAAGGAAACGCAAAACCTTACCGATGCACAATGGAATTTTAAAGAGTCGCCTGACCGCTGGTCGATTAAGCAGGTTGTAGAGCATATTGATATTTGGGAACTGTTGTTAATGTACGAAGTAAGCAAAGCAATAATGGCGGGGCCGAGACCAGAATTAAGTTCAAAGGGCCGCGCAGACAGTACTTACCTTAATTTTATATTGGAACAGAAACCGCATATTTCCGTGGAGTATACAAAACCGTTTACGTTTACGTTACCGATGGGGCTGAATGATGGGAAAAACAATGTCGCATGGTTCTTGAAAATGCGAAATGAATCCATTGAATATTTGAAAAAGGCCGAAGAAGATTTGAGAAATTATTATCAGCCAAACGGAAAAAATGTCCACCAGGTATATATTACTATATATGGTCATAGTGAACGGCATCTCCGCCAGATCCGGAAAATAAAAGCAGATCCAAACTATCCCGGGAAATAAAATCAATCTATAAACTCCATATAAACAAAAAGGGATTGACTTTTCCTGTCAATCCCTTTAAATTTTTTAAATCGCAGATTATTGAACCACCAGTCTGAATCCATTACCATGTATATTCACGATCTCGATTTTTTCATCTTCTTTTAAATACTTACGCAGCTTGGCAATATAAACGTCCATACTGCGGCCATTGAAGTATGTGTCGCTGCCCCAGATTTTTTTCAGTGCCTGGTCTCTTGGCAATAGATCATTCATGTGTTCAGCCAGCATTTTCAACAATTCATTTTCTTTTGGCGATAATGTTTGTGTTATGCTATTGTGAGAAAGCTGACGAAGTTTTGGATTGAAATGATAAGAGGCGAGATCAAATTCTTTATTCTCACTTTCCTTATTCATTTCTTCATTGCGTTTCAATATTGCCTTAATTTTTAAAAGCAATACTTCGCTATCGAATGGTTTGGTGATATAATCGTCTGCGCCAAGTTTGTATCCCTGGATGATATCTTCTTTCATCGTTTTTGCGCTCAGGAAGAAAAGAGGAATGTCGGGATCTACATCACGTATCTCTTCTGCCAGTGTAAAGCCATCCATGTTTGGCATCATTACGTCCAGCAGGCAGAGCTCAAATTTTTCACGCTGGAACGCAGCCAAACCAAGACGGCCATCTCTTTCCAATGTAACATCGTAATCATTCAATTCCAGGTAATTCTTCAGTACACTTCCTAAATTCGTATCATCCTCGCATAATAAGATTTTTGGTTTCTTTCCTTCCATTGTAGGTATTTTTTATTTATAAAGTTATCCTTTTTACCGGAGGTTCAATTTGCCTCTTTCCAAAAGATTTAATTTAAGTGTAAGACGCACAAATAAATATAAATCATTTGCCAAAACTAAACACAACCGCATAATGTTTTGTTAAGAGTACCCGGGCAGTTGACGACGGAGTAAAACACGATTCGATTTACATTTGCGGATTCTAATCAATTTTGTTATGCATATTACACCCGATAATCGTTTGAAGAAATTAATTGTGATAGGAGACAGGTTGCTGATAAAGCCATCACAGCCGGATGAACGGACGGCGAGTGGCCTGTACCTGCCGCCGGGCGTGCAGGAGCGGGAGAAAGTGCAACAGGGTTATGTTATCAAAACCGGGCCGGGGTACGCCATACCTATGCCGGTAGAAGAAGAAAGCTGGAAGCCGGAAGAAGAAAAAATCAAGTATGTACCCTTGCAGGCCAGGGAAGGCGATCTCGCTATTTTCCTGTTGAGCGGTGCTACAGAAGTGATGTATGAAAACGAAAAATATTTCATTATTCCGCAGAGTGCGATATTGATGCTGGAGAGGGAAGAGGATTTGTAATCAACTCTTCTTCCCGTGTATTTCCTTTTACAATTTACCGGGTTGTCTTTGTGAACTGAGTGTCTTTGAGGGGAAATAATCATCCAATCATCTTCTTCACAAGCCTTCCCACCATCATCAACCCATAATCGATATCATCACTCCAGGGTTTACCAAAACTGATGCGGAGACAATTCGAGTAATTACAGCTTGTCGAAAAAATTTTTCCCGGTATAATAGAGATATGATGTTTCATTGCCTCTGTACGCAGCTTAAATGTATTCACCTTTTTATTTAGTTCCACCCACAATACGAATCCGCCATGAGGACGGGAAAGCTTTGTGTCTTCCGGAAAATAATCAATGATAGCCTGCATGTATTTCAGGCACTGTGTGTGTAAGGCCTTCCGCATTATTTTCAGATGATATTCATACCGGCCAATTTGTAAAAAATGAGCCATCGCTGCTTGTGTCAATGTCGGGCAACTGATATTCTGCATTCGTTTCGCCTGTTTTACCTGCTCGATGAATTTGCCTGCGATTATCCAGCCGATACGATAACCCGGTGCCAACGATTTGGATAGCGAAGAACAATGCAATACGAGATCTTTTGTATCGTAGTATTTGCAAGTCCTTGGCCGGTTCTTTCCAAAATACAATTCACCATAAATATCATCCTCAATCAACGGGATATTTTGTTTGGTAACGATCTCTACAAGTTTCTTTTTATTCTCATCCGGCATACAGCTTCCAAGCGGATTGTTAAAATTGGGAATCACCACACAGGCTTTGACGTCTGAGGTTTTCAAAACACTTTGCAGACAGTCTAGATCAAGTCCTGTAACCGGGTCGGAAGAAATTTCCACCACCTTCAATCCAAGACTTTCAATCGCCTGGAATATGCCAAAATAATTCGGCGATTCTACAGCGACTATGTCTCCATGTTTCGTAACAGCTTTAAGACAGATGGTAATTGCTTCGAGGCAACCGGATGTTATAACAACATCATCGGGTTTCACTTTTCCACCCCAGTTAAAAGCAAGCTTGGCAACCTGTTTGCGCAGTTCCGTATTGCCCTGCGGGTTCTCATAGTTAATTGCATGATCCTTTGTATTGCGCAATGCGTGCATCACCGACTTATTCAGCTTGGCAGAAGGCACAAGCGATGGGTCGGGAACAGCAAGTGCCAGGTTGATTACTTTATTTGTGTTCAGGGTAATATCCGAGTAGATAGATGTGATCATCTCTTTCACACTCACATCATGAGATAACGGCTCCGGGTAAACGACTTTTGGCATCTCCAGGAATCGCCGCTGATTAAACCGTACATAGTAACCGGATTTTGGTCTTGATTCAATCAGACCTTTCCCTTCCAAATGATAATAAGCCTGGAATGCTGTTCCCATACTGATGCCATATTCTTCACTTAATACGCGAACGGATGGAAGCTTGTCACCAATTTTCAGTACATCATCCGTAATCATTTTTTCCAGTCCTTCTGCTACCTGCATATACAGGTGATCGTTATCGTTGAATCTTGCTGTCTGCATTTGAAAAGGTTTTAGTACTGAAAAGGATAATCCGAAACTCCGATAGATCGAAACACACTACCAATTTCCGGAGGGGTCATTTCCTGCTTTCTGACTACCGGTCTTTCGGGCCTCTTTTCAATCTGATCTAGTCAAAAATACAAAATCTGAATCTGTTTTTTTATAAAAATAGGATGAAAATTTGCCTTACAGTTTTTTTAGTGTTAAAGTATAGCCGGAAAACAAAAGACAGCTACCCTATTGGTGAATAGCGGGTGGACGTGACACGACTAAATCATTATAGTAGTAATGCTGCCGGGACAATGCACCGGATCTGGCGGATAAAAATTAAAAACCATGGAACCGATCAGAATTGTAGACTATCAGCCGCATCATCAGCGGTATTTTGAAGCATTTAACCGCGCCTGGATCGAAAAATTTTTTGTGATGGAGCCGGTGGATGAATGGGTACTTACCAACCCGGAAAAAGCGATCCTCGAACCGGGTGGCGCTATTCTTATGGCGGAATATAATGGTGCCGTTGCCGGTACAGTCGGCTTACGCAAGATAGACGATGATACGTTTGAATTCACAAAGATGGCAGTCGATGAAAATTTCAGAAGGCTCGGTATTGCAGAGGCGCTTAGTTATGCAAGCTTTGAAAAGGCGAAACGTCTTGGCGCTATCAACGTAGTTCTTTATTCTAATACAAAAAATGCGGGTGCAATAAAATTATACGAGAAGATTGGCTTTCGCCATGTGGAGGTGGAACAAGGCGTATATAAAAGAGCCAATGTAAAAATGGTTATAAATGTGGAAACAGCATTGCGCAGAAAAGAATTGATGACACGCCTGCATTTGGATGGCGCAATTGAGCAATTGAATTAAAAACTATTTTATCTGGCTATTATGGATATCCTGGTAAGAAAGGCAGATATATATGATGTTGAAATGATTTCTCTGATCGGACGGTTATCATTTACCGATGCATTTGGAAACGTGTTTAATGAATGTAACCTGCATGAGTATATAAAAAAAGTATATGACCCGGATAAGATTGCACTGAATTTTGAACGGGATAATAATGTTTTTTTCATCGCTGAAATTAATAATCGCCCGGCAGGTTTTGCTAAAGTGAAAAGATTTTCATTGAATGATGAAATTGAATCCGGTTCACAAATGCAATTGGAGAAAATTTATGTTTTACCTGGTCTTCAAAAAAAAGGTGTGGGGAATGCATTATTAAAGGAAGTGATCGATTTTGCGAATGAAATTGGCCCGGATTATCTCTGGCTGGATGTTTATGCAGGAAATGAGAACGCCATCCGTTTTTATGAAAAGAATGACTTTCACAAAGGAAGTGTGTATCATCGTGGCTTTGGTACACAGCATTTTGAATTTTTTATGATGATGCTTCCCGTACAGGTACATGAAACTTTATGCTGTTAAAATAAAAAAGTATTATTTATGGAAATGCTGACTGGTATCGATATCAAAAAGACAAATCACTCAAGACTCGACGAAGTGGATTTTGATCATCTTGAATTCGGGAAATATATAGCGGACCATATGCTGGTATGCGATTATTATGAAGGCGAATGGCACGAACCTAAAATCGTTCCTTTTGCAAATCTTTCGCTCCGGCCGGATACGCTGGCGCTGCATTATGGGCAGACTGTGTTTGAAGGAATGAAAGCTTTTCGTATGGAAGACGGCCGGGTAAATATTTTTCGCCTCGATAAGCATCACGACCGTTTCAACCGCTCGCTGTATCGTATGTGCATGCCTGATATGCCTGAAGAAATATTTAAAGAGGGATTAAAACAATTAGTAAAACTTGATAGTAACTGGGTGCCGAAACAGGAAGGCGGCTCCTTATATCTCCGTCCATTCATGTATGCAAGCGAAGCGAGGCTGGGCGTAAAACCTGCGGATGAATACCGGTTTATCATTTTTACCAGCCCGGTCCAGTCAGTGTTTGCCAAACCGATAAAAGTAAAAGTGGAGACTGAATACATACGGGCTGCAAGAGGCGGCACCGGTTTTGCAAAATGCGGGGGTAACTACGGAGGTGGGTTTTTACCAACGCAGCGGGCTAAAGAACAGGGCTATGACCAGGTGTTGTGGACAAAAGACAATCGGTTTATCGAAGAATCAGGGATGATGAATGCAATGTTTGTGATCAATAATACTTTAATAACACCACCATTGTCAGATTCTATTCTCGATGGTGTTACAAGAGATTCTTTGTTGACACTTGCAGAGGATAATGGAATACAAACAGACGAACGGGCGGTGAGCATTGATGAATTAAAAGCTGCGTTTATTGATGATACGATTACCGAGGCGTTTGGTGCCGGCACAGCAGCTGTTGTAGCACCCATAGAAAGGATTGGCATCGATGGGACAGATTACGTGCTTCCACCGTATCATGAGCAGAGTGTACAGAATATTCTGAAGCAAAAGCTCCATCGCTTACGCACCGGGCTTGATGCGGATCGTTATAAATGGAATACTGTTATCTGAAATGGTAGCAGGAATTGTGGATCAAAAGGATTGGTGAGTGGTTACCAGTCCTTTTTTATTTAAATAAAATCTCCCGCAATCCCGATAATAATCGGATTTGCGGGAAATAATTTTTAACCGGCGGTGGTCACATTCTCTACCGATACATATTTATTTCTCCCAATCCTGTAACTTTCCCAAAAACTTTTTATGGCGGCGAATAAAGATGCTTTTCTGAAAGCGATAAAAGACGGGTATACATTTAAAGGAGAAGCAGTGAAAATAGGATGCGGCGTGCTCGACGGAGAAGTTGTTACAGGAGCTGATATTTTTCTTCCATTAAAGACAATGAACCGGCACGGTCTGATAGCCGGAGCTACCGGTACGGGTAAAACGAAAACATTGCAGGTGATCAGTGAATGTCTTAGTGATGCGAGCGTACCGGTGGTGCTGATGGATATAAAAGGCGATCTGAGTGGTATAGCGGCTGCAGGTACCGTGAATGATAAAATAACAGATCGTTATCAAAAACTCGGCATGGAGTACAAACCTGCGGCTTATCCTGCAGAGTTTCTCACGTTGAGTAATGAAAAAGGCGCAAGGCTTCGTGCCACAGTAAGTGAGTTCGGCCCGGTATTATTGTCGAAAATTTTGGACTTAAACGATACACAGGGCGGCTTTGTCGCCATGATGTTTAAATATTGCGATGACAACAAATTGCCTTTGCTGGATCTGAAAGATTTTATCAAAGTATTGCAATTCGTAAGCGATGAAGGCAAAGCAGAACTGGAAAAGACATACGGTAAAATATCAACAACGTCTACAGGAACAATTTTGCGAAAAGTAATTGAACTGCAACAACAGGGTGCGGATGTTTTCTTTGGAGAAAAAAGTTTTGAAGTGGACGACCTGATGAGAATAAACAATGACGGACGGGGAATGATATCTATTATCCGGGTTACCGATCTCCAGGACAGGCCGAAATTATTTTCAACATTTATGTTGCAGATGCTGGCCGAGCTCTATGCCAGTTCCCCTGAAGAAGGGGACCTCGATAAACCTAAACTCGTGATGTTTATTGATGAGGCCCATCTCATTTTTAACGAAGCGAGTACCGCATTACTTCAGCAAATTGAAACAATTGTAAAGTTGATACGCTCCAAGGGAATCGGCATTTTCTTTTGCACACAAAACCCGATGGACGTACCCGCTTCAGTTCTGGCGCAATTAGGATTGAAAGTACAACATGCATTAAGGGCGTTCACAGCTGCAGACCGAAAAGTAATCAAACTTACTGCTGACAATTATCCTGAAACTTCCTTTTATAAAACAGAAGACCTGATTACGCAACTTGGGATTGGTGAGGCTTTGATAACCATGCTGAATGAAAAGGGCGTGCCCACGCCGCTGGCACATACAATGCTCTGTGCGCCGCGCAGCCGGATGGATATATTGACACCCGGCGAGATCGACACTGTTGTATCTCATTCAAAACTTGTGGCTAAATACAACCAGGCGATCGATAGTCACAGCGCGTATGAAATATTGACAGACAAACTGAACGATGCGGCAAAAAAAAGTGAAGATGAAAAGCAGGATGATGACAAAGGCAGCAGGAGACCTGCAAAGAAAGAACCCGGATTCTTTGATAACCCGGTTGTTAAACAGGTTGGGCGTACAGCCGCCAGCGTTATTACGAGGAGCTTGCTGGGAGTACTGGGCCTCGGCGGCAGGCGACGGAAAAGATTATTCTGATGTTATTAAATAGCGTTTTTACGTATAGTATTTTTTGCAGAAAATTTCTTTCTTTGTGCTGTTCTGATTAGTTAACAAACCAAACAGGGAATGGCACAAACGGAGACTACAAAAATTTTTCTTGCTGATAGATACGGTCACTTCAGGGACAACTTAAAAGGGTTATTCAGGAAAAAAGATATCGAGGTGATTGGTGAGGCAGATGCTGCCGAAGACTTGCTGGACCAGTTAGAAAGACTCACACCCCAATTACTGATCGTTGCTCACCGGCTGCTCGACCAGAATGCCGACGAATTTTTACCTGTAATTAAAAACAGGTATCCTAACGTCAAAATATTGCTGCTTACACTTAATTGTCATAAAAGGGTCTTGTTGAGATATATCGATTATCTCGACGGCATGCTTTGCAAACTGTCCCGGAAAGAAGATCTGCTGGAGGCTATTCATGAAATCACGCAGAAAAACAAACTGTATATTCGTATCAACCGCGATGCTGAAGAAATAAGAGATCAACGCCAGAATAAAATTCGCCCCTGACAGTTTTTGCATGACTTTTTAACTCCTGCTTCTATAAATAATGGAGCAATTCTTTCTTTATTCACATTCCTGAAACCTTCCGGGCGATTTCTACGAAATATATACTTTTAGTTTACCAATACTTGCCATGGCCCGCTTGAAGGACATTTTGCAACAGCAGCGGAAAATGAATTTTGTCGGTCGACTGTTGTAGATGTTTGGGAATCTGAAGAAGCATTGGAAAGTTTGGCAAAGAACGATTTGATGCCGGCTTTTCAGAAGCTTAATTTAAACCCACCAATGCCGCGGGTATTTTCTGTGTACAATACGATGGGTATGGAAGAAGCTATTTCAGCCTGATCAATCCTTCGTGGTCAATTGCAATTTTATTTTCAGCCTGGAGCGAGTCGAGCACTTTCCAGGCTTTTTCTTTTTTAACTCCGGTTAATTGAAATAATAATTCTTTCGCAGAAATACTTTCTTTATTCATTATTTCGATGATACGGAAATGTATTTTTT
>Ga0207645_10000922_pt1 | contig 24408 bp, 23 predicted proteins | sample KBSM53metaG_FD_184331 | JGI IMG/M metagenome (GOLD analysis project Ga0207645, IMG submission 184331) | Miscanthus rhizosphere microbial communities from Kellogg Biological Station, Michigan, USA - KBS M5-3 metaG (SPAdes) (version 2) | ecosystem: Host-associated > Plants > Roots > Rhizosphere >...
GCCTCGAGCATCATGTGAGGATCGAGAGACGAGGCCACGAGCACGATGCCGGTTCCCGGGTTCTGCTTGCGGAACACTGCGAGGCCCGTGGGAATCTGGCGCTCGCCCCGGACATCGACGACCAGCGCTGCCGGCGACGAGCTGCCGCGAGGCGGAGTGGACAGGCTGTCCACACCCACCCGTCCGGCCTTCAGCCCTGCGGACCGAAGAGCGTCTTCGAGCTGCGTGTCGTTACTGAGAATCGCGACTTGGATCACAGTGTCACCCTTAGCGAATGAGCTGAATATTCCAGAGAAACGCCGCACGTGGATCGAGCCCCGGCCCAGCGCCTACGGTCAGTCCAGGAACCTCGGTCAGGTACCCGACGACGTCGTTGCCTTGCATCTGGTCGATGAAGAAACCCAGGATGTTCACCACCGTGAAGACCGGGAGTCCCTGACGTTTCGTGCTTTCGAACACCGCGGTATCGAAAATCGGGATCGCCACGATGCGTGGACTGCGGGGGGCACACGAAGTGGTCGCCTGGGCACAGCTGTTGATGACTGACTTCGTCGCCGGATCCCAGTCGGCCATTGGATCCAACGCGATTAGGTCAGCGACGCCCTGCGAGGTGGGACCGATCATGTTGCCGTTCTCGCTCTGCAGCGTGGTCCCGATGCTGATCGGGATACCGTTACACCCGGAGATGTTGGCGCGATAGTCGCTACCGCCTGTGCTGGTGCCGGTATAGGTCGGAATTCGGACGGGGAAATACACGCCCGGCGCGATCGACGTTTGCGGACCGCCGGCCTTGAGCGTGACCTGCAGCCCGAGATCCGCCTGCACGGTGAATCCAGTCCCCGGATCGCTCCCCGAAGGCCGGGTGTAGAGATCTGGCGGGTTGTACGGCGTCCAGTTCTGACCCTGCTGATTGCCTGTCTCGTAGGTGGAGGTCGACGTCCACGGTGCCGGCACCGGGTAGCGCTCCAGCCACTTGTCGGGGATCGCCCACGGCTTCAGGCAATCGCTCGCGTTCGCGACCGCCACCCGCGCGGTGGCCGTCGCGCGCACGCCCTGATTGACGAGGCCGACTGCGCGGCCAAAAATCGCGGGCAGCGGATTGCCTCTGGCCTGGTTGCGATACACGTCAACGCGAATGCAGGGCGTGCGACCGTTGACGTCCGCGGGACACATGGCCGCGGGATCGCCAGTGAAGAACACGTCGGTCGCAACGTTGACACTCGGCGTTGCGCTCCAGATGGCATTTGATTGCGCCATGCGCAGCGCGGCTGCACGCGCGGGTCCTGTTTCGGTCCGATCGGTCCATCCATTGGTGTCCAACGCCATCGCGACTGCGCCGGCCAACGCTCCCGCGTCGGCGGCGTTCTGTGCCTGACCCCGGCCGACCCACATGACACCGTAGTCGACGACAAACGCCAGCATTCCGATGAACACCATGACGCCAACCGCAAGGTTGAGCAGCATCGCACCATGGTCGGAACACACAGATATTCGTTTCATATCGCAGTCCATTCAGCTGGCTGTTAGCCGTTACCGCGCTGGAGGCGCGTCAACCGTTCCGCCGCCGCCCTCGAGGCGGTTACCCACGTCATCTCCGGGCGGGAGGAAGCGGCCCGGCAGCGTCGGCAGCGCCGGCACTTCGTCGGGATTGAGCGGTCGCACGAGACGCGGCGTGATCAGCACCAGCAGCTCGTTGCGTTCCTGGCGCTCCGCCTTTGACGAGAACAGATGGCCGATGATCGGCACCTGGCTGAGCAGCGGAATCGCGGCTTTGTCGGTCTGGGCGCTGTTGTCGATCAACCCGGCCACTGCGAACGACTGTCCATCGCGCAGCTCCACTTCGGTTTCAGCGCGGCGAACCGTCAATGCCGGGATGCGGAATCCCTCGAGCGTCACGCCATTGTTGAAGTCGAGCGAGCTGACCTCGGGACGCACCTTCAGCCGAATCAGGTCGCCGGCGATGGTCGGCGTGAAGTTCAACCGAACACCGAACTCCTTGAACTCGATCGACACCTGGCCGACGCCATTCACGATCGGAATCGGAAACTCTCCGCCGGCGAGGAAACTCGCTTCCTTGTTGTTGTAGGCGATCAGATTCGGTTCGGCCAGACTCTGGAAGTAACCGGTCTGCTTCAGCGCTCGAATCAGCGTTCCCGCGTTCCAGCTGGTGTTGAACAGGAAGATGTTCAGGAAGTCGCTGAACTCGATCTCGCCACTGGCCGACGTCGCCGTGGCGCCACCGGCACCGGTGGCCACCGACCGGCTCAAGCTCTTGAATTCAGGTGCGGAGAATTGGCCCGTTGTTCCCCGAGCGATCCAGTCGCCGGCGCCGGTTGCTCCCGTGAAGAACGAACTTCCGAACTCCAGCAGCGCCCGCTTGTTCACTTCCGCGATGCGCACCTGGAGCATCACCTGCTGGGCGTCACTGCCTCCCGGCACCTGCAGCATGTTGATGACATTCGCCTTCGGGGAGGCTGCACGAACCACTTCCCCGATGCGGAGCATCACCTGGGTGCTCGAGGCGGTGCCCGACAGCACAATGCCGTCGGCGTTGGAGGTCACGACGACCTTCTCGTCCGGGAACAGGCGGTGAATCTGCTGCTCGAGCGAGCTCACCGGCTGCTCCACGACGATGTCGTACTGCACGCGCGCGGTGTCACCCCACAGAATGAGGCTGATCGTGCCTGGCGCCTTGCCATCGATAAGAATCTCGCGTGGCCGCACGACGGTCGCATCCGCGACTTCGGGATTGGTTACGGCAATCCGGGTCACGTCGAATTCGGTCGACACGATGGTCGAACGTCCGGCCGTGACCGAGACCTGCGGTAGTTGACCTGGCTGAACCTGCTGCGCGCCGATGTCAGCGATCGCCAGCAGCATCAACATTGAGAGAGACAACACCTTACGCGTCACTTCACCACCTCCGAGCTTCGTTTCGCCGCGCGAATGGCCTCAACCATGTAAACAGGGGCAGGCGGGGGCGTCGGCGCTGCCTTCTTTGCCACGACCTTGTTGCGCACGACGTCCACCACGGGCTCAGGACCGGTGCCGCGCATCAATCCGGCCAGCTTGATCCCCTTGGTTTGGGTCGAATCCACGTCGAGTGGGTTACGCAGCGCGAGCGTGATCTTTCCTTCGTTCCCTGCGAGCGCAATCCGCTCGGCGTCGTCGGGCAGAACCGCCAGCGTCACGACTGAAGTCGGAATCGGCTCGCCGTCCTTCGACTTCTCCTGGTCGAATCTCGTGCCAGCCGTCAGGACCGTGACCTTGCTGACGACAGTTCGCGTCATCGGCTCGTCGGCCGGCCCGGAATTGGTGCGAACCGTCACCAGGACATCGACGAGCGATCCCGGCACGACGAATCCCGCAACGCCAATCACTTCGTTCACCCGTACCGAGATGGCGCGCATGCCTTCGGGAATCACCGGCGGAAGGCCGGCGCCCGCTTCGAGCGATGCGACCTTGTTCGCGGTGATCGGCTCGTTTTCAGCGATCGGGACAATCACGCCACGATCGATGAGCTTCTGCGGATCGGAGAAGGCACCCGGCACCGGGTTTCGAGACGGCCAGTCGACCAGGCGAAGATGGTTTTCGTGGAGCCGCGTGCCCATCGTAATCGTCTGGGCGGCCACGACCACCTGGGTGTGCGCCACTTCAACCTCGCGAACACCAAGGCGCTGGATCGCCTGGTACATCGTGAAGCTGGCTACCGACGCCACCAGAACCGCCACGAACACCACAATCAGCGTGCGATGCTGCTTCTTCATGACCTCTCCTTAAGGGGCTGCCGCTGCTTCGACGCGCATGACCGCTGCCGCTCGAAGCTGAATCGTTCCAAAGGTGCCGCCAAACGCTGCACCGACCGGACCAAGAACAACAAACGGATAGGTGTAGTTGACGGTCACCGACCTCGCGGTGAATGTCCCCGCGCCCGTAACGACGGGTGTATTCACCACATTGGTGGTGCGAGCGCCGGTCAAGCCCGATGCCCCCAGGTAGGCGTCCACACGCGCCTGCACGTCCACCGGGTCGTACCCCGGGAGTACACCGACGCGCGCGCCTTCCCGGGCTGCGTTGGTCACGACCTCGTAACTACGGAACATGTTTCCGAAGTCAAAAATGCCGGCGAGTAGAAGGACGAGAATCGGGGTGACGAGCGCGAACTCGATCAGTTCCGATCCTTCCTCGGACTGCCAACGCGGCCGACGTGTCATCGTTGCCATAAGGCCACCAGTGTTCCTGCGAGAATCGGGAGCGCGTAAGCCAACCGCGGCGCCTCGCCCGATTCGAGCGTCAGTCCGGGCACCGGCTTGAAGCCGACCGTGCCCCAGTAAAGCAACGCGCCAAACACGTTGCGCATTGCCGTTTTCAGATACCCGCTGGCGGCGGCCGCCCACACGCCCATGACGCCGCCGGCGATACCGGTGTAGATGGCCAGCCACAACACTTGCTGCGGTCCCAGCCAGGCGCCCAGCGCCGCCAGCAGCTTCACATCGCCGCCGCCCATGCCGCGCAGGGCGAAGAAGGGGAGGAAGAGGAAGAGGCCAACGACCCATCCGCCCGCAGCGGTCATCGCGCCGTCGTAGCCGCCGGTCACCCGGTGGAACAGCAACGCGGCGAGTGCCGCACCGAAGGTGAGCGCATTCGGAATTCGTCGCGTTCGCAGATCAAACGCACACGCGGTGACCGCGATGAGAATGACGGGCGCTGTAATGGTGACGTCTAGTTGCATCAGCTTGCTGCCGGAGCCTGTGGCTCCCAAAGGTCTTGCGTTCTCGTATCCCAGGCCGTGTAGACCGAATTGACCGCACTGCCGAGCGCCGCGATTCCGAGCACCGTGGCCACAGAGACCGCGGCGGTCAGCAGCGCGTACTCAATGAGGTCCTGTCCGTGTTCCTCAGTAATCAGTCGAACCAATAGGGAAGTCATGGGTATGCTCGTGATGGGATAAGGGGTGCACTCGGCGGCGGTGCAGCGTCGTGCCCCCCTTTCCATCCACCGATTTGACTAGCTGGCCGCGGGACCCTGACCGTTCACCCACGTGGCGACGCGGTTGTACCAGTTGTTCAGGCCGGTGCCGAGCGCCTGGGCTCCGAGCAGCGCGCCGATGGACACGACCGAACCGATCAGCACGTACTCGATGAGGTCCTGGCCGCGGTCATCCCACACGAGGTGGGCAATCATCTTCTGCATCTCTCTTGTCTCCTTAGTCGTCTTGCGCACCCCGTGTGCGCCGCTGCCCTCTTATGAGCAACGGCGTTGCCAGCCGTGCGCGAGCTAGCGTCCGCGAAAGAAATCGACGATTTTCCGAGTAGAACTCGCGGTTGTCGCGGAGGCGGGCGCGGCGGCGACGTCGCTGCTGCCGTCACTGTTCCCGAGATCGCCAGACGATCGTCCAGCGCCCTCCGGGCTTGCCTCCGGCGCGTGACGCAGACGCCCGATTGCGCTGCGCAAGGAATCAGATCCGGCCGCGGACAACGTCAGGAACTCGACGCCAGCGAGGAAGACGTCGTCGTCGCTTCTGTGGATACGTGCAATGCGAAACCACTCGTAGCGTCGCGCACCCTCGAAATCCACTTCGAGCCATCCGACCATCCCGATGTGCAAAGGTGTGTGTGATTCGATCGAGCAGCCACCGCTGCTCACGTCCCGCATGACGAGCGGCACGTTTCTCAGTAACACTGCGTTGGTCACTCGTCCGAGCCTCGAGGAGTAAGAAGGGACAGCCTGGGCGCACCCTGTGCCGGTGCTGTCATGTGGGAATGCAATTGAACGTGCAACCGGAATCGCATCGAGCCGTGGTGTGGATCCGGCGTGCATGACGTCACCCGCGCGGGATACAGCGTCATCGCGCCGGTCGGCGTGGTGAGCTGCACCATGAATTCCTGATCACGCTGGGCAGGCTGATTCGTGACCACCACCGCCGAATCGCTATTCCATTCTTCGACGGTGCAATCCGAAACAAGGCGCGCACACCCAATGGGTGGCACGTAGGGAACGTACCGAGCAAACCGTCGACGACCGCTCATCCGCCCCAGCAAGGAGCAACCTCGGTGCCGGGAACTGACTACATGTCGGCGGTTTGGATCGCCCGTGTTTTTCGTGAACTCTTCTACGTATTCGTCCGTAGTGCAGTTTCGTCACCACGAACTTGTCTGGTGGGAGCCAGACGGATCTCCCAATCAGACCGGCAGTACACGCTGACGGAATCTGAGACGATCGCCGACGCGCACGTCTTGTGTCTCGACGAAACCCGCTCGAAATTCGATTGTCGCGAAGGCCCGAAACGATGCGGCCATGCGCCACGCCCCCAGCCGCTCGACGACTTTGGTGACGACGCCATCACGCGCGACGAAGAGCACATCGATCGGGAATTGCATCCGGAAAGTGTGAATCGCGTTGCATGGCGCTATTACCAGCGCGTGCCCCTTTTCGAGACCGTCACGCCCGAGAAGCCCGCGACGGCGCGCCGCTGAATCGAATGCGGTTTCGACAGTCGTGGCAACACACGCGCCCGTGCGCTGGTTGACGAACTCTGCCTCTCGAGGCCCCTCGAGCAGTGGCCGCAAGAAATGGCTCATGCCGTCTTCCGTTCCGCATCAACGCCGCTGCTCTTGCCCGCCGAGGGTGGAACATTCAGGAGTGGCTGGATCTGCCGCTCCTTCTTCGACTGACCTGCGCGAAATTCGCGGAAGTCGACGGTGCAGTCATGCGTCGACAAAAAATTCAGAAACCGCTTGTAATCACCGGGCTCCATGCGCAGCACCCGCAGCGCCGCACGATAGTTGCCGCTGGTCTCGAACAACGCCTGGCGCACCAATCCCATCAGATCGGCGCGCGTGATATCCCGATTGATGAACATCGGATACACGTGCTCCCAGAACGAGTACGTACCGGCAGCGATTCCCTCGTACAGAAGGTCCGAGACCTGCTTGCGTCGTTCGCGGGCGGGTCTGACACCTCCTGCGGCGGAACGGGTGAGCGCCGGCGGCAGATCCTCGATGCGCACCACCGACTGTCCCTGCAGCCACGCGAGCTGCTCGACGACGTTCTGGAGCTCGCGAACGTTACCGGGCCACTGGTAGCTTTCCAGCGCCTGCATCGCTTCCTCGGACACTTCGAGCGCGACACCGGTGTGCGCGATGACGTGAGCGACGAGCGCGCGGATATCCTCCCGGCGATTGCGCAGCGACGGCACTTCGAGATGGACGACCATGATTCGGTACATCAAATCTTCACGGAACAACCCTTTTGCCACCATATCGTGAAGGTTGCGGTTGGTGGCTGCGATGACCCGCACATCCACCTTTCCCGATGCGAGGTCGGCGCCGACCGGCTTCACTTCCCCGCTCTCCAGAAAGCGCAGCAGCATTGCCTGCATCCGCAGGCTCATTTCACCCACCTCGTCAAGGAACACCGTGCCCCGATTGCCGAGCTGAAACAGACCGATCTTGTCGCGATGCGCTCCGGTGAAGCTGCCCTTGACGTGCCCGAACAGTTCTGATTCCAGCAGCGTCTCCGCAACACCAGCGCAGTTGAGTGCGACAAAGGGACGCTCGGCTCGCGGCGACCGCGCGTGAATGAATCGCGCGATGAGATCCTTCCCCACACCGCTTTCGCCGGTGATCAGAACTTTCGCGTTGCCCGCCGCTACCCGTGCCGCCGCGGAGCGAAGGCGTTCGAGTGCAGGACTGTTTCCAACAAGCTTGGGTTCAGAAATGACGTGAGTAGGTGTAGGCATCTTTAATCAACTGGTAGTCTCGGAACCGACACTCATAATCGTCGCCAGCCCACGAAGTGAGTCCAGCGACACGGGGCCTAATGTCAAAAACTCCGCCGCCATCCGGTACGCCCACGCGGAATCCGACGTCTCGGACATGCGTCTTACCCGCACCGCTTCAGAGCAATCATGGGTTGCCGTTCGCGTCTGCAGGAAACCAACGGTTCCCTCGTTGACCGCGAAGGGGCTCTCGAACACGCAGCCGGCAGTGCTCGCTTCCACGACGCGCACCGGCACGCGCCGAATGAGCGCGCCGATCAGCCGTCGATCTGGACCGACGTGCACTCCCCCGAACCCCCCACGAGGCACGGGCTGAACCATCTTGAGACGGGCCTGCCAGCGCAACGAACCCTCGTCCATGACCAGCTGATTGCTGACGACGTGAACGAGTACTGTGTATGGCTTGGCATCGTGCGCGACCCAAATCTCGAGCAGCAACCGCTCCCCTTCCTGGAGTTGCCGCGGAACGATCACAACCGCATGGTGTGAACCGAGCCTGGCGATCTGAACGTCCTGCACCAGGCGCAGACTCCCGACTCCTGGTTGGACGAACTGCATTCGTGCTGCTTGACGGCGCTCAATCATCGGACTACCGACCTGTCGCGCAGCAACCGGTGTGCCCGTTGGGCACGCCAAGCTGGTGCGCATGCATTCAATGAATCTCACGCGAGAGCGCGACACGGCGCTCCGGTCGCGTCTGCCAGGCGCCTGTCGTTTCGTCTGGTCCCCGGCAGCCACCGCCTGATCTCTCGAGGACCCGACCGGCCGTTTACCGCCGGAAATATTGGTGATCGCGTCGATCGCTTCACTGGCAATGCCCTTGCGCTTGAGGACGCGCAGATGGCGATCGTGCACACTCACCCGAACGGCTCTCCCGGCACTCGCAGCGGAATCTGCGTCGTTGTTCCCGCGCGCAACGAGGAGAAGTTGGTCGGCCGTTGCATCGCAAGCGTGCTCGCCGCTGGCCTCGACCCGGCGCATGTCTATGCCATCGACGATGACTCCACTGATAGGACGGGTGAGGTCCTTCACAGCTTCGCCGGCGTGAATGTTTTGCGGAATGAGCCGCGCCGAGGCAAGGCCGGGAGTCTCCGCCACGCCATCGAACGCTTCGGACTGGCCGAACGTTATGAGTTCGTCGCCATCCTCGATGCCGACAGTCACGTGGCGGAAGGTTATTTCGACGCTGTCCAGAAGGCATTCGCGGACGACCCGCACGCCGCCCTCGTGTGCGGCAGCCCGCGAGGTCAGGCGCACAACTTTCTGACCGCCTTCAGAACTCTCGAATACGCGCTGAGCCTGGTGCTGTACCGCAAAGGCCAGGACAGACTTGGCGTGATCACCGTTGCGCCAGGATGTGCATCCGTTTACCGGTCCTCGATCCTGGGCGCGCTCGACTGGGACGGCGGCACGCTCGTCGAAGACATGGACCTTACGGTCCAGATCCATCGCAAGCATCTCGGCCGCATCAGATTCGCTCGGGATGCCGTCGTCTACACGCAGGATCCGCGACGGGTTCGCGAGTACGTGGGCCAGCTCACACGTTGGTACTGCGGAACGTGGCAAGTGATGCGCCTTCATCGGCTGCCTTTCGGCCGCCAGCGGCTCGATGCAGAGTTCGCCTTGCTCATCGGAGAAGGCCTCTTTTACTCGTTGATGGTGCTTGCCCTGCCAGTTCTGGCCTGTTTGTGGCCGAGCACGATACTCCGCTGGCTGGCGCTCGATCAGCTCGTCTCTGCCCTGGGAGCCTTCCTGTGTGCCTGGCATCTGCGCAGGTTGGATGTGCTTCTCTGGTTTCCGACCTTCGCGCCACTGCGCGTGCTTGGTTGCATCGTCTTTGTGCGCACGTTCTGGCGGGAAATGGTCCGCCGTCAGACACTGCGGACGTGGTTCTCAGTCGCGCGCTACGAGACGGACGCTCATTCGCCTTACGACACCGGGAGGTCCCTTGCGTAAAGTCATACCGTTCGCTTGTGCTCTGATGCTCCTGTTCGCTCGCACCGGCGGCGCACAGGAAGTTCCCGCATCCATCGCATATCCAGGTTCGTTCTGGATCTCGGCCGGCGAAGTCGTACCCGCTGAGCGCGGTAACGTCCTTGGCCAGGCCTCGTTCGAGCAGGGAATCACGGTATGGGAACGGGGATCCTGGTTCCTCGTTCCTCACGTCAACCTCTCGGCTATGGCCGATTCGTACGGCTACGCCTGGAACAATCGCCACCCTGCCCGTGCCGCCGTAAAGATCGTTCGCCGCCTGCCCGGCGGTATGGTGCAAGCGGGCGCCGGCATGATGTTCGAACCCAACGCCGATAGCGACGAGCAATGGCACCCGACAGCCGCCGTGGACTATTGGACTGGTTGGGCGGCTGAAGGAGCCGCACAGCACGGAGCGAAGTTCGGCGGATATCCCGGTTACGCGTGGGCCAGTTCGGGCCTGATCGCCGGACGCGATCCGCAAAACTGGATTACGACCGCAGCCGCACAACAGGGGCTGGTGGTCTTCCGGAGCCAGATCTTCTCGGTCGTGCCCTACGCGGGCGCCGCAGCAAGCTTCGACACCAAGCGCCGCACCTGGGAGAACCGCGTCTCGTACGACGCCGGCGTCAAGCTGGTGCGTCCCATGGTGGGAGGCGTGGTCGAGACCGGCATCGCTGCGCGACGACAGCACGAAGTGCTGACCGGTCAGGTTCATTTTGCGCCCGTTGCTTACGTCAACCTGTGGATTGGCTGGAATCCTCGCTCCCTCTTCAACCGGTGAGTACAAACCATGTATCTCAACACTTACGGCGGCTCTGCTCTGTTGCATCTCCTGATTGGGTACCCCAGGCTGATCCTGGTGTTCGGTCTGGCTGGGACCGTCGCCATGACCACCGCTCCACACGGCCCCGGTCGATATCTCGGAACTGGGTCCTACATGGCGCAACTGGACGCTGCCTACAAACCGCGACTGGCCGATGCGGCCGCCGAGCAACAGGCGCGGCAGCGTGCGGTCGACATGCTCGAACGCTCCGACGGCAACGAGATTAGCGAGGCAGTGGCGCACACCCTGCGGCAATGCGGTCCTGGCTGCACCGACCTGGCGACTCCAATCGTGATCGAAGACCCGGAGCTGCTGCGACACGTGCTCGTGCTCTACCAGTTGGACCGCGCCGGCAGCGGAGTTCGTTCTGCTGCAGCCGGCCTCGATGCCGCCACAACCGCTCAACAATGAGTGATCCATGTGATCGACCATTTGATCAGGCGGTTGCCGAGCGTTCGTAGTGAGGCGCCGCCAGCGGATCGCTGGCGCGCGCCGCGGGCTTGAACTCACGGGATTCGACGCGACACTCGTGCGCCGCCAGAAAGTTCAACAGCCGCTTGTAATCACTTTGATCCATGCCGAACAATTCGAGGAGACCTCGATAGCTGCCCGCGCTCGTCGCTAGTCCACGGCGAATGAGCTGTCGGAGGTCGGCGCGCGTGATGTCGCGATCGATGAAGAGGGTGTGAATGTCGTCCCAGAACCGCATGCCGCCGGACGTCAGCCCCTCGTAGAGATCTGCCGCAACCGATCGACGACGGTCGTGGATCACATGTTTGTAGTCACGGTGGCTGGCTACGATCGTCCGAGGCAGATCGGACGGCTCCACCGGTCTGCCACTGACCAGCGACACCAGTTGCTCAACGACGTTCTGCAGTTCGCGGACATTGCCAGGCCAGCGATACGACTCCAGCAACTGCATGGCAGCGTCGCTGATGGTGAGTGACCCGCCACATTTCGTCATCAGGTGATTCACCAGGGCGGGGATGTCCTGCGAACGTTCGCGCAAGGGTGGAATCTCAATGCGGGTGACGTCGATGCGGAACAGGAGGTCATCCCGGAAGAGCCCCTTGTTCACCAACGCGCGAAGGTCGCGGTTGGTGGCCGACACGATGCGCACGTCGACACGCGCCGAATGCGAATCCGCACCGACGCGCCGCAGTTCACCTGTCTCGAGAAACCGCAGCAACAGGGCCTGCATTCTCAGCCCCATGTCGCCGATCTCGTCGAGGAAGATGGTTCCCTTGTGCGCCTGCTCGAAACAGCCAACCTTGTCGCGATACGCGCCGGTGAAGCTTCCTTTCACATGGCCGAACAGCTCGGACTCGAGCAGCGTTTCGGCGACGCCAGCACAGTTCAGGGCCACGAACCGCTCGGAACGCCGCGCTGAGCGGCTATGAATCAGACGGGCAAATACGTCCTTCCCAACACCGCTCTCTCCCGTTATCAGCACCTTGACGTTGCTCGCAGCGACACGAGTCGCCACGTTTACAGCGTGTTCCATTGCGGCACTCGAACCGACGACGGTCGGAGCGAGTGGATACGGGTCGACGAGGTTGCGAGATGATGTAGCCATCACAGTTCCGCATGTTCTCGTAGCTGCGACTCCAGGCTGTCGATAGCAGCGACCCCGGAATCGCGAACGCTCATGCTGGCCGAATGTTGAGCAAAGTGCCGGCCAAAGTAGAAGAGTTTGCCCGCGACTACGCAGACATCCAGATATGCACGGCGTTGCTTCGATCAATGACGCGCGGCTGCGCGCGCTGGCATCGATCTCAATTCTGGTTGGCGATTGCGGAGGTTAATTCGGAATTCTGTGGGTTTCGAGATGAGACACTGACGTTCGCACCTGACAAAAAACGGGACACCGCAGGCGACATTTTTTGGCGTTCAGGTACGCTGAAAATTGCCGGCGCCCTACCTCTTGACTGGCTTGCCGTAGACCTCGATGCGCGCCAGGTTGACGAACCCTCCCCACCCGTGGCCACTGCCAGGTAGCAGATCCGCGAAGCCGATTTCATCGACCTTGCTCAGATCCGGCTTCTCGATCCACGTCTGTCCTCGCGTGACCACGCGAGAGATATCGAGCGTGAGCCAACGAATCGACGACACCGCGAACTCCGATTCGAGAAACAGTGTCGAGTTGCTCGACGGCGCACCCTCACCGTAGTCACCAACGAGCCACGTCCCATCGGCGAGCTTCACTACTGGACGGACGACATGAAAACCTGAGACGCGGGTCACCCACTTGATGCGTGCCAGCCCGGTCAGGTCGACGTAGTTGTTCTTGTCGCGAAGCGTGGCCGCCACCGGCGTCTGACACACGCCGGTCCAGAGGTTTGCCGGATCCGTGCGGGCTCCGGCGGAGACTTCCTTCGGAGGCGGATTCTGGTTGTAACCCGCAAGTTGAATGCAGGCCGGGCCGCCCCAGTCTCGCGCGGTCGATCCGGCCGGCGGCTGCTTCTCGTAGCCGGCAATGCTCTTCGCGTTCGGATCGTACAGCTTCAACTCGAGATTTGGATTCGTGACGGCCGCGGCTGTCACGCCTGCTTCTGCAACAAAGTTCGCGGGCGCGTCCGGCGGGCGGTCGCGCTGCCGCCACTCTTCGCGAAGAAAGAGCGGGGGCAGACCTGGCGGCGCGGGCTGCTGGGCGAGTCCGACCGACGCGGACGACACGGTCAACCAGATAATCACATGAAGCAACGTGCGCGCATGGGACATTGGCTACCTCGTTGAGGGGGTCAGACCCCCTTGAGTGCGATCATGTCAACGGGTCTGACCCCGATTCAGATCCGCTGGAAATTTTTCTCCACCTCGCGCCGGGTCAGCCGCAGCATGACGGGCCGTCCATGAGGGCATATCGTCGAATACGCCGTGCGACGCAACTCTTCCAGGATGTGCGCCATCTTCTCCATCGTCAACGGGTAGTTCGCCTTGACGGCGGCATGACAGGCCATCGTCGCGGCGACGCGTTTCAGGGCATCCTCGACTTTCGATCCACGATCGAAACCTTCGAGATCCTCGGCGAGCGCGCGCAGGGCGATCTCGCAGTGCTCGCGGGTCAGCAGCGCGGGAAACGCCGATACGCGCAGCGAGTCGCCACCGAATTCTTCCACCTCGAACCCGAGTCGCTCGAGCTCGGATGTGTGCGCGGCGAGCGCCTGGCGCGCCGCCACCGACATCTCCACCAGCATCGGCTCGAGCAGGCGCTGACTCTCCAGCCGGCCACTCGTCAGCCGCTCGGTAATCCGCTCGAACAGCACGCGCTCGTGAGCGACGTGCTGATCGATGATGGCGATCCCATCTTCGTCGACAGCGATGATGAACGTGTCCCTGAACTGGCCTAACGGCATCAGAGGCTTGATGCTTGCTGGTGCGGCTTTCCCTTCGCTCGTCGGTGCGATCTCACTTACGCTGACCGGTGCACTCCAATCTTCACCTGCTGGTGCCAGCCCGCTTCCGCTTGTCGGTGCGGTCGCGCCAACAGTCCAACGGCTGGGAAATACAGCGGAGTAGGCGTGTGGCAACGGCAAGGTCGACGGCTGCGGCTCGTTGATCGAAGGCGAGATCAGTTGCAACGCAGGCGCAGGCCCGCGGCCGAGAGCGTCGCCAAGCGCGCGGCGAACGAGCTCGTGGATGAATGACTGGTCGCGAAAGCGCACCTCCGCTTTCGTCGGATGCACGTTCACGTCGACGCTGTCGGGGGGCATCTCGATGAACAGGTGCACCTCCGGGCTGCGTTCCTTGATCGACGCCACGCTGTAAGCATCGATGATGGCGTGAGCGATAGTGCGATCGCGCACGATGCGCCGGTTGATGAAGACGTTCTGCGGCCCCCGCGTCGGCCCCTGTTCTGCGAGGGCGGCGATATAACCCACGAGCGTGACGCCCCCGCCATCGCGACGCACATCAACGAGGTCGCTCCGATCTCCATACAGCTGGTACAAGCGATCTCGAAGCGTCGCGACAGGTGGCACCTGCAGGACTTTTCGGCCCGCGCTCGTCAGCGTGAAGCCGACTTCGGGATAGCACAACGCCAGTTGCGTGACGATGCGGGAGACCTGCGCAGACTCGGCGCCGTCCGACTTCAGAAATTTGCGCCGAGCCGGCAGGTTGTAGAAGACATCGGCGACCTCGATCGAGGTGCCTTCCGGCATGCCCGTTTCCATGACCGACGCGATGGTCCCGCCGTTCACGCGAACGTCGGTCCCCGATTGAGCTCCTCGCGCGCGCGAGCGCAAGACGAAATGCGATACCGACGCGATGCTCGGCAGCGCTTCGCCACGAAATCCAAGCGTCGCGATACGCGCCAGATCGTCAGATCGGCGAATCTTGCTCGTCGCATGGCGCTCAATGGCAAGCCGCGCGTCCTCCGGCTCCATCCCTTCGCCATCGTCCTCGACACGAATCAGCTTCTTACCGCCATATTCGACCGTGATGGCAATGCGATGCGCACCGGCATCGAGCGAGTTCTCGACCAGCTCCTTGATGACCGACGCCGGGCGCTCGACGACTTCACCGGCGGCGATCTGGTTCGCGAGATCGTCAGGAAGGCGATGGATTTTCCCCATCAGACTCGTGAAACGTCAATTCCCAATCCCCAACCTCCAACTCCCAACTCGACCTCGCTTAGATCCATTTGTTCAGTCGAAAAACCACGAGCATTGCGACACTGACGACCGTCATGATCCCGCTGATCCACCAGAATTGCGCCCCGGCCCCGCCCGGCATATGCGGAAGGTCGATGTTCATCCCCCACATGCCGGTTAGGACGGTGAGCGGCAGGAAGATCGTCGACATCACCGTCAGCACCTTCATGACCTGATTCAGCCGATTCGAGACGCTCGCGAGATTCACCTCGAGGATGCTCGTCATCCGATCCTGGAACAGAATCACTTCCTCGGTCAGGCGCACGACGTGATCGTAGACGTCGCGAAAGCGGAAGGCCATCTCGTCGGAGATCATCGGAAACTCGCGACGCGCAAGACGGCCGATGGCATCCCGCTGCGGGATGAGCACCCGCCGCATGTGCGCGAGCTCACGCTTGATCTTGATCACTTGCGCAACCAGCTGGGAGCGGCCCGCGAGCGCCCGCTCCTCGAGCGTGTCGATGCGCTCTTCGACGGCTTCCGTGATCGGACGGTAGTTGTCGACCATGGAGTCGACGATCCGGTGCGTCAGCGCCACCGGGCCTTCGTTGAGCAAATGCTCGTACTGACCGCAGGCCTGTCGAAGCCGCTCGATGCTGCGCGAGGTTCCGTCGTGCACGGTGACCAGGAAGTTGCGTCCGAGGAAGAAGTCGACGTCGCGCGTCGGGAATCCACGCGACGAGTTGGCCTGGCTGTCGATTCCGTGAAGAACAAGATACAGGTAGTTCGGATACGGCTCTACCTTCGGGAACTGCAGGGCGCTTCGCGCATCCTCTACTGACAGGGGATGGAAGTGAAAGACGTCGTTGAGCAGCAGAAATTCATCGTCGGTGGGGGCGGCCAGGTCCACCCACAGCTTCGTCGTCGAGGACGGCTCGAGCCAGGCGGCATCGACATGGTCTGCCTGCCTCGTCGTGCCACCCTCGTGAACGAAGACCGAAATCATCCTGTTTCTGTGCCGGGCCCATAGAACAAGACCCGGCCTACGGCAGTCAATTGCCGGACTTTGCTGACAGCGCGGCCTGTGCAGCCGCCAGCCTGGCGACGGGCACACGGTACGGCGAGCAACTCACGTAGTTGAGCCCCACTTTCTCGAAGAATTGGATCGACGACGGATCCCCGCCGTGCTCGCCGCAGATCCCGAGCTTGATATCCGGCCGGGTCTTGCGGCCCTTCGTCACCGCGATGTCGACCAATTGACCAACGCCGGTCTGGTCGATCGTGGCGAAGGGGTTCTTCTTCATGATCTCGAGCTCGGTGTAGGCCGGCAGGAACGAGCCGGAGTCATCGCGTGACATGCCGAGACCGGTCTGCGTGAGGTCGTTGGTCCCGAAGCTGAAGAACTCGGCCGATTGCGCGATCTCGTCGGCAGTCAGCGCCCCGCGCGGGATCTCGATCATCGTTCCGACGAGGTACTTGAGCTTGACCTTCTGCTCTCTCTCTACGTCACGCGCTGCCTGATGGACGACCTCGATTTGCAGATCGAGTTCCCTCTTGAATGCCACGAGCGGAATCATGATCTCGGGCTGGACCTTGGTGCCTTCCCTCTGGACGATGGCCGCCGCCTCGAACACCGCGCGCGCCTGCATCGCCGAGATTTCCGGATAGCCGATACCCAACCGGCAGCCGCGGAAGCCGAGCATCGGGTTGAACTCGTGAAGCTGCTCCACTCGCGAATGGATTCGTTCAACCGGCATCCCCAGCTTCTTGGCCAGATCCGCCTGCTGTTCCGGTGTGTGCGGCAGGAACTCGTGCAGAGGTGGATCCAGGAAGCGGATGGTGGCCGGGTACCCCTTCAAGGCGCGGAAGATGCCGGCGAAGTCCTCCCGCTGGTACGGCAGGAGCTTGGCAAGCGCCGCCTTCCGCTCGTCGAGCGACTCGGCGAGGATCATCTCGCGCATCGCGTCGATGCGATCGCCCTCGAAGAACATGTGCTCGGTCCGGCACAGGCCGATGCCGACCGCACCGAACGCGATCGCATTCTCCGTCTGCTCCGGTGTGTCGGCGTTGGTGCGAACATCCATGCGCGAGGCTTCGTCGCACCACTTCATGAGCTGTTGGAAGCTCTTGAACTTCTCCGTCTTCTTCGCGGCCTCGTCTCCGTGAATGAGGCCGGCAACGATCTCTGATGGCGCAGTCTTCACCTTACCCGCGTACACCTTGCCGGCGGTCCCGTCGATCGACATCCAGTCGCCTTCCCTGAATGTCTGACCATCGACGCTCACACTGCGTCCGTGATAATCGACCTCGACCGCGGCCGCGCCGCAAACGCAGACTTTTCCCATTTGCCGCGCCACCAATGCCGCGTGCGACGAGACACCCCCTCGCGCCGTCAGGATCCCTTCGGCGGCAATCATGCCGCGGAGATCTTCAGGCGACGTCTCTACGCGCACGAGCAGCACGGGCTCGCCTTTCTCCGCGGCAGTGACGGCTCGCTCGGCGTTCAAATAAATCTTTCCGGAGGCCGCGCCCGGCCCGGCGGGCAGGCCGGTTGCAATCGCTTTCGCCTTGTCGACTTCGGCCGTGTCGAATACAGGGGCAAGGAGCTGTTCGAACTGGTCGGCGGGATTACGCATGATCGCCGTCTTCCAGTCGATCAGCTTCTCCTTCTGCATGTCCATGGCGAACTTGAGCGCCGCCATAGCAGTGCGCTTGCCGTTGCGCGTCTGCAGCATGTAGACGACGCCGTCTTCGATGGTGAATTCGAAGTCCTGCACGTCCTTGAAGTGCTTCTCGAGCGTCTGCCGAATCCGCTCGAGCTCCTGGAACGCCTTCGGCAGGTGCTTTTTCAAGTCAGCAACCGGCTCCGGCGTGCGGACACCGGCGACCACATCTTCGCCTTGCGCGTTGATCAGGAACTCGCCGTAAAACTCCTTCGCACCATTGGCGGGATTGCGTGTGAACGCGACGCCAGACCCGGAGGTATCGCCGGTGTTCCCGTAGACCATCGCCTGGACGTTCACCGCGGTACCCCACTCGCTCGGAATGTTGTACTTGCGGCGATACACGATCGCACGGTCGTTCATCCACGACCCGAAGACGGCGCCGATGGCGCCCAGCAGCTGCTCCCAGGGCGAGGCCGGGAAGTTCTTGCCGGCGCGCTCCTTGACCAGCGCCTTGAAGCGGACCACGAGTTCCTTCAGATCGTCGACGGTCAGCTTGGTGTCTTCGATGTCCTGCTGGTAGCGCTCGTGCTTGAGGCTTTCGATGACGGTCTCGAACGGCTCGTGATCCTCATTGGGCCGCTTCTGTACACCCAGCACGACATCCCCATACATCTGGACGAAGCGGCGATAGCAGTCCCACGCGAAGCGCGGGTTATTGGTCTTCTTCGCCAGCGCCTCGACCGTCTGATCGTTGAGTCCCAGATTGAGGATCGTGTCCATCATGCCGGGCATCGAATCGCGGGCGCCGGAGCGAACCGATACGAGCAGCGGATTCTTGAGATCGCCGAACGTCTTCTTCGTCTGCTTCTCGATGGCGGTGATGCCCGCCTTCATCTGCGCCTGCAACGCCGAGGGATAGCTGCGTTTGTGCGCGTAATAGTACGTGCATACTTCGGTCGTGATCGTGAAACCGGGAGGAACCGGCAGACCAATACGGCACATCTCGGCGAGATTGGCACCCTTGCCACCGAGCAGCGGCTTCATCGTGCCATTGCCATCCGTCTTCCTGCCAAACAAGTACACGTGTTTGCCAGCCGCCTTTGTGCCCGTGCTCTTCTTCGCCGCCGCGGTCTTCACTGCTTTCGCTGTCTTCTTCTTCGCCATTTCGAATACGGTCTCCACCTTGGACTCGAAGTCCTTACACCAACGGTAACCACGACACACCGAGGCAATGAGGCACGGAGCAGTCTTTCAGACCGCGGTGCCTCGGGGCCTCAGTGTGTCGTAATCATCAAACGCAGTGAGTGCACATTCACTCAGTGACGATCTCGGAAATGTCCGCAATGTCCAGGATCAACCCGCGCAATGTCGCAATCAGCCCCAACCTGGCGGCGCGAAGCCGCTCATCTTCGGCCATTACCAGCACGTCGTCGAAGAATTTCGCGACCGGCGGCTGCAACGCGGCGATTCCCGTGAAGGCATCCCGATAATCCCCGCGCGATGCCGCTGCACGGATATCGCCGGCTCCGCTCTGGAGGGCCGACACGAGCGTGCGCTCCGCCGGCTCTGTCAGCAGCGCGGTATCAAGCTCTGTCGGCGCAGCCACTCCCTTCGAGATGTTCTTCACCCGCTTCAGAAGCGTAGCAACACCGAGCAACGACTCTGATCCGGACATCTGCGCGAGTGCGTCGAGCTTGCGCAGCGCTTCGCGCGGGCTGACTGCCGCCGGCCCGCCATGCGTCACGGCGCGCACGCTGCGGATGTCGAAACCCCGCTGCTCGAGCAGGTACGACAACCGATCGCCCATGAATGACAGGAGCGCCGCCTCGGAATCCCCAAAATCGCCAAACGGCGACGACGCCTGCTGCAGCAATCGTCCAAGCGGCAGGCGATTCTCGATCCCGGCGAGGTCAGGCAGGTCCACCAGGATCTTCACGGCTCCCTGCGCCTGACGACGAAGGCCCAGCGGATCGCGGGAGCCGGTTGGCCGCTCGCCCGCCCAGAACATTCCGACGACTGAATCGAGCTTGTCGGCAAGCGATACCGCGGCCCACGTCACCGCAGCGGCGCCAAGCTGCTGGCGCGAAGGGAGTGCATCGGCTTCGACGCCTACCGGGAGGTAGTGGAAGTAGATCGCCTTCCACACCTCTTCGGGCAGCCCTTCCTCGCGCGCGTAGATTCCGCCCATGGTCCCCTGCAGCTCGGTGAGCTCACGGACCATGTCGGTGGCCAGATCAGCTTTGCAGAGCCGGGCGGCGCGTTCGGCGTGGGCGGCCGCGTCGGGGCGACCGAACGCTTCGTTTGCGATCCAGGTCGTGAGCGTCGTAATCCGATCGACTTTCTCGCGATAGCTGCCAAGCTTCTTATGAAACAGGATCGTCGACAGCCTGTCGATTCGTGATTCAAGCGTCGCCTTGCGATCTTCATCCCAGAAGAAGCGCGCGTCGCGCAGCCGGGCCGTCAAGACGCGCTCCGAGTTGCGGGCGATGATCTCGGGACGCTCGGCCTGCATGTTGGTCACGGCCAGAAACGCAGGCTTCAAACGCCCTTCTTCATCGACCACCGGGAAATAGTGCTGATGATGAATCATCGTCGTCGTCAGCACTTCCTCCGGCAATTTGAGGAACTCGACCGGGATGTGTCCCGCAACGACCGACGGGTACTCGACGAGGTCGGGCACTTCCTGAAGCAGCGACGATTGCGACGAGACGAGCCCGCTCACACGGGCGCCAAGTTTGCGCGCATGGGTCTCGAGCTCGCGACGGATCCGTTGCTCGCGCTCGGCTCGATCGAGGATGACGAAGTTTTCGAGCAGCCGCGCCTGATAGTCGTCGAACGTCTTGACCTTGATCGCGCGACCGGCTCGCCCGCTTGTCGTCAGGAAGCGGTGGCCGTAGGTGTTGGGCCCGGAACGAATGTCCTGGACTGTCGGCCCCTGCGCCAGCTCGGTTCGCCGGATGACGAACGGTACCACGCGTCCGCCGTACAGGAGAACGAGCCATCGGATTGGACGCGCGAACGGCAAGTCGCCCTTTCCGTCCTCGAGATACGCATCCCACCGCATCTGCTTCGGAAATGTCATGTCGCGAAGCAGTCCCCCCATCAACTCCGCGAGCACGTCGACCGTCGCTTTGCCGCGTTGTCGAACGCGATACGCCAGGTAGCTACCCTTGGGTGTCTCCTGCCGTTCCAGCGCCTCGACTTCGACGCCGTACTTCTTCGCAAATCCAATCGCCGCCGGCGTGGGCTGCCCGTCGGGTTTGAATGCCGCTGACACCGGCGGCCCCGTGACGAGCTCCTCGAAGTCTGTTTGCCGCTCAGAGAGCTTTGCTACCCGCGCAGTCAGGCGCCGGGGCGTGCTGTAGGTTTCCGCAGCTCCTTCACCGGTCAACCTGAATTCTTTGAGACGCGCATCAAGGTGGCGTCCGAGCTGCGTAGTCAGACCCGGCAACCAGCTTGCGGGAATCTCCTCGCATCCGATCTCGATGAGAAGCTCGCGATCGAGTCCCGTCACAGCCCCTCCGACGCCTTCATCTCTTCAGGCCCGACGTATGCCTTGGCGATGCGAATCGCGAGTTGCCGAACGCGGAGGATGTAGGCGGTCCGTTCAGTCACGCCAATGCTGCCACTGGAATCCAGGATGTTGAACAAGTGAGAACACTTCAAACAGTATTCGAGTGCCGGCCATACGAGACCCGACGCCAGCAGCTTCTCTGAAAAGTCGAAGTTCCTGTCGAAGAGGTCGCGATGGACGGCGGCGAACTCCCCGGCCGGCATGTCCACCTGTCCGAAGGCGTACTTCGACTGTTCGATCTCCTCCTGCAGCCGCACCTCGGCGTACTTGACGCCACCGCCCCACTCCAGATCGAAGACGTTGTCGACACGCTGCAGAAACATCGCGATGCGTTCGAGGCCGTAGGTGATCTCACAGGAAATCGGCGCCAGGTCCATTCCGCCGACTTGCTGGAAGTAGGTGAACTGCGAGATCTCGAGTCCATCGAGCAACACCTGCCACCCGATACCCCATGCACCGAGCGTTGGTGATTCCCAGTTGTCTTCTTCGAAGCGGATGTCGTGCTGGCGCGGGTTGATGCCGCACGCCTCCAGGCTGTCCAGATACAACTGCTGCACTTCGTCCGGCGATGGTTTCAGGATCACCTGATATTGATGGTGCTTGAACAGCCGATTGGGATTCTGTCCAAACCGTCCGTCATCCGGACGACGTGATGGCTGAACGTATGCCACGCTCCACGGCTTCGGGCCAAGCACGCGGAAGAGCGTCTCAGGGTGCGAAGTCCCCGCCCCGACTTCGAGGTCGAGCGGTTGCTGCAACAGGCATCCATGAGAGGCCCAGAACGCAGACAGCTTGAGTATGAGATCTTGAAGCGTCACGCTCAACCCGTTCAGGCGTGACGACGAAGGTCGCGAAGCACGCGGTCCGACTTCAACGTTTTCTCCAGATGCATCGAGATCAGCGTGCGATGCACGTTCTCCAACTCTCTCAACGCCCGGGGCTCCACACGCACCGAACCCACCTGCTGAGGCGGCACGGTTCGCGATTCGGCCAGAAATGCCACCGCTCCAGCCGACAGACCAGCCTGCGATTCGGGATACACGCCCTGCAGTCTCAGGAGCCAGAACTCAAAATAGCGGGCCAGCGGTTCAACTGGTGCTCCGGTTGAGAGCGCATCCAGCATCGACGCCCCCAGCCTATAGAGCCGGTCGTCGGCATCAGACTCCTGCGCCCACTCATCCAGCAGCTCGGCAAAATAGCCGATATACCCGAGCGCGTCCGGATTCCCCAGCGTCAGAGGCGACCGATACGTTTCCGCGTAATTCAGGCCCACCAGCTCCCGCCGCTCTTTCTCGAAGTATGCAACCCTGACCTCGGTCATGGGCTCGAGCGCCCCCGTAAACGACGAACGCGGCCGACGGGCGCCCTTCGCCACACCGCGTTTCTTGCCCCGGTCCCGTGTCAGGAAGACGACAATCTTGTCGGCTTCACCGAGCTTGTAAGTGCGGAGAACCAGCGCCTCGGCGGTGTAGAGCGGCACGAACAGGCCCTATTTTATGCTGTCTCACACCAGATAACGCGCGAAGACCGTCGCCAGCCCCAGAAACGAGAAGAAGCCGAACATATCGGTCATCGTCGTGATGAACACCGACGAGGCCAGCGCGGGGTCGACATTCGCGGCGCGCAGCCCGAGCGGCACCAATGTTCCGGCAGCGGCCGCGACAAACATGTTGATGACCATCGCCATTCCGAGTACGAGCCCGAGCGTCGGGCTGCCGCGCACGATCCAGACCACTGCTGCTGCCGTTGCGCCGAGGACGACGCCGTTTCCGAGGCCAACGAGCACCTCTTTCAGCAGCGCCTTCCGCGAATTGCTCCACGACAGCTCGCCCAGAGCAATGCCGCGAACGATCACGGTTAATGTCTGTGTGCCGGCGTTGCCCCCCATGCCCGCGACGATGGGCATGAAAACGGCCAGCACAGGAAACAGATCGATGGTGCCTTCGAACAGCCCCACAACGGCCGCCGCAAAAAACGCCGTGAGCAGATTGATCGCGAGCCATGGCAGACGCTTGCGCAGCGACTCGGCCGCCGGCGTGAAGGCTCGTTCGTCCCCGGCCACACCGGCAAGGCGATAGATGTCCTCAGTCGCCTCGTCCTTGATCACGTCGATGACGTCATCGACGGTGATGATCCCGACGAGCTTGTTTTCTGCATCAACGACCGGGATAGCAAGCAGGTTGTACGCTGCCACCTGCTGCGCGACCTCCTCCTGATCCATGTCGACGCGAGCGCTGGTGATGTCCGCCGTCATGATCCGTTTCAGCGGCGTTTCCGGCGAAACGAGCAGGAGCCGGCGCAGCGAGACGACGCCCACGAGATGACGACGCTCATCGACGACGTAGAGATAGAAGACCATCTCGACGTCGCGACTGCTTTGAATCTCGGTGATGGCTTCCCCGACTGTGATGTCTTCGTTCAGCGCGAAGACATTCGGGTTCATGATGCGGCCGGCCGTGCGCTCCGCGTATTCGAGCAGATTCTCGACGACGCCCGATTCCTTGGGGCGCATCAAGTGCAGAACCGCCGCGGACAACTCCTCGGGCAGGTGGTCGATGAGAGCCGCCGCGTCGTCTGACGGAATGTCCTGAGCGAGCTTGGCGATCTCTTCAGCCGGCCGCGTCGCGAGCAGCACGGCTCCGGCTTCCGGTCCCAGTTCTGAGACCGCTTCCATGGCCAGTCGACCGTTCCGATCGGCCAGCACCGTGAATGCGGCTTCCCGTTCCTTGTCCTGGAGGTCGGTAAAGATCTGGGCGAGGTCGGCGGGATGCTGTTTTTGAAGGAGATTCAGCAGGTTGGCCGTCGCACCAATGCGCAGCAGTCGTCTGACCGAGTCGAGGACGAGATCAATTCTGCGTTGCGCGGCCATCTCGCGTTTTTCTCAAACCACAAAAAATCCAATGTATCACGCAAAACACGAAGGCCACGAAGATCTCGAAGAACACGAAGTCAATGGCTTTCGTTCTTCGTGTCCTTCGTGATCTTCGAGCGCTTCGTGGCAC
>Ga0207645_10000923_pt1 | contig 24397 bp, 24 predicted proteins | sample KBSM53metaG_FD_184331 | JGI IMG/M metagenome (GOLD analysis project Ga0207645, IMG submission 184331) | Miscanthus rhizosphere microbial communities from Kellogg Biological Station, Michigan, USA - KBS M5-3 metaG (SPAdes) (version 2) | ecosystem: Host-associated > Plants > Roots > Rhizosphere >...
GCACCGTCGACGATGGTCTTCGCGCGCTCCGCAATCCCTTCGTTGCCTGGTTCAGTCTGCTCCGACATGCGTCTGCTCTCCGAGCTCAAGGCGGCCGTCGTCTGGTGTGCAGCAGTCGCAGACGGTGTGCCGCGAGTGGTGTCGAGTCCGGCGTTCTCGCAGCCACCTCGCACCTAACGCTCGGTGGATGCGCCAAATGAAGGCAGGCACCTGGTCCACGACTGCTCCGGCGGCGGTTTCCGGCCTCGGGATCGGTGGTAGACGAGTCGCGTGCTCGACTTAACGATTTTCGTCGCTCGCCACGATGCGTCGCCTGGCGGCGCCCGTGGTCGGAACTGCGCTTGCGTCTCATCCGTCGAGGGATCAAGGATGTCGAAGCACGAAGCGCAGGAAGGCCGAGCCTAACGTGATCGACATGCGGCTTGTTGCCACGACTGAGCCTGACAGCCGTGTATCACCCCCACCACGGACACCACCCGACGCCGAGAGTGGATGGTCGAGTCATTCCGTCACCACGCCCATTCCGCCCTCCGCGTCTCGGCACTGGCCGCAGTCGGGCACGTCAGTTTGCCGGTCCGGTAGTCGCGTTGTTCTGCGATGAAGGCGGGGAATATGCAGTCCGCCGTGTCGATGCCACGCCCCAGGAAACGGTTTCTCGTTCAGAACGGCGGCACCGCCGACCTTGAGGTGGCGCGCGCGCGCGGCAACTACGTCTACGATACGCGCGGCCGGAAATACATCGACTTCATCATGGGATGGTGCGTGGGCAACTTCGGCTGGGCGCGACCTGCGCTGCGCCGCCGTGTCCACGCGTTCAATGGCCCTGACTACATCTACCCGGAGTACGCGTACAGAGCCTGGCGCGAGCTAGCACAGTTGCTTGTCGGGCTCGCGCCGGAAGGGCTTACCCGCTGCTGCCGTGCGACGGGAGGATCCGAGGCGGTAGAGCTGGCGCTCCAGGCGGCGATGCTGCACACCGGCCGCAGGAAGTTCGTCGCCATCGAGGCTGCCTACCACGGTAACACGCTGGGCGCGCTGAGCGTCGGCGACGGCGATGACGCGGTGCGCGTGCTCTCCGTCGCGCGACTCAAGCCACCACTCGATGCCGACGCGCTCGGGCGCCTCGAGACGCGGCTCAAGCACCGCGACGTGGCCGCCGTGATCATGGAGCCGATCGCGATGAACCTTGGCGTCCTGATCCCCGAGACGGACTTCATGGAGGGACTCGTTCCGCTCTGCCACCGCTACGGCACGCTGCTCATCCTGGATGAAGTCGCGACCGGGTTCGGACGCACAGGGAAGCTGTTCGCCTGTGAGTATTACGACGTGCAGCCGGACTTGATGACGATCGCGAAAGCGGCGACGGGAGGCGCGACGGGCATCGGCGGATTGCTGGTGCGCGAGGATCTGGCCGAGACTCTCGAACAGGATGGCAATGTCTACTCCACCTACGGCTGGCACCCGCTCAGCGTGGATGTTGCCATCACCAACCTACGCTGGATCAAACGGAATCAAGACCGCCTGCTGCGCCAGGTGGAACGCACCGGCGCCTACTTCGCGGAGCGTATTCGCGCGATGGCGTTCCCGGAGGAGCCGGAGCTTCGCTGGCGTGGCCTGGCGATCGCCGTGGACGTTCGTGACCAGAAGTACGCCGAACACGTGGCGAAAAAGTGTCGCGCGCGCGGGCTGCTTCTCGACCCGCAGGAAAGTGTGCTGCTCATGCTCCCGGCGCTGAACGTCGATCGCGCGACGGCTAAAGCCGGCCTGGACATTCTCGAGGCATCTCTCTGAACCGTCGAGGATGCCGATGGAACAGGGCTGGATTGCCTAACGCGTGGGTTTCTATCGTCGTCTGGGCCGTGACGGCGCCGACGGACTCTCCGCGTACCAAATCGGCGGGGTCGTAGACGAGTGAATCGGCACGATAGCCGTCCTTGGCTGTGAACCCGTTTAACCGCCGCTACCGGCCGAACCGCCCGACCAGCCATCCGATCACCGCGCCGCCGAGCGCGCCGAGGACGAGGATAGGCGCGTATGCCTTCGTGATCACCGCATCGGCCGCGCTGAGGAGGACGCCGGCCGCGAGGCCGATCACCCAAGGCGGAAGGCGGAGCGCGTCGACCTGCGGCGCCCCGACGACGGCGCCGACCACGACGCCAATGGCGAGCCGATTGAGGAATGCGCCGAGGAGGGCCGCCCGCTTATCGGGGAACTGGAGCGGAAGCATCGACGCGGCCGAGAGGACACCGTAGAGCACTCCGGCGAGGAGGCCGAGGGCGAGGCGGGGCATAAGGAGGGATGGCAGGAAAACCATATCCTTCACCGCCCGGCGAGGTAGCACAAGACAGGATCACGGACGCGCGCTCCGCACCTGGCGCACAGGCCCTGAGGCCTCTCAGAACTCTCCACTCGCGGCGCCGGATTACGACGGCGTTCACCGGCCTAACGAATCACAACGGCCGCCTATGGCAAAACTTGCGACCCCGGACGTCGATCGCCGAAAACGACCTACGCGGACGCGGTGAGGCTGGTCGACCCAAATGTTCGGTTCTCGTCCCGGATGTAGCAAGCGAAGAGTGCGGGGGAGAAGCCAAGCATCATGTGCCAGCCCGGCTACTCAGAGAGGACTTTGTGAATTAGCGCAATCGCGATCGATCCCTCGCCCACGGCCGACGCGACACGCTTGATGTTTCCAGCACGAACGTCGCCGACCGCAAAGATCCCGGGCCGACTCGTCTCGAGCAGATACGGCGCGCGAGCCAGCGGCCAGTGGGCCTCAGCGAGATCGTCAGGCGTTAGGTCCTGGCCGGTCTTGATGAAGCCGTGCGCGTCGAGCGCGATGCAGCCCTTCAGCCACGCCGTACATGGTACGGCGCCGGCCATCATGAATACGTGTCTCACGTCGTGCTGCTCGGTCGAGCCGTCGCGGTTGTCGCGCCAGCGCACGCGCTCGAGATGTGTGCCTCCTTCGAGCGCGGCGATCTCGGTGTGTGTCCGCAGCTCGATCGCGGGGTGGCCTTCGATTCGACGAATGAGATATCGCGACATGCTCTCGGCCAGGCCGCTGGACCGGACGATCATGTGGACGCGCGCGGCCGAGTCTGCGAGGAACACCGCGGCCTGGCCAGCCGCATTGCCGCCGCCAACTACGATCACCTCCTCGCCGCGGCACAGCTGCGCTTCCATGAACGTGGCGCCGTAGTAAACACCGGCACCCTCGAACTGCGCGAGATTCGGCAGCGGTAGGCGGCGGTACGATGCGCCAGAGGCGATGATGACGGTGCGCGCGGGGATCCGTTGGCGTCCATCGATCTCGACCGCGATCGGCAGCGCGGTGCAGGCGAGTCCTGATGCGGGTTTGCCGATCATCACTTGCGCCCCGAACTTCTCCGCCTGCGTGAACGCCCGAGCGGCGAGATCACTACCGGAAATCCCAATTGGGAAGCCGATGTAGTTCTCGATCCGCGAGCTGGACCCGGCCTGTCCGCCGGCCGCCGCTCCCTCCACGACGAGCACATCGAGCCCCTCGGAGGCTGCATACACCGCGGCCGACAAGCCTGATGGACCCCCACCGATGACGACGACATCGCGTGCCTTGGTCTGATCGATCGCGTCGTTGAAGCCGAGGCAGTCGGCGATCTGGCCGTTGGTCGGGTTGCGCAGGACAACAGTACCGCGACAGATGAGCACCGGGATGTCGTCGACGCTGACGTTGAAGCGGTCCAGCAGGGCCTGCACGTCGTCGTCGACATCGAGGTCGACGTAGGCATACGGGTGGCCGTTACGCGTCAGGAATTCCTTGATGCGCAACGTGCCCGCGCAGTGCGTGGAGCCGACGAGCACGACATCTCCGTAGCCGCGCGCGATGAGCTCGAGCCGGCGCAGTATGAACGCACGCATCAAGATCTCGCTCAGCTCGCTGTCGGTCTGAATGATCGACAGCAACGTCTCGCGATCGAGCTCGATGACTTCGCCCGGCTCTGCCGCGCGAATTCGAACGACGACGGGCCGGCCGGTGAGCATGGCTCCCTCACCCGAGAACATCCCCGGGCCGAACGTGACGACGAGTTGTTCGATGCCATCCGTCGTTCGAATGATCTCGATCGTCCCCGCAGTGACGAGGAACATGCGCGTGGACGGCTCGCCTGGCTCGATCAGGACTTCACCGCGCTCGACTGGTCGTCGTCGGCCTCGCGCTGCGACGCGTGCGATCTGCGCCGACGTCAACGTCGGCCAAACGTGTTCGGCACGCGATGACGTCAGGAGTGGAAGGGCATGAGTTTCGGTCGTCACGGATTCCTCCAGTCGGCAAGCTGCTGACTTGTGAACCGAGACGCGGTCGAGTCCGCGCGTCTATTCGCGAAAAGAACTGCTTCAGAATCCTATCACGACTGCGCTCGGCCCGACGGTCGCCATTAGGCCAAGTGGTACATCGACGAAAGGCATATGCGGTTTTCGGGCCCATTGCAGGATCCAGTCGAGGGTTGATTTTCGCCGCCAACACGGCCTTCTGCTCGTCGTAGTTGGCGATATAGCTGCCCAGCGCGTCGTCGACGGCCCGGCACTGCTCGCGCATGAAGACAGCGACGTCACCGTGCTTGTTGCCGGCGCCGGGGATCTCGATCTGACCGAGTGAGCCTGTTGGCGCGGTCGCATAGTCGTTAGGCACCGCGTCGGGCAGGACCAGCATCCGGCGCGTGCACCGGACCACCCTGTATGGTCCTGCATTCCGCCGCGACCTCGATCGCGGGTCGAATTTCGTGGGTAGACGCGCGGGGTCGTTGATCGCGGCGAAGATGCGCCGATACTCCTCGACGCCGTGCCGCGGGCGATGCGGCCGCGCGCGGCGATTCCCGGTTCGCTGCGCCCACTCCTCCTTCAGCGACGTCCGCCACTGGGCCGGCGGTCGCGCGGCATCGGCCGGGATGTGGTGCTCCTCGCGCAGCCACGCCGCGACGCTGCATATGCCGTCGACGATCCCCAGACCGCTACCCAAGGGCTTCAGTGTCGAGCAGCACTTCGATGCCGCCGGCCAGATGCTCGGCAGGCTCGCGAATGACCGACTGATCGCCGCCACCGCGTGAGCGAGCGGCTAGGCAGTCAGGGTCAATCGAAGCGCGCTGATGGATCTAGACCGTCGTTCGCCATGTCGCGCACGAACAACTCGGTCCGAGCGCGCTCGCGAATGTCAGGGCGCAAATGGGCGCGCAGATCCTGCGCGCGGGCGCGCAGTCCTTCACGGCCGAACCGCCCGGAACGGATGTCTCGCGTCAGGCGATCCAGGGCGATTCCGGGCACGTGGAGGACGAGGAGGCGCCAATACGCGGGTTCCAGGTCCAAGACGGCGGGGACTCGGGTGAACGGTGAGGGCAACCCGCCTAACGTCCGCCGTCGTCGAGCCAGCCCATCCGGGACCGCCATGCCAGGTTCGTCACATCGGCGACGATGCGGCCTTGAGCGTCATGGGGCGACTCCCTCGCGCCGCTCGACGCATCGGCCGGCTCTGTGCCATCGTACGGAATCGCATCGGGAACGAGCGCGCGGTCGGGACCGATCGGGGGGGTGCCTCGGAGCACGAGGCGGCCGCTGCCGCCGGTGCGCTCGAGCACGAACTCCGACCACCCGAGGGCCTCGGCACGCCGCTGATTCGAGGCGAGGCGCTCGAGCACCGACTGGTGCGCCGCCGAGCTGTTGCCTGGCGCGGTGGCAGCGGCGCGTATTAACCAGTCGTATAATGAAACCTATTGCGTGTCATCCAAGTGGTCAATGAGGCGCGATGCGCCAGGCGTGCCTGCCGTGCCCGATTTCGAGGGGCTATCGCCTGCCGCCCGCCGAGCTTCTATCGGAGCCCGGTCGGCATGCGGTGTGCTCTCTGAGCGCGTGACCGGCAGCGGGTCGGGAAGCGCTCAAAACGCACGGCGGTTCCCGGTGCACACGGCATCCGATGTTACAGGTCATGCCCCGCGACCGCTTGCACAGCCCCGCGACACGCGACCAATGACAAGACGTCCGCTCAGGCAACAACGACGTGTCTCCGTCCTCACGGTGTTGAGCCGACCTGAATGCGAGGCGCTGCTGGCGCGGAACATGGTGGGTCGCATTGCGTTTGCGGACCGGGCGCATGTCGACATCGTCCCGATCAGCTACGTGTTCACGGAGGGATGGCTGTACGCCCGCGCGGATGGGCCCACGCGCACGGCGATTCGTCGCAATCGCTGGGTGGCCGTGGAGGTCGCCGAAGTGCGCGACGTTCGTCGCTGGCAGAGTGTCGTCGTCCGAGGCGCGTGTTACCCGGTTCGCGGCACCGGGTCGCCCAGAGGTGACGCTGCGGCGGCGCGTGGCGTTGACTTGCTCTACGCCAAGGTGCCGTCGATCGCGCCGGCCGGAATTGACATGGCAGCTGCCGCGATCATCTATCGCATTCACGCCGACCGGGTCACAGGACTGAAGGCCGCTCCGAGTCGTTCGTCCCGGACTCTTCTCGCACGATCGTTCGATGAAGGCACCAGTGCCGACGGCGTGCAACGTGCGTGACGAGCCCAGCGGGGACCCCACGTGACCAACGCCACCGAGACCGACGCTGTCAACGCCACGCCTGCCGGCGGATCGACGACCACACCTACATGACCAACGTTGCCGGCGAGGCTCTGCTCGCGAAGGCCGTGGAGGTGCTTTCCGCAGCCCCGTTAGGCGCGTCACCACCAACGAGATGATGGGACTGCACGGTACTCGGCGGTCCGACGAGGGTCGTGGGCGTGGCGTTGCGTCGAAGTTGGGTTGCGGTTGGCGCGGCGGAGAGCGGGGCGAGGCTCCGCGAGCTCGTTGGTTTCTCGCTTCGTTTCGGGCTACGCTTCCGGTTCAGCCGATATGAGGCGCGTATGTCACCAGCCGGCGAAGTGAAGAACGACGGCGAGGGAAAGCTCGACGCCGAGCGAAAGCTCGACGAAGCCGTGAACCGCGCGGCGGTAATCTCCTCCGACGCCGCGGCCGTCCACGAGGCCTTCGGCGCCTTCGTGCGCGGATTCGATCTCCTACGGGAGTTGAAGGATCCGCGAGCGCATCTGCAGATCATCGCGACGGTCCTCCACGCTGTCCGTGACCGTTCGCTCCAGCTCCAAGAGGAACTCGACAACCGGTCGAAGCCCGGCAGCAACGTCGATCAGGTCTAGCTGGCGGTCTCCGTTGCGGTGTCCGGTGATGCCGGAAGCGGGTGATTGTGAGGCAGAGAGGACCGCAACGGATCGCGACGTCTTCCCTATGAAAGCCCGTCTGCCATAGTGCCTAACGTCACCACCGTACTCGGTGACCGATCGCTCGAACCGATCGGTCACCGGGCGGCAGCGGGCCGCGTGGTACGTCCTACGTTATGTTATCGGTTCGCCCGATCTCCACGCGTCCGGTGGGTCGATCAGCGCTGTACGCGCGTCCGCCGAGCCGCGTCAACTCGGAGCGCAGGCGGGCCGCGGACACATCGTCAGCATCTACGGCCACGAGCACGCCACCGCGTTCGATCGTGGATCCGAGATACTCCGCCTCCTCCTTCGAGTACCCGGCTTTCGCGAAGGCGCCCGCGAGTGCGCCCGAGGTCCCACCTACGATTGCTCCGGCGGCCACTGCGCCACCGGTGGCACCCAAGGCGGAGGCGAGGACGCCCGCTGTAATGAACGGCCCCACGCCCGGAATGGCGAGCGCGGCCAGACCGAAGAGCGTTCCCACACCTGCACCCGCCAGGGCGCCTTTCCCGATCCGCTCGCCAGCCTTGTCATCGCCCGAGCCGCCCTTGACCTCGACGTCATCGGGACGCCGCGAGACGATCGATATCTCCTTTTCGGAGATAGCGCCCCGTCGAAGTTCTGCGATCGCGCGCTCGGCCTGCGTACGATCGTCGAAGACTGCAGTGACACGTGCCATGGGTACATCCTCCACCAGCGTTGGGTACAACTCGCGTCACGATTGTTACTGGGAGCGACGTAATAGCGGTCGTGTCCGTCTCAGTCGATACGGACACGACCGCCACCAACCGCTAGCTCCCGACGCGTGAACAATCAGTACACGAATCGTGCCCGGTGCCGTGTTTGTCTTCCGCCGCGAGGCATCGCGTTAGGCTTTCCCATCCTCCAGCCCGGTTGCGTCGGCGCGGCCTGCCCGAGCTCGGTACGTTTCGGTGCAAACGCGGGACGTCCTGCCGCTAAAGAAAATGATCAGGCAAGAGCATTCTGGCGGCCTGGTGTTGCCTAACGCGGTTACGACTTCGCAGGGCCCTGTCAGGGCGTGTGCCGCCCCCCCGGCTTGCCTTACCCGATGCTCGAGGTGCCTCCGGGTTGGCTCACTGGCCTTCGTTGAGCCCACGTCGCGCGGGTGATCGGCGGGCGCGCTCTATCGGCCAGAAGCTGCGCGTAAAAAGTGAGAACCCGAGGCTTGAGCGATACAGGAGTGTCGGTCGGTTCCACGCGAAACGCGGCATAACGATGCGATTCGCCTGAAACGGTGACCCACCACCATAGCACTCCCGGAGTGGCCGGGGACGAGCCCGGCTCGCACGTGAACGTGCGCCCAACGTCGTCGAATTGCACTGCGTTCATTCATCATCCTCGAGTTGACCTTCCTAAAGGTACTCGATGGCCCGGGACTGCGTGGGCCGTCGGTCACTTAACGCGGCGGACCACAGTAGGCGAAACCGTCCCGTTCGGTCGACCCGTTAGGCGGCGTCGCTGATGCGCCGCTGGCGCGTGGCAGCAGACTGAGAGGTCGCACCGATTGCGGTGGCGCCGCCAACCCGTTAGTTTTAATTCCAAGCGATACACGCGCCGCGCGCGTGGACACGTTCCGAACCGACCTGGGGCCTGCCGAATTGCGAGCAGGCCCCTTTTGCGTTCCGTCACGAACACGTCGCCGCGCGACGGGCGTGGCGTTGCTATCAGGAGCACCGTCTGTGGGTGCGGCACCGCCGCGCTCCGCACGCTGCACACCATCAGGAAACAGAACAATGCGTATCACCGGCACCGTGAAGTGGTTCAACGATCAGAAGGGCTTCGGCTTCATAACGCGTGAGGACGGCGAGAAGGACTGCTTCGTCCACCAGTCGGCCATGCAGGGCGGCGGCTTCAGGTCACTCGTCGAGGGCGACCGCGTCGAGTTCGACGTCGTGCAGGGACAGAAAGGCCCCGCCGCCGAGAACGTGACCAAGTTGGCTGGTTGAGCCAACGCCCGCGCTCGCGCCGAATTTCCAGCTGCAGCAGTGTCACGACGCGAACGCCGTGTTCCAGCGCTCGTCGACGATCGCCGTGCGTTCCGGCACGGCGGCCTTACGCCTAACGCTGTGGGATGAGGGCCAACACCGGCTCGTGCGCTTTCGCGACGTGACGATCACCTGAGGGAGAGCCAATGCCCGAGATTCATCTCAGCGAAACGGATCGCGTCGATTGGGCGCTCAAGGCGTTCAAGAAGATGATGCAGAAGTCGGGGATCCTCGCGACGCTGCGCCGGAAGCGTCACTACACGAAGCCGAGCGAGGCCCGTCAGCTCAAATCGAAAGCCGCACAGCGTGCCCGCCACAAAGCGGCGCGAGCCGGCACACGTCGTGAGGCGCGCGTCACAACGACCGGACGTTCCCGATAGGAGGTCAACGATGAAAGAACCCGGAATCGAACTCGACGGAGTCGTGTCGGAGGTCCTGCCGAGTGCCATGTTTCGCGTCGAGCTTGACAACGGCCACCGGGTCCTTGCCACGATAGCTGGCAAGATGCGGAAATTCCGGATTCGCGTTCTCGCCGAGGATCGAGTCACGGTCACGGTCTCGCCGTACGATCTGACGCGAGGGCGGATCACGTTCCGTCACAAAGGATAGAGGAGGCCACTATGACAATCCCCGATTGCGTCACGGCCGATTGGATGGCGACGCTCGCTAACGAACGACTCGTGACCGTGGAGTCGCGCCTCCACTCCCAGTTTGTCACCGAGGACAAGCACGAACGGAAGCGGAGCGGCGACCGCTATGTCCTGCTCCAGGGCCCGGCCGCGCTCGTCAACGCGTGGGTCAGATGGCAGATGGTCAGCAACGAGGCGCGATCTCGCGGCCTGCTCGTCCGCCATCTGAGGTAGCCGTGCCACTCGACTGCCGCTGCCGCTCGCTCGAGACGGCGCTCCATCGCGACACCAAGGATCCCGCGATCGTCGGCGGGCGCCGGCGCTGCGTGAACATCCGATGAGTCCCACACGTGAATCCCCGATGCGGCGAGCAACCGTGTCGACGCGCGAGACGCTGGATCGCCACATCGAGCAGGCCCTCCAGCGGCGGTTCGGCTCGGGCGCTAATCTGCGCCACGCGGTGCGCCAGGTGGTTCTGGAGATGGTCGTGGGAGGGGCGTCGGACGAGGCCATTCGCACCCTTCTGAGGCGCTCGGTGGAAGACCATCCGCAGCGCCATCGGTGGGACCGCGTCTCGATCGTGACCGGGCTGACGGCGTCGTCCGTGCTGACGCGCCAGATGCTTCACTGGGCCGAGCAGCCGAAGCTGCGCCGGCGCGGGGTGCGACGGCGCTCACTCCTGGGACGTGGCGGTGCAGGCGCCGTCGACGACGCAATCGAAAAACGTGAGGTTCCGGTGCCTACCGCTTCGCCACGCTCGAAGAATGCCTTCCCATCGCGCGACAGCCGCGCCAACGCCTAACGCTGGAGCTCGTCCCTCCGGCGACCCGCTCAATCTCCGTCGGTCGCGACGATCGGCAAATCCAGAGGGAGCGCCAGCAGGAATGTGCTTCCGCGGCCCGGTGCGCTCTCGACCGTGATGTCGCCGCCGAGGAGCCGCGCGAGACGCCTTGACAAGTGCAGGCCGAGCCCGGTGCCACCCACGCGCCGCGCGGCCTTCTGCTGCACCTGCCAGAACGCGTCGAAGATCCGCTCGAGGTTCTCGGCGGCGATACCAATGCCAGTGTCGCCCACCTCGAAGATCACGGTATCCCCGTTCCGGCAAACCGCGAACGTGATCGCTCCCCGATCCGTGAACTTCACGGCATTGGCAAGGAGGTTCACGAGGATCTGCCGTACCTTCACGGGATCACTATGCAGTGCGAGCCCACGGCTGGGGGGCTGGACGGCGCACGTTAGGCCCTTGGCCGCGACGAGCGGCACGACGAGCTCCGAGGCGGCATGCATGAGCGCGCCCACGTCGATCGACTCGCGCTGTGCCACCTCGCGGCCGGACTCGATGCGCGCCAGGCTCAACACCTCATCGATGAGCGTGAGCAGGTGCTTCGCGCTCGCCTTGATTCGCGTGAGCTGCGAGTGCTGCATCTCGGAGACCGGACCCGTAATCCCGTCGGCGAGGAGCTCCTCGTATCCGATGATCGCGGTGAGAGGCGTGCGGAGCTCGTGGCTCATCATCGCCAGGAACGTCGACTTCGCGTCGTTCGCGGCCTCGGCCTGCTCACGCAGATCCTGCTCGCGAAGCGAACCAAGCAACAGACTCTCGTTGACCTGCCGAAGATCCTCGACCAACTGGCTCACGCGGTGCCGGTCTTCGACCTCGCTCGTGATGTCCGCCACCTGCAGCACGAAGTCGTTCCGGCTTTCGCCGGGAATGGGCAAGAGCGTGATCCGCCAGCAGCGAGTGGTGTCTCGCTCTCCGGCCCACTCGACCTCGATCTCGCTCCGCGACGCACTGGTCCGCTCGGCATCGCAGAGTAGCGCGGTGACGCGGGTTGCAACGGAAGGCGGCAGCGCTACTTCGACTCCACGTTCGACCACGTCCGAGCCTACCGGCGCTCCGTCGCTGCCACGCAAACGGCGGAAGGCAGGGTTCGCGTAGCGGATCAGGCCCGTCTCCCCGTCAATGATCGCGAGACCAAGAACCGACTGCTCCGCAAACTCGCGAAGACCGGCAGCGATCGGCGATGGATCCTTCGCGGTAGCCAGACCTTTGATCGGCATGGATTCGTACGCCGGAGGCGTGCCGATCTCGCGGTCGCCGCGTGGCGCGTCGCCGCGCGGCGCGTCGTCAGGAAGACGCTGGGTCGCGGCGGTGCGGCCGGCGCGCTCGGCGTCACGCTCCGCAGTCCACGCTTTCGCTTCCTCGGCATGCGTCAACGCTCCTCCCGCTCTCGACGTTTCGCAGCCTGTCGCCGCAGCCTCTGCTGTTGCTCCGACCGATCCGCTGTTTCCGTTCTCTCACTCCCCGCGCGCACCGGCCTATCGCACGGACCGTGGTGTCGCGTGGTATAGAGTAGTCTGATCGCGCTCGACCGCCCGGACGTAGCCGACAGTCATCAGGCGGTCAATCATATGCCGGATTCGTTCCACGGGGATTCCCGACTCGCTCGAGACGTCCGCGGGCGAGGTTTCTCCCAGCCTCAGCATCACGTCCAGTACGATGGCCTCGGTGGACGTCAGCTCCGCCTGGGCCAGTTCGCTCGACCAAATCCGCCGCTCCGGCACGCCGGTGGTGATACCGCGGTAGTCGGTCATTGCCTCGCGTATTTCCAGGCCGCGCGAGGTCACGCGGCAGCTGCGCAACTCACGGCTGTGATCGCTCCCGCGCATTTTTACGACCGCCAGCACGCTTCGGAGCTCGCCGTCGAGCTCCACGTAGCGCATGGCGATGATGTCGTCAGTGAGGAACGAGATGTTATAGGGCGAGAAACGCAGGTAGTCGCTGCTCTCCGTGACTTCTACGGTCGAAAGAACGGTGACGCCGAGCCCCGTGAGCGACACGATCAGCCGGTAGAACGACTCGCGGAAGTCCTGCCGGAAGTTGGTGGCCAGCGCCGCTTCGAAGCCACTGATGGAGTCGATCACCACCCGCGTTGCGCCGTACCGCTGAACGCGGTCTGCGATCGCGTCCAGCGTCTCGTCCACCGAGAGATCGAGCGGCTGGAGGTACAGCATTTCCACGGTACCGTTCGCGATCATGTCGTCCAGCTCGAATCCCAGCTGCCTCGCGCGCGCGACGTACATCTCGGGATGCTCCTCGAAGACGGCGATGACTGTCGATTCACCGCGTCGCGCGCCGTCGGCGATGAACTGTGTGGCGAGGACTGTCTTTCCCGATCCGGTCGGCCCCATCACCATCAGCGAGTCGCCCTCTGGAATGCCACCGCCCATCATTGCGTCCAATCCGGCGATGCCCGTCGAGAGCCGACGCCGCGGGCGGCTCGTCGTCGGCCTCTGGCGTACGCGCTTCGGCAGCCGTGGGTAGACGTGAACGCCAGCCTCACCGATCACCATGGTATGGAGGCCCGGCGCCGAGGCCTGGCCCCTCACCTTGGTCACGCGAAGCTTACGCACCGTCGAGTTCCGCTCCACCTCGTTTGCGAGCCAGAGCACACCGTCGGCGACGGTGAAGACCGGGTCACTCGACTCACCGGCTCCGAATTCACCAATCAAGAACGAGGTGGCCTCCCAGCTCGTGAGCCGGAGTGCGAGCCGCTGCACGAAGTGTTGGAGCTCCACCTCGTTGTTGGTCCGCGGTGGATCGGCTGCGCGCACAACGGTGCGGAAGGAGTCCACGACGACGATCGCGGGATGCACGCGCTCGATGTCGGCGGACACGCGGTCCAGGAGCACGTCGAGGCTCTTGTTCAGCACCTCCTCGCTGAGGTTGAGGAAGTGCACGTCACGGCCCACCCGGGCGGGATCGAAGAAGGTGAACTGCTGTTGGTAGCGCAGCATCTTGACCGCCGGCTCGCCGAGCACGGTGAAGAAGAGCCCGGGGCGGTCGGGCGTGGCGTTGGCGAAGAGGATCTGCTGCGCCAACGTCGTCTTGCCGGTGCCCGGCGCCCCGGCGATCACGTTGAAGGAGTACTCCGGGAGCCCTCCGCCGAGCACGTCATCGAGCCCTCGGACCCCCGTCGCCAGCTTCCGGATCACGACCCGCTGTCGGTCACTCATGCTCGGTCATCCTCGTGTCCTCGGGGCGGGCGTCCGCTTCCATGTCGTTAGGCATATCATGCGGCCACGCCTCTTGCAAGAGACGCCGTACCAGGTCGTCGCCGATGAGACGGGTGAGCAGGGCGATCATCGCGGCGAGCAGCGCCTGCAACGCGTCGTGGAGCTCTGCCACGCGGTACGTTTGAGCGTTCGTAGCGAGCTCGGTCAGTCGCGCCTCACTCCGCGGCTCGATGCGCACGTGTGAGAGCGCTGGATGATCTTTGCGCGCCGTCGCCAGCGCACGCGAGAGCACGGCATGGAAGCCGTCGGGCCCGAACCAGCGCAAGAGGTGTTCTTGCAGCCGCCCCAGCACACGTTCGGCTGCGGCGATCTGCGCCTCCTGCGTGTCCGACGCGGTCGCCTCGCTGGCCAGCAAGCGGCGCGCGGTCTCGTCGTACGAGGACGGCGTCGTCACATGCGTGATACGAGGCTGTGGATTCGCGCCACCGATGGGCACGGGCGTCTTTTCAAAGGCCGGCGTGTCTGGTGAGACGATGGCGGTCCGCGTGCGACGCGGCGCCGGCGTAACGGTACCGTTGCTGGAACAACTCGGCAAGGCGAGGCGGTCGCCGCCGCGGCCCGACCGTCGAGACCACGACCCATTCCGCGGAGATCGGTGCGGATAGAACCGTCTGCCGATTCTCGGTATCTCCGCCCACGCGCGTTAGGTTTCGCGTGTAGGAGCCGCTTGTACGAGCAGCTCGCTGGTCATCTCCGACGAATCGAGACCGTGCACCGCAGCGGTGACTTTGGAGGTATCGTGACTGAAACGGTTCTTGCCCCGCGCGAGGCGCTCGTGCGCCGGGGGCTCTGGCTCAACTACGCCACGATCGCCTACAACTCCCTCGAGGCCGTGGTGTCCCTCATTGCCGGTATCGTCGCGGGCAGTGTCTCGCTGGTCGGCTTCGGCATCGACAGCGTGATCGAAGTGACGGCCAGCGTGGCCGCGCAGTGGAGGCTGCGGGCGGACCTCGACCATGCGAGCCGCGAGCGCGTCGAGCGGGTGACGCTGCGGGTCATCGGCTGGTCGTTCGTCGCGCTCGCCGGATACGTCGCCGTCGATGGCCTAACGTCACTATGGTTCCGCGAGCGACCCGAGCGCTCGGTGGCTGGGACCGTGATCCTCGTGCTCTCGGTCGTGGTCATGCCGGCGCTCGCACGTGCCAAGCGGCGGGTTGCGCGCGCACTCGAGAGTGCCGCACTCGAGGCGGACGCGACGCAGACCTCATTGTGCGCCTATTTGTCGGCAATTGCGCTTGCCGGCGTGGCGCTGAACGCGCTGATGGGTTGGTGGTGGTGTGACCCGGCCGCGGCGCTGGTCATGGTGCCGATCATCGCGAGGGAAGGCGTCGAAGATATCCGCGGCGAAGCGCATTGTGCCGACTGTTAGTGAGCAGGCAGCTGCTGACTCCCGTTAGGCGCGATCTCGGACAGAGCGCAAGCACGCACCGCGTGCATCGGAGCACCTGGTCTGTCCGGCGCTCGAGCGCCGTAGCGCGCGAAACCCGCCTGGAGTAAGTCTATGTATGCCCGAATCACGGGACGGATCGTGGGAGGCGACGCGCCGAGAACTGGCCCAGCAGGCGTATGGTGTGCTGTCGATCGACGCGATCGCGCTCGTCCTCGGTGGCCTGGCCACGCGCCACCTGGGCAGCGAGATGTGGCTGGCCGGCCTCGGTCTCGCCGCCTACGTCACGCTGTGCTTCGCGCTGCTGATCGTCGGTAATCTCGCGATCGAGTGCCTGGTCGGATGGTGGCTCGGGTGGGTCGCGCAGCGCCGGTCCTGCAGGCCGCGCCGTCGGTACTACTGGCTGCGCCGCCGACTCTAGGTTGCGGCCACATCGCCGACGAACCGCGCGCCGGCCGCCACGCACCGGCCCATCAGTAGCGACCCAGGTCGACCCCACCGACACCCGCTACCACAGCCGACTGCCATCGCGACGACCGAAACGATGAATGATGACGTATCCCGTGAAGGGATACGCCATCTTCGTTTCATGCCTCGGCGGGAGGTCAAGGCGTGAACGGCTTCTCCGCGAGCGGCACGAGACGCTCCCATGCGATGAGCGGCGCATGCTCGGCCGCGACCATGAGCGGCTTCAGTCCCGCGCGCGTGACCGCAGCGGACACTTCATCGAGGTACTGCGTGGGCTCGCTGACGCTCTGAATGAAGTCGCTCGCCCAGAGGAATCGGTCCGGCCGAACGAACGCAATGAGCGCCACCTCGCTCGCCGCGCCGTCGATCGGGAACAGGGTGACCGCACCGTCGGCCAGCGTCAGCGAATCATCCACCGCGCGGAAGCGTAAGCTTGTCGTCGCCCGCCGACGCTCCAGCAGGTCCGGCGACAGAGTCCAGCGTCTATTCACGACTTCAGAGAGGAACGACTGAGCCGCGCGATGGGACGCGATGGTAGCGCCGCGCGCGACCCACGCCCGTACCCCCGCAACGTGCGGCCACGCGAGATCCGTGACCACAACAACGACGGGATGTCTGCCCGGAAAGAGCGTGGCGATCCAGGCCGAGTCCTCCTTCACGCGGTCATCTCCCTGCGTCGCGTCGAACACGAACACGGTGTCGCGCTGCAGCGTCACGGCTTCCGTATACCCGCGATTGCGAAGGAGGAAGGTGGACGAGCTCACGCGCACGGTGTCGGGGCGGGTGGGCCGGAGGAACACCGGAAGAGGGAAGGCCATCGACGCGTCACGCGCCGGTAGCCTGAGAGACGGAGCGCTGTCGCGCGGTGCGAACCGCGTCTTGCCGAACGTGCGCGCGATCGTCGTTAGGCCGTCTTCGACGCGAAAGCTCCCGCCTGGCAGATGCGCCGAGCCGACGCGCTGCCACGTCGAGTAGACGTATTCGACGTGCCGCTGTCCCCATAGGTAGTGCGGCTCGACCCGGTCGAGCTTTGTTGGATAGCCTGACTTCGGGTCGAGAAAGAGACGCTCGGGTCCGCGCGCGCCGCGTCGGGTGAGCACGACGCGAGGATAATCGCGATAGGAGCATTGCCCCTCGACGCGAACGTCGGTCGCGGCGAGCCAGTCATCGAGCATCGCCCATACGTTCAGCGGACGCGACTCGTACATCGCACTGTGGGTCTCCTCGCTGGGCTTGAGCGCGGTGTCGGCAACAAGGTAGGATGCGCGCGCATCGCCGATCGACTCGAATCCGTATTCGTAGCCGCCGATGGTGGTGCGCTGCCTGACGCGCTCGACCCCGGTCGCGGGATCGAACCAGTGGTCGAGGGCCGCGACCTCCGCGAGTGCGGGCGGGTACGTCCGGTCCGACTCGAACTGATGCGACTTGAGGTCGAACGCGGTGGTGATCAGCACGGTGGCGCGCGTGCGCGGCAATCCGGTGCGCTCGGCGGCTTTTCGGAGGAGCGCTGCAGCGTCGGCGCCAGGCGCGCTTCGGCACCCGGGCTCAGCGAGCATCGCGGCGATCGCCGTCATCAACATGATGGTTGTCATGACGCACACGGTGCACGAGCATGCGTCGGGCGACAACGCACGGAGTCGCGAGCGGCGGGGTTTTTGTCGCGAGCGGTCGAGGCTTGCGGCGAACCTGGGTGGTGAGTGGCGGCGCGGTCGCTTGCGCGATTTCGTAGCGACGAACGATCATGTCGTCTGATGTCCACTTCGACCGACGCCGCCGCCGGCGCGCAGATCGCGCCCTGGAAGATCGTGGCCCTCTGGACCGTGCCCGCGATCCTGTCCACGACCGAGACGGTGATTTTCTCCGGCCGCGCGGGGCACCCGATCGCCGTCTGGCGCGCCTTCGTCGGCGAAGCGCCGCAGTGGTATGGGTGGGCGATCCTGATGCCGCCGATCGTCGCCCTCGCGTCTCGCTATCCGCTGCTGCGTCCCGTGCGGGCCGCAGCAATCGGCGTCCATGCCGTAGCGAGCATTGTCGCCGGCCTGGCGCTCGCCATGGCGGATGCGCTCGTGAACGCGTGGGTGCGCCCGTCGCCCGCGTCGTTCGTCAGCGACCTGCGCGACTGGTTCATCGGTGGATTACCTGCCACGACGTTCGTCTACTTCGCCATCGTCGTCGCGACCTATGCGTGGAAGAACACGGCGGAGCTCCGACGTCGCGAGCGCGAGGCACTCGGGCTCGAGGCGCAGCTCCGCGAGGCGCAGCTCGACGCGTTACGCATGCAGCTGCAGCCGCACTTCCTGTTCAACAGTCTGAACGCCATCATGGCCCTTGTCCGGGATCACGACACCGGCCGCGCGATTCACGCCCTCTCGCTCTTGAGCGACGTGCTGCGCGCTACGGTCAACGCGGGTGACGCGAACGAAACGACACTGGCGGCCGAAGTCGACTTCGTGACGCGATATCTGGGCATCGAGCAAGTTCGGTTCAACGAGCGCCTTCGGGTGCGCATCGATGTCGCCGACGATCTTCGCGACGCGAAGGTACCAGTCTTCATCCTGCAGCCGTTCGTGGAGAACTCGCTCAAGCACGGCGTGCTGCAGGGGCGAGGCGCGAACGAGATCGCGATCTCGTCGCACGCGGACGAGACAATGCTCACGCTCGAGGTGCGCGATGACGGGCGTGGTCTATCAGGCGAGGGGACGAACGGAGCGGGAGCGGGGGTGGGCATTTCCAACGCCCGGCGACGCCTCGAGCGAATGTATGGCGCGCGGGCTGCGCTCGACGTCACGAACGCCGCGTCGTCCCCGGGCGTGGTCGTTCGCATCCGGATCCCGCTCAACCGCTCAGCCTAGGGACCCGTGATCCGCGCGTTGATCGCCGACGACGAGGAGCTCTCGCTTCGAGCGCTGCACCAGATGCTCCGGCGTCACGCGGACGTCGAGGTTGTCGCCGAGTGTCGAGACGGCGACGAGGCGCGTGAGGCGCTGGAGGCACACCGGCCGGACGTCGCATTCCTCGACATCCGGATGCCGCTCGCGTCGGGGCTGGACCTGGCGCTCTCCCGCGACCGCGGCGTGCAGACGCTCGTGGTGTTCGTGACGGCGTTCGACCAGTTCGCGCTCCCGGCGTTCGACGCGGACGCGGCGGACTACCTCACGAAGCCGCTCACCGAAGCGCGCTTCGACGCCGCGATCGAGCGCGTTAGGCAACGGGTGCTCGTGCGTCGTGCCGCGGAAGAGGGAACGACGGCACGGGCCGCCGGCTCGCGCCGTCAGTACCTCCACCAGCTGGTGACTCGCGTGGGGCAGCTCGACGTCATCATCCCGATCGACGCGATCGACTACATCGAGGCCGACGACGTGTATGCCGCCGTGATCGCCCATCCGAAACGCTATCTCGTCCGGACGTCGCTGGACGCGCTGGAGCGATCGCTGGACCCGCGCCTGTTCGTGCGCGTTCACCGGTCGTACATCGTGCGGATCGCGCGCGTGTCCGCGGTTCGGCATCGGCCTGGCACCCGGGCGGAGACCGTCATGTCATGCGGGGCGGTGCTCCCCGTGAGTCGTCGCCGCCGGTCGTTGCTGAACGAGATCTTCCCGCCTACCGCGTCGACACAGCGATCGCGTTAGGTACGGCTCACGGCTTGATGCGCAGCCCGTCGCGATCCATCTCGTCGCGCGCCCAGACCGACGGGAGCGCGCTACCAGTGTCGGCGGGCTGCGCCGCGTAGTCTATCGCCAGCCGAGCGCAGGCGCGACGTGCGTGAGGATGGATTCAATCACGTGCGCATTGTATTCGACGCCGAGCGTGTTAGGCACTGTCAGAAGCAGCGTGTCCGCTTCGGCGATGGCCTCGTCCCGTCGCAACTCTTCCACCAGCACGTCTGGCTCGGCAGCGTAGGTGCGACCAAACACCGCCCGCATGTTGTCGATCACTCCGATCTGATCGCTGCTTTCATCGCGACCGAAGTAGGCGTGGTCGCGATCGTTCATCAACGCGAAGATGGACCGCGACACCGAGACGCGCGGTTCTCGTGTATGCCCCGCATCGGTCCACGCTTGCCGGAAGATGCGGATCTGGCGAGCCTGCTGAACGTGGAAGGGCTCGCCCGACTCGTCCTCCTTGAGAGTGGAGCTTTGCATGTTCATCCCATGCTTCGCGGCCCACTTGGCGGTCGCATTGGACGCCGAGCCCCACCAGATACGGTCGCGCAGTCCTTCCGAGTGCGGCTCGAGCCGAAGCAGCCCGGGTGGGTTCGGGAACATTGGCCTCGGGTTGGGCTTGGCGAATCCTTCTCCTTTCAACAGCTGGAGAAAGACCTCGGCATGACGACGGCCCATGTCCGCGTCGCTGCCGCCTTCTGGCGGCGCATAGCCGAAGTGACGCCAGCCCTCGATCACCTGCTCTGGCGAGCCGCGGCTGATCCCGAGCTGGAGCCGGCCGTTGCTGATTAGATCGGCTGCGCCCGCGTCCTCGACCATGTAGAACGGATTCTCGTACCGCATGTCGATCACGGCCGTTCCGATCTCGATGCGGCTTGTCTTGACCCCGACGGCCGCGAGAAGTGGGAAGGGGGACGCGAGCTGCTGGGCAAAGTGATGGACGCGGAAGTACGCGCCGTCCGCGCCGAGTTCCTCTGCGGCTACCGCCAGCTCGATCGATTGCTGTAGAACATCACGTGCGGACCTCGCGGCCGATCCGCGCGATGCGTTCCAATGACCAAACGATAGGAATCCGATCTTCTTCATGGAACGAAGTGTACTGGAGCGGGCAAGGCGGTCGCCGATGGGGACGAATGCGATCCAGCCAAATAATCCCCGCGCAGCTCTTTCGTAATCGTTAGGTGACGGCTAATTTGGCCCGCCCCCAATTCTCCCCTGCTTCCCACGAACAAGAATGACGCGTCGATCCCTTCGCCAGCTCGCTGCGGCGGTGCTCCTCGTTCTGCCCGGATCCGTTGCGATCGCGCAGAACGGACGATTCGATCTCGAGAAGACGAAAACGGTGCTGACCGGCGTGATCGAGAAGACCCTCGCCGACAATGGCATTCCGTCGATGTCGATCGCACTGGTTCGCGGCGACTCGATCGTCTGGAAGGCGGCGTTCGGCTATACCAACCTGCGCAGCCGCACGCCCGCGACGACTGAGACGCTCTACAGCACCGGGTCCTCGTTCAAGTCGGTCACCGCAAGCGCGGTGATGCAGCTTGCCGAGCAGGGCAAGCTCCGACTGGACGATCCGATCAACCGCTACCTGGGTGACAGCCAAGTGCAGGACCGGCTTCAGAGCGAGAAGCCGGTGACCTTCACGCACATCCTGTCACACTGGTCCGGGCTCAGGAACGGCGCGGAGACGCAGCCGATCTGGAGTCGGAAGCTGCCGAAGACTCTCGAGGCGATGACGTCCAGCCTCTACTCGATTCGGGCGCCCGAAACCAAGTGGGAGTACAACAACTTCGCGTACGGGACGGCCGGCCTGCTCGTGCAGAAGATCTCGGGGCAGGAGTACGAGCAGTACATGGTCGAACACGTTCTCAAGCCGCTCGGTGTGACGACGGCGCATCCAGTCTATCCGTCACCCGAGATGGTCGAGAGGATGGCGCTTCCGTACGCGGCTGGGGGCTCACTGGGCAAGCCAGAGCCGGTGGCCCAGGTTCACTTTGACGTCTATCCGGCGGGCGACATCTATCTCACTGCCGAGGACATGGCCCGCTACCTCGCTGCGCAACTCAACGGCGGCGTCTTCCACGGCAACCGGATCCTGTCGGAGGAGTCGGTGCGCGAGATGCACAAGCCGCGCTTTGGAGGCGACTACGGGTTCGGATTCTGGATGGTTCATGACAGCGCCACGGGCCACACCCTGATCCATCATGGCGGCGCTATCGCTGGCCAGCGCGCGTTCCTGATCGGCGACCTCGACGCGCATGTTGGCGTGTACTACATGACCAATTCCGACTACCTGCCCGATGCGACCCCGCCAGCGCAATCGGAGGTCGTGTACGCAGCCCTCAAGCTGTTGCGTGGAGAGGATTACGTTCCGCGGCCGCAACGGAAGGGCATTGCAGTGGACGACAAGGTGCTCGACAGCTACGTCGGCAGCTACGACCTCGGTCAGGCAACTTTCGTCATCAGCCGCGTCGGTCGCGCCCTCGCGATTCAGCAGAACGGCGTGGGGGGAAAAAATGAGCTGCTCGCGGAAACCCCGGTTCGGTTCGTCCAGCGAGGCAGCAACATCACGATCACCTTCCAGGGGGACAGCGGCAGCATCGACCGACTGGTTCTGCAGGCCGGGGGGCAGCAGCTGACAGCGACCCGCCGCAAATAGGAAGCGAGTAGCATGTCGGGCGCAACCTAACGAGACGACGCGAGCTGAAAGACCATTCGGCTGGTGCGCTGCGCCGGACAGATCGCCTGGATCTCGCCAGTGACGGCGCCTGTCAACCGAACGCCATCGCTCGGCACCGTGGATGTCACATGGACACCGTCCTGCAAAGGCGGTCGAAACGTGACGGTCATCTCCGGTCCCGAGTTCTCGATCTCGAGCTCTACCCTGTCAGAAGAGATCCGCAGCGCGAGACTGACCTCTGCGCCAGCGACCCGGATGTGACGCACGCGAATGGAATCCCAGTCCCGTGCGATGCGCGGGGTGAAACGAAGCCGCCGTGTCGACGCCTCGACCTTGAGGCCCAACAACCCGCGCACCCCGCTCGAGACGAACGCGGCCGACGACCACGTCTGATCCGGCACCGATTCACGCTCGGGGACGAACTCGTCGCCGTTGAGTACTTCGTGCATGTGGCCTGGTGAGTCGAGGCCGAACCAGGCGACGAGATCGCGCCAGAGCGCTGTCGCCGTGTCCGGCCGGCCGGCCTCATAGAAAGCGGTGATGGCGTCGGCTGTACCGAGGGCCCAGACGCTCCCTCGCGCGTAGGCATCCGGTTCGTAGAGCGGTGAGTCGTTAGGCGTGCTCCGAATCCCCCACAACGTGCGGTAACGCGGCGAAGCGAGCGCGTCGAGCAGGGCGCGCTGTTCCGAGTGAGCGAGCAGTCCGTGGTGCAACAACGCGATGAGGCTGCCCGTGAGGCCCTCGACGGGCGCGCCGGAACGGAGATGTCCACTCACCCACTGCTGCTTCGACGCGTCATAGTAGGCCGGCCGGATCGCATCTCGCGCGACACGGCTTCGGCGCGTCGCGTCGGACGCCTGTGCATCGTGCCCCGTTAGGCGCGCGAGCGTGGCAAAGGACTGGGACGCCGTCACCCAGGCGAGCGACAGCGACAGCTCGTCACGCTGCGGATCCTGCTCGTCTCGCCCCTGCTGACCGGCAGGGATTTCAGGCAACGTGTGACCCGGCGGGACTGTCGAGCGACAATACTCGTACGCGGCGCGGATGGATGCCCAGTGCCGCTTCGCGAGGTCAACATCTCCCGTGGTCTCGACATAATCGCGCATCGTGTCGAGGAAATCGAAGCTCACGTCCACGTGGACGAACATGTACGGATACGCATGCTGCCAGTCGAGAAATCCGGCGCTCTGCGACAGCTCGTGCCAGATGGCACCAGTGCGCTTGTTCTGATAGCGCATGATGAACGAGAGCTCGTCGCGCGCTCGGGCGTAGGCACCCTCGCGGAGCAGCGCGTCGACAGCCACAAGCCCGTCACCGGCAAAGAACCATGCGTACTGCGGCCGCCGCGCGCCTCGCGATGGGCCGTAGCCCGCGACGAGCCCACAACCGACCTGGGGGTTACAGACCCACGCCTGTTCGAGCGTTACCTGGGCCCACTTCAGCGCGCGATTCACGGCAGTATCGGGCGTTTCGATATCGATAACTTCCAGCCCGGCGTAGCGACCTCGCGCGCGTGCCTCCTGGTCCCGCGCCTGCGCGGCGAGACTCGCCGCGATCGCGAGTGGCGTCTCGTCAGGCGTGCTCGTACCGGCAAACGCGATCATCGCGTCGTCACGCGCTCCCGGCGAAACACGGACGGTAAAGTTGATACTCCGCTCGAATTCTGCATCACGCCGGTTGTTCTCGATCTGCTCGTGGGCGACGATCTGCTGCGATGCCACTGCGCCTCGTAGTCGCCGCGAGGGCTCATCGAGCGTGTACGCCGAGTGTGTCGAGTCCCAGTGGATCTCCTGTCCGCCAATGGCCCCTGGCCACATGAGGTTGAGCGACGGCGTGAAGTGCACCGTAATGAGAACCAGTCGACTCGATTCAACGGCATAGCTGATCGTCGCCGCGGGCAGATCGACTGGTGTGAAGATGCGTTCGCGTAGTGTGATGCCGGGCGCGGCGTACAGCCGGGTGGCTCCCGTAGGCGTTTGCTCGATCGTCCGCAGCGCCACGCGTCCGTCGATGTCACTCGTGTCTCCCTCGAGTCGAAAGCTGACCCAATACGCGCGAACGAGCTGCAACGGATACGTCCAGATCTCGAGGCCGGGCGTGTTGTAGCCGCCAACGAAGCTGCGCTTGCCCGGAACGATGACGAAGCGACCCGCGCTGGTCTCGGCAGCGCTCCATCGGAGATCGGCCAGCGAGGCGGGCGATTGCGCGAGCCCGCGGCACAGCGGCGCGAGGAGTCCAACGGTGAGGAGCGCG